>Ga0079224_100000354_pt1 | contig 43299 bp, 51 predicted proteins | sample Stecom2015_FD_80414 | JGI IMG/M metagenome (GOLD analysis project Ga0079224, IMG submission 80414) | Agricultural soil microbial communities from Utah to study Nitrogen management - Steer compost 2015 | ecosystem: Environmental > Terrestrial > Soil > Agricultural land | place: USA: Utah... | reverse complement strand
GAACTAATTAATTCATTTAGTATGGCATTTTCATCATTGGTAATATTTTTGTTTTGTTTCCATATATGACCGATGATAGCTCTTATTAAAGTAGCTTTTGAAGCAGGTAAAATCCATTTACCGTTTTCCTTATGAGTATAAAAAGGGTTGATAGATTTATATTTATCATCATCTGTATTAATATAGACACCACCGTGTATTTCACAATGATTTACATAATCAGGCTTAACGTTGATTATAATTACATCATGTCCTTGATTTAAGTTATTGTCAGTAAACCAACAAAGCCAATTGGTCTTACCGCTCCCGGAAGGACCAAACACCACTAAATTTTTATTTGTTGTAGATTTAGAAAATAACAAGTTTTCTTTGACAGGGTTGCCAAAGATATCTACACACAAAAAACCCTCGTCACTTCCACCATGATAACTTTCTCTAGGTAAATAACATGCTGCAACATCAACTATTGAATAGTTGTATCTTATATTATAGTTAGCATTACCAGGAATATTTGCCCAAAATATTTCTAATGTATCTTGATTTTCCAACAAGGTACTACAACCATTAATATTTTTATAAGTAGATTGAGTTAAATCAATCCATTTATTCAATAAATGTGTATCTTCATTAAAAAGGATAATGTTTTGAGCAAACCTACACCCTTTTTCTCCATGTTCTGTTATAGCTGTTTTGAAATTTTTTATAGCAGTTTTTTTACTTGCTGACAAGCCACCTATTGTTGATGCTAGAACATTTATATCAGCATTTTCACTAGTAATATTTCTCGCCACAATGTCATTATCCATTAAATGAATTACAGTGTTTACAACATGATCAACAGGGAGTCCTATTGTAACCGGGTACATCATAGAAGATAATAGTTTTACTTTAGAAGGATAATCGTTATTATTTTCAAATAATTTTGGGTCTGTTTGATGAGCAGGTTTAGTATAATAAACAAGAGCTCCTTCTTCTAGTAATGAAATTACAGACACGTTTTTATTGCCTATTTTAAGACCTGTTGTTTCTGCTTTATAAGCAGGAACACAATCAATAATTGGTTCTGATGTTTTATCTAAAGATGAATATTTAAAAAGTAATTGATTTAATTTACTTTCCTTTAATAATTCTACTTCTAAAATACTTTCAATAGCTTGTAGATTATTTACGAATGAAGTAACTTTTCTATCTAAATCTTCTGTTACAAATTCTAGTAGCCCAAAAGGTTTTTTGAGAATATAATCAGGTTGGGTGAATATTGGGTTTTCTTTTTTCTTATTCTGAGTAATAAAGGTTAAATATATATAACTCTCATGTTTAACTACCGGCTTTTTATTATAGTAAGCTTTATTATCTCTTATAGTTACTAAATCTCCAAATTTATAATCTTCATAAAAACTTCCAGTGGTGTAATAGTCTTGTTTATGCACTATGGTGTTAGAGGGTAATAGTTTCAACAAATTCATATACGTTTCTAAATCCCTTTCTAAATCTTCAGCATTTTGAGAAAATACTTGGCTGTGTTTAAGTTTTACAGCAACGGTAATATCTCCGTTCCCATTGACTAAAAACATGTCCCTAACTTCCTGAATAGGAAATACCTTAATTAAATCGATGGATTTTGAATTTAACATGTATTATAAATGTTTTAAAAATGCGTTTTTATCTATCATGCTTTTTGGTATTCTTTTAAAATTAGCATTACTCTTTAAAAAATTAGGATTACCTTTTTTAGCCTGTTTTTCTAACTTTAAAATATAAATAAATGTTGGAATAATCAATATTAAAGCATATACTTTAATTGCTAAGAAAGTAAATAATGACAAAAAAACAATAATCACCCAATATCGAGGCTTTAAACCCATATATATGATTTCCTTATTTAAATTAGGAATATTGCTTAATGTTTTGTTTTTCATTTAAATCCAATTTAGAGTAAGTGCAATGATATAAATAGCAAGACCGGCTAGAAACCAACCTATTTTTTCTTTTGCATCTGACTTACCTGTAATAACAATCGATAAAACATATATAAAACCTGCTGATATTAATATAGTAGCTATGTACCGGATAATTTGCTTTAAACTAACAGTTGCATTTGAAACTTCATTATCAATTGTACTCCAACTTAAATTAGGGTTTTGTGCTGTAACTAGTAACACTCCTAAAATACAAATTGCTAATAATGTGAATTGTTTTTTTTTCATGATTTTTATTTTAATTGGTTTATATTTAAATATTTTGAACTTATTTCTTCATCGTTGTTTATTTTTTCTACTGACACATCAGTAAGGGGGTTTTTTTCCTCTTGCCTTTTTTTATTACCCTTTCTATTCCGTTCAATAACCGCTTCTATATCCTCCACAAAATGAAACAGATCTTCTGGATTTATTTCATTATACCTGTCGAACTCTAGTTTTACTATTACATTCCCCTTATCAATAATGTTATTTTTATCTACATCTACTTCCCTAAAAGGGCTTTTAGGCTTCTTTTTTATAATTAACTGTCCAATTTTGCCTTTTTTTACAAAGACAAAATAAGCTGTTAAAACTAACCACATCACCCCTATTGCAACATATAACTCCATTTAAAAAAAGGATACTTTTACAACTAACCAAATCCCTAGTGCTATTAACCATTTGTAAACACTTTTTAGAGGATTTTGATTATCTTTATCCATAAAATCTCTTATTACAGCTAATAACCCTATCGATAACCCAAACATAACCAATGTTTCAATAAATGGCACTAATCCCCCTAAAGCATCAGAAGATGTTGGAGAATTTTTAAATCGACTTGCCATAATACTATTTACAAGCATTATTAACGCACCAAACAATAAGATGAAATGTTTTCTTATCATTGTTTTTTATTTAGTTTAAGGATATAAACACCGCAAATATATAAATTTATTTTATATTTGTTGTCCTATACAACAATTTTTTATTAATTATTTTGTTCCAAATCAATAACAAAAGTTTTATTAATATTTTAATCGAACAAATTTTTAACGATAAATTTTATAATTTTGTCGAATACAACTACTTTTTTAAATGACACCAACAAAAGAAATCACATATCAGGAAGCAGAGAAAATTGTTAGAGATTATCTTTTGGAGGTATCAAACATGAAAGCTTTTTGTAAAAAAAACAACCTCTCCTATCAATATTGCTCTAGAATTAGGAGTGATAATACCAAGGGAGAAGTTTATTCCAACTTAATTTTTCGTATCTTAGTCATTCTAGGTTATAATGTTAAAATGAAAGTTGAGAAAATTATCACTTACATTGAAAAACCAAAATAAGTAATTTTTAAATAATCCTTAAACTATATAAAAATGAAACACACAAAAGAAGAATTGGCAAAAAAACTATCCGAAACCGGAATAGATTTTACCGAAAAAGACATCGATTTAATTTTAGATGGTCGCCCAACAACTCTTAAAGAAAATATTTCTTTAGAGGATGGTAGAAAGAAAGATGCTAAAATATTAGTGTCTGAAGATAATACCGGTAAATTAAAATTCAAATATTACTTTAAAGAACACGAACTCATTATTCCTAAAAAAATAGGCAATAAAGTTTTTTCCGATGAAGAAACATTGGCTTTAAAACAAGGCAAACCAGTTAATGTAAACTATAAAGGGGAGAATCTTTTTTTACAGGTGGATCCTGAATTAAAAAGCATCGTTGTAAAAAAAGCAGAAGAAATCAATTTAAAAGACATTACTACTTTTAAATTGGGACAGTATGAGTTTAATCAAAAAGAAATTGAACAGCTCAAAAATAAAGAAAGAGTTCCGTCAGTTGTTTTAAAAGGCGAACATGGCTATTTTATGGCTTCTGTACGATTAACAGAAGACAATAAAGGTATTGAATATTCAGACTATAAGGAACTCAGCGAGAAACAAGCGAAAGAGATTTTAGAAAAACAAAACAGCTCTAAGCAAATAAGTAACACATTAGAAGCTTCCAGTAAAATTGAATACAGTAGCTCTCAAAGTAATGCTATTGAAAACACAACAAGTGTTACAGCTGAACAGAAAAATTCCTTAGAAAAGAACAACACTCTTAAAGAGCATGAGGAGAAAATGCTGATTGCCATTAAAGAAAAAGACTTTACAAAAGCTAATGCACTTGCAAAAAACATTCCCTCCCCTAGCGATAAGCTTTTAAATAACATTCAAAATGATAAAAATATTAGCACGGAAGATAAAGTTGCTGCCTATACCATTTTGAATTTAGACAAGAATAAAATTAACGAGCGTATTTCTGAGGTTAAAAATCATGACACCACTAATGAGATTAAAGCAGAAAAAGATTTAGATAAAAACCAAATTACTGACAAGAAAAAAGGTAATAAGTTGGAACAGGCAGCTAAGACCACTGAAAAAATCAGTAACATTGCTTTTGGCGACACTTAATTGGTTTATTTATTACAACAAAAAAGCCCCATTATGGGGCTTTTTCTATTTAAAAACAGTTCTAAAAAGTTTATTCACTTCTTTTTCGTGAGTATCAAACCATTCTTGTACAATGTTTGATACTAAGGTTAGCTGAGAGGTTTTTCTGTTGGTTGAACAAAGTAGTGCCAACTTATTTTTAAGAGCTCTATCAATTGCTATTAAATCAGAGCTTTCAGATGTAAAGTTTTTTTCAAAATAATCTAAAAATTCTTTTTGATTTTTAGATTGGTTTTCTGTTACAACTTTTTGTTCTTGGGTAGTTGTTTCTACTTCTGTTGTTTCATTGCTAGGCTCTTCTGTTAGTTTAACAGCTGCTGATTTTTTTTGAGGCTTAACAGGAGGTGTTGCTGTTTTACCTCTTAATTTTTCTGCAGCTGATTTAGCTGATGTTGTGTTATTATCTTTACTAATAAAATCAGTAAAATTTAAACTACTATTTTTCTTTGTCATGACTAACTAATTTAAAGGTTAATTATTTCTAAAACTTCTTTATAGAAATTCCAGTATTTCTTTTTGTCAACGGCATTTTCGTAGGCTTCAAAAGTGTTAAAACCTCTTTCGAACAAAACACTTCTAGTGATGTATTCATCCATTACAGGAATCATCTTTTCAAATTGTTCTTTTATGTTTAAAAATTCCCTGGTGTCTTTATTTCTATTATCAACATTGTTTAGAAATGCTACTACTTTACAATCTGAATTATTTCTTAACTTTTCCTCTACTATATCTTCATTATAATATTGTAAGAACAATTTTAAGCTATCTAGATTTTGAAAGTCTATCTTTAGTGGTATAAAGATAAAATCCGCTTTACAGTAAACCTCTACCACTCCTGATTGTTTTAGGTTACCCGGTAAGTCCACCATTATAATATCGTACATATCCCCCATTGAATCTATTAAATCCGGAACATCATCAGATGCTGCGGGAATTAATTTATACGGAGCTTCATCTTCTGTATAAAGACCTTCGTTTATTTCTGATGCACGTTTTCTTACAAGTGTATGTTGTAAATCGTCAGCATCTATTACTAAAACATTTTTTTCTGCCATGTTTGTAAGAAAATTGGCAAAAAATGAAGTCATGGTAGATTTTCCGATACCACCTTTTTGACCTCCTATTAATACTACTTTACTCATATTTAATTTAGTTTAAGGGTTAATATTTTTTGACAAATATAGTTATTTATTTATTTATTTGTTTTTTTTTATGTTTTTTTATTTATATATAAATTTTTTTCTTTCATTATATATTTATTTTTTTATTAATATATATTTTTTGTTTTTGTCTTTTTTAATATATTATATTTTAAAATATTAATATGTTAGTGTTTTTACATTTTATGTATTTTTGATTTTATCATATTAATATATTATGTTTTTTATAATTTTAATTACTTACGTTGAAAACTAACGTTATTTAGCTTAAAACCCTTAAAATAGAGGCTTCGAATATTTTTTTCCTAAAGCCAGTTGAAAGTTTTGTATTAAAGGGAATGTAATTTTCAAAAAAGATTTTTATATTTGTTTTTTAATAAATGAAAATTACAGGCAAGGTGGGCGTTTTGGTATTACCAACACAAAACGCCCACCTTGCGAAATGACGGAGCATTTCGAAAATAACTTTCTCCCTTTGGTCGCAAGTTTAATATGTATTTTATGAAAAATGATAATAAAAAAAAGGTTGATTGGTCAAAATATTATAAGAATAACAAAGTTGTTCCTATTAAATTCAATAAAAATGAATTAACAATACTTAACGAATTATTCAATAATAGTAGTGAAGAATATTTAGCAACATTTATAAAAAAATGTATTTTTTTTGGTGGCTCTGATTACAAAGAAGTAGAAAAAAAGTATAATGAATTAGAAGTTTTATATAAAAATTACATTGATAATTTAATGAGAATAGGTACTAATATTAATCAAATATCCATGAAATTAAATTTTATTAAATTTATTAATGACGATGAAAAAAAACTACTTTTTGAATCTATTGAAGAACTTAAAAAAGATATTTATAATTACAAGAATCAGGTTAAACTACATCAAGAAAGAAAATGATTGTTCAGATTTCAAATGGTTTAAAAGGCTATCATGGTATTATAAATTATCATGATAATAAAGTTCAAGAAGGAAAGGCAGAAGCTATTCTTAGCTCTATTGGTTATACTAAAAAAGAAGATGTGATAAATTATTTTTTACAAAATTCTAAGAAAAATACTTCTGTTAAAAATAAAGGACATGACATTCCTTTTTCATTTAATCACCAGGATCAGATTACTGATGATAAATTTAAAGAAATTGCAAACGATTATCTTAAAGAAATGGGGTTTGAAGGACATCCTTTTATCGTGTATAAACACAATGATAAAGAACATCAACATTACCATGTTGTTGTATCTAATATTGACAATACAGGAAAATATAATGATAAAATGAGGTCCTTTTATAAAAAAGATAGTCAACGTATCAGCAGGGAACTGGAAGTAAAACATGATTTGGTAATTACAGAATATAACCGAAAAGAAAAATCTGAATCCCTTAGACTTGTTAATGCTCAAAAATATTCTATGCAAAAGGCTATTAAAAAAGCCATGCTAGATGAAACCATAAAGCCTTTAATTTTTGAACACATCAAAGACATACAACCGCTTATTGAAAAAGAAGATTTAAACAATGAGCATTTAGAAGCTTTGCTTGGAAGTTCTTTTACTCCCTTAAAAGAAGTACTGGAAGAAAGTGGAACACTTAAAAAAAGCCTAAAAAGTGAATTAATCCATGTTTTAGACCATGCTCTTGATAAAAGCAAATCCCCTAAAGAGTTTGAGGAACTCGGTAAAAATTCAGGGCTTTATGTACGTTATTTAAAAAGTAAAAACGAATATATGTATGGCATAACAGATAAAAGCAATGAAAAACAAGTTTATTATTTTTCTGAAAAAAAACTTCCTGAGCGTTTTTCTGCTTTATCTGTTAATGGGTTTACTTCTGAAAAGGTTGTTAGCGATAAGCAGCAGAAAAAATACATTAATACCATACTAAATAAAGCCCTCAAACAAAGTGTATCTCAAGAGGAATTGTATTCTTATTTAAAGAAAAGAAATATTGAAACTGTTTTTCATTCAAATTCCGGAGGAACTTACGGGGTTAGCTTTACTCCGTTAAATGTTAAAGATGCAGCGACCTTTAAGGCTAGTGAAATAGCAAGGGGTTTAAGTTGGAAAAACATTGAAAAACAATTACAAGAAAATATGAGCTCTTACCAAAAAACCAATAAAGAGTATCATTTTTCTAGTGATAATACAAATAAAAATAGTAATAGTGAGCAAAGGCAATCCGGTGATTTTATTGCTCCTGTTGAGAACCACGATTACAACAGAAATAAACACGAAGATGAAGAACTTCATCGGGATAAAAAGAAAAGTAAGAATTTAAAAAGATAAATTATATTTGCTTCATCCTTAAACTAAATATTTATAATTATGTCAGTATCAAAAGAAAAAAAAGACACTCAAGCATTACTTTTAATTTTTGTAATGTTTTTTCTAATACTCATTTTACTAGATTGGGTATTATACAATCAACTTTACATTCCGGCTAAAGATAATTTACTTTATAAGCCATTGGAATATTTTTACAACAATTTTAGCCCTCACATGACTATTCTTAGAATAGTTTATTGTTTTGGCGTGGGCTTTTTTTCGTGGATTACTCCAAGTATGAAGCTAGGGAAAAACAAAGAAAAAAAGAGTAAAAACAATTACCTTGTTTTTTCCATTGTTTTAGCAGTTCTTATATCAGTAGGTTATCTTAATGTTTATTTCTATGACCTTATTTATCCGTTATTTTTACTTGCTTTTTTATATCCTACCGCAGTTTATTTTTCGTTAGTAAAAGATAAAGTAAAAGATGATGGGGATTTTTTTAAAAATGTTTCTTATAAAAAAAATAAAGAGGATGATTTAAGTATAGATCTACAAACAACAGATAAAGGAGATTTGCTTATTCATAATCCTAATCAAGGTATTAAAATTATTGGAGGACCTGGTTCTGGAAAAACAATATTATTACAATATATTTTAAATAAATTATTAAGAAAAGGCTATTGTGGTGTTTTATATGATTATGAAGGAAACCCAAATGAATATAGAGCTGATGCAAAAGAAAACCCATTAGTTTTAACAAGACAAATTTATACTACTTTAAATGAATTAGCTAAAAACAAAAATGATGAGGGTAAGGTGGTTTATAAATATGGTAAAAAACTTGATAAAACGTACGTAGATTTGCCTGTTAAATTTGCATTCCTAAACTTTATGGACCCAACAAGAAGTGTTAGGGTAAATCCATTATCTAAAAAATATCATGAAAATCAAATCTCTCTTAGAAATATAATTGAAATATTTTTAAAGGCTGTTGATTTAGAACTAGTAAAAAAACAAGATTTTTGGGCAAAAAATGGGATTTCTTTTACACAAGCCATTGCAATAAGATTGTATAAAGAGTACCCAGATTATCTTACGATTCCTCATTTAATAACTTTTTTACTTTCTGATTATAATAAGGTTTTACAGTGGTTAGCTGAGGATCCTGAATTAGAAAGAGCAGCTGCTACAATTATGACTTCTTATAATGCAAAAGCTGAAGGTCAATTAGCTGGTTCTACAGCATCAGGTCAAGCCCCTGTTCAAAAACTATTTGACCCTAATATATATTGGATTCTCTCCCCAAAACCTGATGAAGAGTTTGATTTAGATATTACTAATAAAAATAATCCTAGATTTTTTTGTGTCGGTAATGCTCCCGCTTATGATGAAGTTTTATCTGCTCCAATTTCTGTTATTTTGAATGTTTGCATGAAAAACATGAATCAATTAGGTAAAAGAAAAAGTGCTTTTATTATTGAAGAATTTCCTACATTAACATTTAATCCTGATGAACTTTCCAAATTCCCTGCAACTGCAAGAAAAAAACTAGTAACACTTATTATTCTTCTGCAAGATGTTTCACAAGGGATATCTAGATATGGAGCAGAAAAATGGGATATTATTAAAAATAATATTGTTAATACGTTTATTGGCAGAAATGAAAACCAAAAATTATCAAGAGAATTTGCCCAAAGTTTAGGTAAAATTCAAAAAAGAAAAGTTAGTTATTCAACTTCAGAACAATCTCTTTCTGAAAGTGAATCTAGTCAATGGGAAGATGTTATCCAACCAAGAGATGTTGCTGGACAACCTACTGGACATTTTATGGGGCAAGTAGCTGATGGTGACCCTCCTTATTTTTCTGCTCAATTTCCTTATTATGAACAGGACATTATTGATCCCTTGCCAATGTTTTCTAATAAATATTCTACTGGTGATGAAATAAAAGATAAGGAAATTATGAATAACTTAATTAAAAAAAACTTTGAAGACATAAATAAAGAAGTCGATAAAGTTTTAGAACCTTATAATAAATAAATTTTAATCATCCTTAAACTAAATTTTTAAACCATGAATATTGCTCAAATTTTACATCATTACAATTATTATATAACTCAAAATTCTTCTTCATTTCTTGTATTAGAAAATGATGCAACTAAAAAAGTACTTCTTTTTAAAAATCTTTCCGGTGATTTTTCGCTCATTGATTTATCTTCCTTTATTACTTTTTCCGATAGTAAAGAGGTGTTAAAATTATTATCCGGGTATCAATTCTTAGATGATGAAATTGTTTCTATTATTTCTAATGAATCTGTATTTAAACAATGTGATGAACTAAAAAACACCTCTGATGATGTTGTTATTGGTATATATCTTAAAATAACTTCCACTGCAGCTGAATTTAGAAATGAGTTTGTTTATTTAAGTAATCATCATCCGCATTTTAAGTTTTGCTTAATGCTTAATCAAACCTTTGAAGATAATAACGCTGCTAAGAGTTTTATTTTATTTAATGAAAATTACTATCGTTATTTATCGGATAATGTTTTGTGTTTTAAGTCCTTTATCAACGACTTTTCAGAACAAGAGCTGCAGCAAGTAAATATTACTTCTAATCCATATTTGTTTAGTTATTCTTGTGATAATAATATTCCGGGAGTGTTATTTCATTATAAAAGCAATTTTCTTTTTTGTTTTAGTGTTTTAGAACAACTCTTGAAAAAAAATAATTCCACACCTTTAACCTATAAAATAAATCTTCTTACTAATTTAAAGGATTATTATTTTGGTGTTCATTTTTTAATAGGGTATTTAAATTATCATTTGCAACATTATTTTTCTGTTGATTTTGTTTCTGACAAATTAGTTTTTTCGTACTGGGTAAATCTTTCTGAAATTGCTAAACACGAAAAAACATTGCTTTTGTTTTCTAAATTTTCTTCTTCTTTGAATTTGGAATTAAAAAACAAACACAATATAGAACTAACTCCTGAAACTAAATTTGTTTCTCGTTCTTTAAAAAACGAGGTTAATTCTATTAAACAAATTGTATTTCCTTATAAAATGGAATATTGCCAATTATTTATGGAGCTTTTAATACATCATTTTTCTTTAAGTAACATTCTAGTTACCTCTGATATTGATGTAAACGAAACATCCGATGATAAATACGGTATGTTTTAACGCTGTTTTGTCTTTTAATTTTTAAAGATATTTAATACATTTATACTCTATTTTTTATTTATTCATCCTTAAAACTAAATAATTATGATTGATTTAAGTCAGTACAAGAAAAAAATTGACCTGGTCAAATTTATGCTTCAACCTAAATATGGTTTTTCAAAAAGCAAAATTTCTACAGATAGTGTTCCTGTGGTGGAACGCTCTAATGAAAAAGGAAATGAACGTTATGTTGTCAAAAGAAATAAAGACAAAGAATTTCATTATTGGTCCACCAGTGGTAATGATTTAAAAAGTAAAACCATTGTAGATTTTTACCAAAAAGAACACGCTCCGAAATTTGGTTCTGAGCTTTCTCTTAATGATATTGACAAAGCTCTTTCTAATTACCTTGAGAAAGGCAATTGCTTAACCGATGAATTTTGTCCTGTTGAAGTTTCGCCTGTAAAGGATTTTAAAGAAGCTTTATCAATTAAAGGTATTTCTCCTGTTGAAGATAGAAGTTATCTTTACCAAAAGGGCATTAAAGATGAAATTATTGATCACCCGAAATTCAAAGATTTAATTCATAATGTTAATGAACCTCCAAAGGAAGATAATAAAACACTACTCGCTTATTCTATGATAGGGGAAGAAGGACTAGTTGCTTTTAATGTTAAAATCCCACCTGAAGGAGAAAAAAATATTGGTGCTGCAGAAAACGCTCTTGTTTGTACAAAACTTACAGATTCATATCCTCCAATTAATACCCTTATCATTTGTGATAGTGTAGAGGATGCTATGAGCCATTATCAATTAAATTATAATGGTACTCATTCTGAAAATGTAAGGTATTTGTGTACTTGTGGTAAACCCAGTTTGGAACAAACCCGGCTTATTCAAAAAAATATTGATAAACTTCAACCCGGTACTTTAGCTGTTGCTATGCCTAATGATAAAAAAGGAGAATATTATCACTCTATTATCATTAATAACGTTCAAATGCCTGATGAAATGAAATTACAGGATAATAAATACAGAGGTGCAATTGAAACTTCTCAAGAGGGGGGAAGTGGTTATATTAAATTTACCATGCCTAAAGACCACCCCAATTTTCAACAAAGCTATGATAAAGTCTATGATTGCATCACAAAAAATAATGAACGTTTTGAAAATATCTTACAAGAGGGTAAACCCTTTGATGTTGAAATTAATCATAGTGATAAGCGAAACGATGTGGTGTTTAATGTAAAGTTTAAAGATACTAAAGCTCATTGGGGAGTGTGTTGTGATCTAACTAATGAGATTAAATTCGACCAACACCCTTTTATTCGTAGAGATACTCCTGATAATTTAGATTTTAATAAAGATGTTTTAGAGGACATTGAATTTAACCAGGAGAAATCTAATAATAGAAATAATGATATTTCAATGTAAGTTTATTTTAAAATTAAATTACGTGTTATGAGTGATGAAAAAAGAACTTTAGATGATTATAAATACGATATTAATTTAGTGGATTTTATGTTGCAACCGGAATATGGTTTTCGTGTGGCAAAACGTTCTACTTATAATCATCCTCGATTAGAAAGAGTTGATGAAAAAGGTAATGTTTTAGAACTTTATGTTATCCAAAAAAATAATAAAAATCATTTTACATACTGGTCTCCTTATGATGATAATATTAAGGGTAAAACAATTATTGATTTTGTTCAAGACAGACATTTTACTAAAGATGGCAGACCTTATAATCTAGGTATGGTTAGAGGTTTGCTTGATAGACATATTTCAGGAGATAGGTATATTCCTCCATTGAAAAGTAATTACCAAGTTTCTTCTGTCAATAGAAGTATTGATAAGTTTCTTTTGGAAGTAAAAGAGTGTAAGCCTTATAATGATAGAACTTATTTACATAGTAGAGGTATTAAGGACGATATTATTGATAATCCTATGTTTTCAAAAGTGATTAAAAACAAAGATTTTATTGATAAAGAAAATAATGCTGCTTATACCAATACTGCTTATTTAATGATTAATGAAGAAGGCATAGGAGCTATTAATATTAAAAATAGAGTAGGGGATAAGTCTTTTTCTGGTTGTATTGGAGAAAGAGGAGCTGCTCTTGTTTGTTCGATGCTTCCTAAAGGTACTAACTCTATTGATAAACTTATTATTACTGAAAGCTTTGATGATGCCCTTTCTCATTATCAAATGAATTTTGATAAACTTTCTAAGTTAGATGTTCGTTATCTTTCAACGGCAGGTTCTTTGAGTGAAGGACAAATTGAACTGATTGAAAAAAATATTCAAAAGCTTTCTCCTAAAGAATTTTTAATCGGTTCGGATAATGATATAGGGGGAGAGTTTTTTCGTGCTAAATTAATGGGAAAAATTCAAGTTAATCATTTACTCCCGGAACAAAAAGAATTTATTGAGGACAACCCTAATTTCGCTTTTGCTCATATTGATTGTAAAAGAGAAGATAATACCGGTATCGTTGAATTTGTTTTTGCTAACAAAAACAAAGAGGAGGGTATTAAAAATGTTTCTGAACTTAAAGATTTTACGCAGCTTTTTAACGAGAAAAATAAAGATACTACTGTTGATGGTTTGCCCTTTAGTTTTAAAGTTGACCTGTTAGATGATAATAAAGCTTCAGGGAAAATTACTTTTAAAAATATCAAAGATAATTGGGCGTTAGCCGGTGATTTTATCCACGATGTTAAATATGACCGCTGCCAGTTTTTTAAGCGTGAACTTCCTGTTTTGAAAGATTTCAACGAGGACCTTAATAAACAATTAGAAAAAAATAATGATATAAAATTTGACATAAATTAGCTTTAAAACAGCTATTTATTAGTGTTTTTATTTGCTTATTTCCTTGTTTTGCTTACTTTTACATTTAATTATTAATCCTTAAATTTCATAAAAATGGAACAACAAAAAGAGAGCCGAGCTTTGGCTATAAACAAGCAAACTGTTAAAGGCAACTTAGTTGCAGCTCCTAATTTTAAAGAAACAAAATCCGGCCAACTAATGGCTGAATTTTCTGTTGCTCACCCGGTTAAGAAAAAAAGCGGTATGGAAACTAACTATATTTCCGTTGCCGCCTTTGGTAAAAAAGCCGAACAAATCAAAGAGCTTAATCTTGAAAAAGGTGCTTTTTTAGAAGTTTCCGGAAAGGCTAATTTTTATGAGTTAGACGGTAAAGCAGGTAAACAATACCATAATTCAATTATTGCTAATAATACCGTTGTGCTTGAAAAAGGGGTTAAACCCTCGATTTCTAACCCTAACGAAATTGAAATTAAAGGTAATCTTACACATGATCCCGAGTTTGTTCAAAAAGGGGATATGTTGATTGCTAATTTACGCCTTGCCAATAATTATAAGACTTCTAAAGATGCTGCTGAAAGTAGCGTAATGTATTATAATGTTTCTCTGTATGGTAAAACTGCTGAAATTGCCAAAGAAAATAATATTTCTAAAGGTGATACAGTAGGTGTTAAAGGTAATGTTGAAAATAGTCAGTATCAAACCGACCAGGGAAATAGATATACGACTAAAATTAATGCAGGGTATATTGAACTGAATAACTCTAAAGAACAAGTAGTGGATATGGAAAATGAAAATAAAGTAGATTTGTCTCAAGAGAAAGGTTCTGAAAAAAAAAAGAATAACGAAGTAAGTATGTAACTTCTTGTGTTGGGAGTTTTAACAGGCTATCCGTTATATCTTTTTAGATTTAAAAATAAATCCCAAAAAGGATGCCACTGCTATCCTTAACTCTAAAACCCTCTTCCCTAAGAGGGTTTTTTTATGGGTTGTCGTAAAGGTTTTTTTGCGAAAATAAATTGCAAATTTTTTTATGTACTCGTCCATAAAAAAATTCTTAATCCATTTTCTTGAGGTTCCTCAATCGTTAGGCTAAAGCCCTAACCATTTCTTAATAGTTCTTCTTTTGGCTAAGAGCTTCAAAATTTTAGTTTTATTCACTAAGCCTACTCTCTTTGCCATCGCTTTAGCGATAAAACTAAAATTTTGAAGCACTTATCCTGATAATTAAAGTAGTTACAAAAAAATTTGGCGACACCTTCCTATGATAGTGCCGTTTCACCGGCACAGTGCATAGTCGGGTCTGAATGTTTTTTGCAACCACTTTTTAGACTTGCGGAAAAAAAGCAGCGAGGGTTGGTTTTGTTAGTTTCTTAACCCCTAAATAATTGCTTAAAGTATTGATACTAAGTAATTTTATAGTATAATTTAATCCTTAAAACTAATAAAAATGAATGTACAACTTAATCTTAATCGTGATTTTGAAAAAGCTACCCTTTATAAAGGTGTGGCGGAGCGTTTTAAAAAGGCTCAAAAGAATTTTGAAAGTCAAAAATATGCCTCTGTTTCTATCCGTGAAGCGGTTAGAATGTCTAAGGCTAAACTCTTAAATAAGTAATTTATTAATCATCCTTAAACTATTGTAAAAATGAGTAAAAAAATCTTTGCAGAAATTCAAAAAACTATTGTTGAACGTATGGAAAACGCCAAAGCTTCTAACTGGGTGCAACCTTGGTTACCCTCTTTGGATGTTGCTGTTAATCCCTATTCTAATACTGTTTATAGTGGGTTTAATCAGTTTTATTTGTCGCTTTCTATGGAAGTTAATCGCTTTAAAATTAGTAAATGGCTAACCTTTAATCAGGCTAAAAATCTTAACGCTACCATTATTAAAGGCGAAAAAGCTACCCCTATTATGTTTTATCAATCTTTTTATAAAAATGAACAGGGCGAACACCTAACTGTTGAAGATGTTAAAAAATTAATCAAGGAAACTGGTAAAAGCCTCGAAGAACTTAAACTTGTTAAAAAGGCTTTTATTAAATTTTTCTTTGTGTTTAATGTGGCTCAAATTGAAGGACTACCAAAAGAATATTATAACGGAAAGGTTAACAATAATCTTGATTTTACAGGCTGCGAGGCTGCGGAAAATATTCTTGTTAATTCAAAGGCTAAGTTTCATTATATCGTTGGAAATGATGCTTTTTATGACGTGAAAAATGATGAAATTGTACTTCCTGAAAGAAATCAGTTTGTAAGTGTTGAACATTTTTATGATACTGCTTTTCACGAGCTTTCTCATTGGTCTGGTGCTAAGCACAGGTTAAACAGAAAGGTTAAAAATCCTTTTGGCAGCGAAAAATACGCTTTTGAAGAATTAATAGCCGAGCTTTCCTCTGCTTTTATCTGCGGTAGTATCAACCTTAAAAAAGAGTACTCAAATAACGCTGCTTATCTTAATACATGGTTAGAGGCTTTTAAAAATGATATTCAAGTGCTTTTTAAAGCTGCCGCAGCTGCTCAAAAATCTGCTGATTATCTTTTGCAATATGTTGATGTTAATCAATTAGAAATGGTTGCCTAAAATTATTATTGTCCCCCCGAAATGGGGGGACTTCCTTAAACTAAATAAAATCTGTCTATTATGAATTATCCAACTAATTATTTTATTGTTATTTCTGCCGAAGAGGCTCTTTTACTGTTCCAACAGGATAAAGAAATCTTTTTAATTAATTCAGTTACTAATACGGAAGCTGTGGCAACTTCTCAAGAGGAAATTATCGCCCATAATGAAATTGGTTTGCCTCTGGGCTATCAAAGAAGTGGTAAAGCTACTTTGGAAATCTATAACACCAAAACTAATGTTGTACTGTGGTGTCGTGGCTTTAATAGCGAGAACATGGCTAACTTCATGCTGAATGCCTTTAACGATAAATTTAACCTTTCTGAATTTGAAAAAACCTTTTCTATAAGGTTGATGGTTAAAAATAAAACTAGTAAGGCTTACAGGTGTACTCGTGAGCTTTTTACCAATAAATTATTTGTTTCACTTTAAATTTTTTTCCTTATGCCTTCAAATCAAAAATACCTTACTTCTTTTGAAAAGTGCTTAGATAAGTTCCTTTATAAATTCGATGTTTATAATGTGTTTAATGATTTTCTTACCTCTTGTATTTGTGCTTATAGTGGTGGAAAATACGAGGATGAATATTTTAAAACTATTGAGCCTTATAAAAAACAAAACCTTATTGAGGTTTTTCCTGAAATGCTTTCACATTTGGTCCTCAATAATATTAATCACCCTTTTAGTGATTTACTTGGTGCGGTGTACATGAATAACGCCTCTAAAAGTAAAAGCCAACGTTTCGGGCAGTTCTTTACTCCTGATACTGTTTGCGATTTTATGGCTCAAATTGGGATGGATTTTGACACCGAAGCGAAAGGGAAAACTGTTTTAGACCCTACTTGTGGGAGCGGTAGAATGCTGCTTTCCTCTGCTAAGGTTAATCCTAATAGTTATTTTTTTGGTGCTGATTTAGACCCTGTTTGTGCTAAAATGGCTACGCTTAACCTTAGTATTAACGGACTACGTGGCGAGGTGGCTGGTATGGATTCTATTACTAATGAATGGTTTTTTGGCTATCATATTAACATCAATAGCCCAGGGATAACCAAAATTACTAAAGAGGAAAGCTTTATCTATTTAAGACGTGAGGTGCTTGTTGAACCTCAAAAAGTTCAAAAGGAACATTACGAGCAACTCGAATTACAATTATTCTAATTATTAATTTTTAAACTTTATATCTTATGAAATCTTTTATTTTTTTATCCCCTGAAGGTGTTTGCCTTTCTCCTGATAATAATGTTATGGAAAATCTTCAAGTTATGGGAACTGTTACTAATGTTCCTAATAAAGATGCTGCTTTAACTTCTTTACTTGAAGATAACCCTTGGATTAAACAATTCGGCTATGATGCAGAGGAATTTATCTGTAAGGAATTGAAAAATACTACTACTAAAAAACGTTCAAAAAAGTTTTCTGTTTCTAACTGCCTTAATAATATCTATAATAGTAATGAGAAAGAAACTGTTTTGAACAAATCTTCTAAAGCTGATTTGATTGATTTTGTTTTAGAGGTGTTTAATAAAGGGGTGCTGAATGGTTATTTGAATTTACGTTAATTAAATTTTGTGTTATGTTGAGTGTGAGAGAACAGTCTTTTTTATCCAAAGTGCAATTGCTTTTTCCTGAGGTGTCTGTTGACACTTCGGGCATTAGCAGAATCGAGAAAATTTATGCTTTCCTGTATTGTGAGCTAAACTCTATTTCTAACCCTATTAATAAATTGCCCGGACAAAGAGAGAAAAAAGCCGGTAAAATAGTGGATATTATTCTTCGCTACTATGAGTTGAATTATAATTAATCCATCCTTAAAAAAATTCGGCAGGGGAGATTAGTTGCACAGGGCAGTTGGTTACTTCAAATTTTTCATCCTTAAATTTTGAGAAGTGGTGGTTGAAGTAGGGTAGGGCAGTTGATTGATGCTAACTTCTTTTTTAAAATAAAGTTCATTTTTAAGAACCTATTTAAAATATTAATGGTACATTTGAATTGTTTTATTAATTGTTATTTATGAGTTTGTCTAAAAAATATTTTCATTGGCTTTTTGGAGAAAACATCTTGAGGGATGATAAGCCTACTTATTTAATTAATTTGGAAATTGGCGTTAGTATTCGTTTCGATTATGAGGATGCTTTTTTTATTGATTATGAAGCTTTTTATAATAATGTGGCGGATGTTCAATTTATTTATGGCTCTCGTCCCAGTGATGATGAAATACAGGTTATTTTAACTGATGCTTGGAATTTTCTTTGTTATGTTGAAAGAGAAGAAGAAAACTTAATGAGTGAACTTGATAATGATGATTTTTAATTGAATTTAACAATGGTAATAGTAATAAATCTTTCAGATATTAAAACGTTTTTTAATCGCCCAGGAATAAATAAAGCAGGGTTTTGTAAGGAGGTAGATATTACGCCTCAATATTTAAATCGTGTGCTGCAGGAAAAACAACCGTTAACACAAAGTTTTATCAAAAAAATTCTCCCTGGTATGGAGAGCTATGGTTTTGATATAACTAATCTTTTAGAACAAAATTAATTTATTATGGAAAATAATGCTTTAACGCCTAAACCTGTTACTGATGTTGAACATAAAGTTCAATTTAATGTCAATACCAATGTTGGAGAAAAAATTCGCTTTGATAGGTATTTGGCTACCAACGCCAGTAATTTTAAACAGTTTGGTAATGATGGTCAGCTGATGCTTTCTATCGTTATTTACATTGCTCTTACCTATCAAAGTAAAGATTTGTTTGGTTACGGTAGCTTTGATGTTACAGATTTTGCCAATAAAATGAATTACGACAAAGGGAACTTGTTCCGGAAACATCCCGATCCGGCTTTTTATAAAAAAGACGGAATGGAGTTTAAAAAGTTTTATACCACCAACATTGGTAATGCGTTTTTTCGCTTGTTTACTGAAAAAATGGTGCTTTCATCCAAACGAAAAAACGTAGGGAATGTAGAGAGTTTTACTGATAGTAGTATTTCTATGTTAACTTCTTTAGATGTAAGTTATGAATCACTTAAAAATAAAACTAAAGTAATTTATCAAGGAGAAGAAGGCTTTATTGCTTCACTTAACAAGGCTTTTACCTTGATAAATATTAATTATCTGCCAAACCTACGAAAACCAAAGCTTGATGCACTTTATATTTATTTGTGTCAATTAAAAGATGTGTTGGTGCTTAATAAGGAAGTAGTGGCTAATCCAAGCTTTGATTTTCTTTGTTCCATTTGTGATATTAATTCTAAAGATGTGTCTCAAGCAAAAAAATACCTTACCAAAAAACTTAAACGCTTAAACGATGATAGTGATTTAAAGTTCGATGTTCAGTTTTACCAAAAAGCAGGGAGATATAACTATGGTGTGAGGTTGATTTTCCAAGAAATGACTTTTAAAAATTATGAAACTGAACATAAAGAAGCAGTTGTTGATGTGCTTGATAATCTTTATATGAGAAATTTATTACTCACATATAAAAGCTCTATTATTTCAGAAAATGAAGAATTAGATAAGGTAAAGTTTTTTGATTGGGCTGAAAATAAACGTGCGAATAAAGACCTTAAAAAGAAAATTTATGTTTCTGTGTATAACAGTATATTCCCAACTAAAATTAGCGTTTATGACGTGATTGTTAAAAATAAATTTGATAAGTAATTATGAAATTAGAAATCTATAAAGGAGTTGTTCCGGGAAAAGATGAATTCTACTCTTTTTCGGAGAGTAAGGTGTTTGACTTTTTAGAGCTGAACAATATCCACCCTGATAATTTTAAGTATCATATCGATACAATTACTATTCATGATCAGAAACTGAACTCGAATAGTAATACCGAAAAAATTAATCATATTAAAAAACTATATCAGCCTTTTCAAAGTGTTGAAATTAGAAAATTTATTAATCAATTAATTGGATTTTAATTATGGAAAACACATCAAATAAACATGAACCTGAAATTTATTGTATTGGCAAAAAAGGTACAGGTAAATCAAAACTTCAACAAGGACTTTTTACTATTTATGATAGTATAACTAAAAAATGTATTAGTTCTTTTACTAAAAATACAGGAAAAGTTTACTTAGTGAAAAACCCTTTTAAATCAAATTATTTTATTGCAAAACAGTTCGCTGACTCGTGGTTAGATAGTTCAAACCTACCTAAAGATAGATATTCAGTTATTGAGTTTAAAGAATTTCAATAAGACTTAAGGAAAAAAAGCAGCGAGGGCTGAAAATGTTAATTACTTGAGGTGTTATTATTGCTTAACTTGTTGTTATTGTGTATCTTTATACTATAATTTAATTATTAATCCTTAAACTAAATAGTATGAAAAATTTAACAAACAATGAGGTAGCAAAATTATTATTTTGGGCTGAAACAACAGGAAAAAGCAATTGGGGGGTATGGGGAAATTATCCTCTTTCAGGATGTACTTATACATCTATAGAAGATTGTCAAATATTTATCAAATTTGATAAAAAAGTAGAGTACAGGGGAGAAACTTTTACGCATATTGTTTCAAGTCGTAAATATTGTAAGGATAATCGTATTACTTTAGCACAAATTCAATCTTTATACAATCAATCTAATGACACATTATTGAATGAGTTACTAGATAATGAAAGCCTGAATCAAAAGAAATATGCTGAACAAGAAAGGGAACGGGCTAAGCTTGTTCGTGAAAAAGCGAAAACTATTGAATTTTATAACGAATGTAAAACTCAAGTTTATGCCGATTTAAACTATAAAATGGATTTTTATTGCATAAATAGGTCTTTACATGGTAAAGAAAAAGTAGGGGATTCCATTGTAATGACTACTGACATTTATTATGGTTCAAGTGCAACAGCTATTTATGATGAATCTGAAAGAAATATTTTAAAGTCTTTTGAAGATAGAATGAGAAAGGAGGAGTTCAATTACACTATTGTAAGTAAATCTGGCAGCGGTAAAACAAAATATGCAGTAATGAATAACGAAGATATTGGAAGATTGAAAAAATTAGTTTTTAATTATGACTTGGTTGAGTTGTTGGTTCAAAATAAAATAAAATCCGCTAAGAATTTTAAAACGCAATATTGTAATTTATAAATACTGAATTATGAAGATAGATAATTTTAAAAGAAAAGCTTCAAAAGCTGCAATTAAAGCTTTGAAGGATAAATGTTCTCAAAAGTATAATATGGATAACATTAGAGCAGAACGTTATGTTGATTTTACTTTAGATTGTGTTGCTAGAGCTCAAAATGGAGAGAGCATTGGCTTTTCAGAAGAAGGCTCAAGATTGTATTATGACTATGCTATGAACGAGCTTATTACAGCAAAAGAGCAAAAGAGAAATATAAACAAAAGATTAAAATTTTTAGTTAAATTATGTTTAGATGTTAATAAAGATTTCTTAAAAGAGGTTTGCTTGGAAAAAGGGGTTAAAAATAATGCGTTGAATGTGTATGATTGGCAACACATTTTTTTCAGTAATGGAGACGTTCTTTTTTCTTCCTGTGGAGGGGGGTGTTCTTATGATTTAAATGTTATTTATAAGAATTTTTTTGAGTTTCTTGATATTGTTATTTCTGCAAATCCAATAATTTTTACTAAAGCTAACAAAGAAGCCATTATTAAAGGACTTGATGAACAAAGTAAACGTATGAACTTTTAAATATTTATAAATTATGACATCTATAGAAAAATTAAAAGAAAAGTATCTTAATAACCTTACTGATAATATTGAAGGCAGCGAAGAAGTTTTAGTGCTTATTAAAGAACTAAAAGATTGTATTGAATTATTACGTGTAGTTGATGAGCCAAACATGAATGCTTTGTTTAATTACGAAGCAACTGACAATTTCGAGAAATTTCTCGATGTTGTGGAGAGTCAAATTAATAGTGCTAAAAATGGAAATCGCAATTATAAATACATTTATGCTTGCCAAGTTTGCGGTTGTAAATTAGAGAAAGGAGAACCATTTGATTACACCGGAACTTGCACTAATTGCGTTGATTAACTAAATAATGAATTCTTTAGCAAAAATATTGAAACAAAATAAGAGTGATAAACAAGTAATAAAGGAAGCTTTATTATCAGGTTTTAACGGTGTTCAGATTAGAAATGAATTGATGAAGCTTTATCCTTTAAGTTACCCAAATCATGAAAGTGCTTATGAGTTTTATAACAATGTTACTTGTTCAATTCCCTTAGAATTTTTTGAAAAAATTAAGTCAAATCAAATAAATAAAAAATGAATTATAATATTTTAGAAACACATTTAACTTTTGAAAACAATGTGTTAAAAGAAGTTGCTGTTTTGTGTGAAAACAATGGAGACGTTTTTGCTACAATAAGCACAAATAAACCAATGTCAGGCTATCATTATTTAAAAAGTTATGCTATTCCAACTATAACCTTATTTACAGAGGTAGCAGGATATGGTAGAAAACTTACAAAACAAGAACAAAAAATATATTTTCCAAAGCATAAACAATAGTCTGATATTGGAATGAAAAAACAAATCCCGGATCTATTTAAGGACCGGGATTTGTTTTTTAAAATTATAGCAAGATTTTACTATTGTAAATCTTACCATAATTTATTTACCGTTGTAAATGTTACCATAACAGTATTGTAAATGTTACCATAGACCGTTGTAAATGTTACCATAGACCGTTGTAAATGTTACCATAGACCGTTGTAAATGTTACCATAGACCGTTGTAAATGTTACCATGACTATTGTAAATGTTACCATAATTATTATGACCGTTGTAAATGTTACCATAATTCAAAACAGCCTACTAAATAGCCTCTAAATCAAAAGTATTAAGGCTTACAAGCTTTTTAGATTAAAATTCCACCGTTGTAAATGTTACCATAATTCAAAACAGCCTACTAAACAGCCTCTAAATCAAAAGTATTAAGGCTTACAAGCTTTTTAGATTAAAATTCCACCGTTGTAAATGTTACCAACCTTATTTATATAAATTTAAAACTTCTTTTAAATATTTATATAATAACTTATTATAAGGTATTCGCCCCAGCTCATTTATTTTAATCAAAAAAGACTTAAGGAAAAAAAGTTTTTCTTGTTTTAAGTGTTTTTTGTAAGTTTGAGCATCCTTAAACTTTTTAAAAATGAAAAAAATTATACTTTCAAAAGAAAAAGATGCTGATTGTTATCTTTTTCAAGATAATCAACTCAATATTATTATTAGAAATTACAGTTTTGTTGATGATGATAAGCTTATTAATGGTTTTGTTGGTGTTATTACTGACAAAATTTCATTAAAAAGCTTTAATTCTTTTTTGAAATACGATGTATTACCGTTAAATGATTTAGTAAAACTACTTGCTAAAGTTTGCGGAAATGGTAACTTTTACAATACTCCCACTTTTATTGAAATCCTTAAATCTAAATAAACATGAATGTTCTTATCGCAGAAAAACCATCTGTTGCAGTTGGTTCTTACCAACCTTTACTTGAAAAGGTGGAAAATGAAAAATTTACAAAAAAAGACGGTTATCTTCAGGGTAATAATTGGATTATTACCTGGTGTGTTGGTCATTTAGTTACATTATCCATGCCCGAAGATTATAATTGCGGTTGGGAAGTCTGGTCTAAAGATAATCTTCCAATGATACCTGATAATTTTAAATTCAAAGTTATAGATGGCGTTAAGAAACAGTTTTTTATAGTTCAAAAATTAGTTAAAGAGGCTAGTTTGGTAGTTAATGGAGCTGATGCAGGTCGTGAGGGAGAGTTAATTGTTAGATTAGTGCTTTTAAAAGCTCAAGCAACTAATGTACAGCAAAAAAGATTATGGCTTAACTCTTTTGTAATGGAAGATATGATTAAGGGGTGGAAAGAGTTAAAAAATGGAGCTGATTACGATAATTTATATCATTCCGCTTTGGCAAGATTGGCAGGAGATTGGCTTGTAGGTCTTAATTTAACTAGGGCATATTCTTTAAACACCGGTGCCAAAAATTTATCTGTTGGCAGGGTTCAAACGCCTACATTAAATTTAATTGTTCAAAGAGATTTAGAAGTTGAAAACTGGAAAAACAAGTATTATCAAGTAATTGAGGCGTTTTGGAATGGAGTACAGGTTAATTTGTTTCGGGATGATAATTATAAATTTTCTGATACAGAAGATTTATCTAGATTTTTAAATTCTTTACAAAATGTTAAAGGAAAGCTTATTGAATTAGAAACTAAAACTTCAAATCAAAATCCACCACGACCTTTTGACCTTAACGAGCTTCAAAAAGCAGCTAATAATATTTTAAGTTTTAAAGCTAGTGATACTCTTGCGTTAACTCAAAGCTTGTATGAAAAAAAATTAGTTACCTACCCAAGAACTGATTCATCTTACTTGCCTGAAAGCATGTTAGATGATGCTTATTTAATTTTAAATAAAATTACTGAAGCTGAACAAAAAGAATTTTTAAAAGATAATTCTAATCCCCCAAAATTTTTTAATTCTTCTAAAGTAACCGACCATTACGCTATTATTCCAACTGGAATTGATGTAAATAGCATTAATTTATCGGACAAAGAAAAAAAGATTTATGAATTAATTAAAAACAGATTTGTAACTGCTTTTGGTAAGGAATTTATTTATGATACTATTTACTTAGCTATTAAAGCTTCTGATAATCTTTTTAAAGGTTCTTATAGGGTTGTTAAGGAAAAGGGTTTTACAGCTCTTAAAACAGGCTTAAATGAAGAAAACGAAGCAACAGTTTTAGAGAGAGTTTTTAATATTGGTGATGAAGCGGTTTTAGAAGATTTACAAATAAAGAAAAAGGAAGTTACTAAACCAAAATATTTTACTGAAGCAACGCTTTTATCTGCTATGGATACTGCAGGGAAATTAATTGACGATGAAGAATTAAAAGAAGCTATGAAAGAAAGAGGTTTGGGAACTCCTGCTACCAAAGCTTCAATTATTGAAATTCTTAAAAAAAGAGCTTATATATCTGAAAAAGGAAAGCAGCTTATTTCTACCACTAAAGGACGAGAACTGATAAAGTTAGTTGATGAAAAAATTAAATCTCCTGAAATGACGGGAGAATGGGAATTTAAACTTAATCAAATTCATTCCGGGAAATATTCCGCTTCTGTTTTTAGAAAGGAAATTGAAAGCTTTGTTAGGAATTTAATAACTGAAATTAACTCAAGTAATAGGAGTAATGAGTTTGCAGCTAAAATAGAAGCAGAGCTGCTTAATTGTCCGAAGTGTAAAACAGGTAAAATAATTAGAAATAATGCAGGAGCATTTTGTAATCAAGAAAGCTGCGATTTAAAAATATTCAAAAAAGTTTCCGGAAGAACTTTAACAGATAATCATATTAATGATTTAATTAATAAAGGTTGTACTGGTGTTATCAAAGGATTTAAATCAAAAACAGGAAAGAAGTTTGATACTGCTTTAAAATTTGAAAATTGGGAGGTTGTTTTTGATTTTAAAGGCACACAAGATGATATGACAGTAAAAAAAGTTTGTCCTAAATGCAAAGTGCAAACAGTTCAATTAAAGCCCTCGGGTATGTTTTGTAATACAGAAAATTGCGATTTTAAAATTTGGAGAGAAATTGCCGGCAAAAAATTATCCGATAAGCAGCTTTATAATTTATTGGAAAAAGGAAAGATTGATAAAATTAAAGGGTTTAAATCTAAAGCCGGGAAAAGTTTTGATGCAGCTTTGGAGTTAAAAGAGTTTAAGGCTAGTTTTTGTTTTGATTGATAGATAAAAATCAAGGATCTGCTAATGCCGGTCCTTGATTTTTTTTATTTCATTTTCAATCTGATTTGGTCGAGTAGTAAGAACAATAATAATAATCTGTAAAATATAGAATATTTTATTTTTCATTTTAATGTTGCTTTTCATGACAAGATGTACAGACCGAAACTAACCATTTAATAGGTTCTTTCCCTATATTTCTTGCATATTTTTTATGGTGCACTTCTGTTGCTCTAGCACCACAATATACACATTTCCAATTATCTCTTCTAAGAACCACATAACGTTTTCTTTTCCAGTCATCAGATTTTAAATAAACGTTTCTATAATAATTTTGCCTTGATTTTTTATTTAAATAAAAAATCCAATTCTTAAATAACCAAACAACTATTGCAGCAACAATAAATAACAAAATTGTAAAATCCACGACTCAATCAAATATTTTAGTTTTGTTTGTACAAAGTTATTTAATAATGAAAAAGGGCTGCCCGAAAGCAGCCCCCATCCTTAAACTAAATAAAAATGTATGATACTGTAGCATATGAGATGCCAGGGAGCATCAACCTTTATTTAGAGGTTACGAAATTACAATAATTTAATTGCTTTTACATAATTAATTTTAAGTTTGTTAAGTAATACGTTATGCAATATTTGCATAGTATTATTTTTTCAAACTAATGGTTGTTTCTTAGTTTTAACCGTATGATATTAATACATGAACATTTACGGTTAATTCGTGAGCATTTTGATTATTCACAGGGTTTTGTAGCGAAGAAAATTAATATTTCTCAATCGGCTTATGCTCGTTGGGAGAAAGGAACTACTCAAATAACATTTGTAAGTTTAGTTAACCTTGCTGAAAAAGTATATAACATGAATATTGTAGATTTCATTCTTTGGCCAAAGAAGGCCATAATAAGTGAATAATTATATAAAAAGAGTAGGCAGTATATTTTCTCTATTTAACATAAGGATAATTATAGGACAGTAAAAAAGCCCAAAATTTGGGCTTTCTATTATACAAGCTCGAATGGATTTGAAATAGTTTTGTGTCCGAAACGTTTTAGTAATTGAAATTCATTTTCAATATCTAATTTTTCTTTTTCTACTATTTCTTTGATAGCAGGTTGTTTTAAGCCTGGTATTCGAATACGGAAAAAAGGCCATAAATATTCTGATACATATTCTTTGTTTAAATCTGGAAAACCAATTAAACTATGGTATTCATTTTGATTTTTAAATTCCTCTGAATATTTAAAGTGCCATTTTCCTTTTTCACAGCTCAAGTAACCAATGGTTATATTCTGATGTATTAGCGTTAATTTACCACTTTCTATTACAGGTAATGTTGTTGGTTCTTTTTTACTGCTACTACTTGATAAATATTTTAATATAGTTTTAACAGATATCATAATGTTTTATTGTTTGGTTATGCCTTTCTTGTTTGTTCAAATCTATGACAGATTAGTTTTTCTATTAAGTACTGCCGTTCCGGAATAAAAAAACTACTGTATTTTTCTTTAAACGCCTTTATAACTTTATCTTGCATTTCCATAGAGGAAATTTCATTTATTATTCTTCGATAATTTGCGTTAACAGTCTTTATATGACCTATTAATTGAAAATGATTTGCTTTTTTATTTTCCTCGCAGCTCATTCTTGGTGCTGCCTCTTTAGCATACTTTTGAAGATGTTTTCCTGTGTTGTTTTTGTCATGCCTATATATGTTTACGATATTTTCATCACTAAGGTTCCAAAATAATCCTCTTGAAGAGTCATAAACGGGTGCAAAGATAGGATTTTTTATTGTTTTCTTAAGATTTGTAATTACACCCCAATTATAAAAATGCCTATCATTGTTTCCTATTACACAATCAAAAGCTAACATTTTTACTAATTCCTCTTTCAAATATAACGAATGACTTTTAAATCTATTATTTAAGGCATCACAAATAAATTCAAACGTAAACAGTTCTCTAGCATCTTTTTTATTATTTGCTATTTCTGAAGCAAAATCTCTATCATTAAGATAATCTCCACAAATCTCTGCACCATGATATAATAATTCTGTTTCCGGATTTAAAAAAAATTCACTTAAAAACCGTATTTGATTGTTACATTTTACTATACAAGAATTATTCATGTTAACCCCTAATTCTTCTCCAAGTTTATTAATTACAAATTCTGTTACTGATTCATTAGGATACCATTTCTCAGCTGTTTTAGCAATATATTTAGTCCATGACTTATAATTTTTCTTATAAAAATTGTTTTTTTCTGAATATAAATAAGCACCTATTAAAGCTTTCGGAGCATCGCCTGTTAATGAATATGAAGGTATAATGTAATAATGCTTTTCTTTAAGTAAAGGAATGTGTTTTTCATTAAGATTGTTTCCAGAGATTTTTAACGAGTGTTCTTGTCTTAATTTTATTTTAAAAAGCTCATTCATAAAACTAAATTAAAGAAATATCTGCAACATTCATTTTTTTCGTTGTGTAAAATAGAATAAAGTACTGTATTATTGAGTAAAGTATAATAAAAACTGCTTTTTTTATCTTTACTCGGCTTTATTTAAATACACTATATATTTGTATTGTTACAAAATAATAATATGAGCGAAGAAATTACAATACAAATATTGAAAGGTAATAAGATAATACATTTCGATTTTAAAAAGTTTTTACTATTTATTAATTCTAACCTTGGTAAAGAGTTCGAAAATATTTTTAATGATGAAGAAAATCAAAGCGACAATAAACTTTTAAAAATAACTGAAGTTTGTAAATTATTTAGTGTTACTAAACCTACTGTTTATAAATGGTGTAAAGATGGTATTTTAAAACCTTCTAAAATTGGTAATAGAGTTTTTTATGAAAAAAAAGAAATATTGGAGTTAATTCAAAAAAGTAAACTAAATGATGAAAATAAATGAATTAAGTATTTCTGATTTAAAAGCTGCTTTTGATTTTGGAACAATTTTAATTGAAACATTAGAAAAAGCCAAAAAAACAGGTTTTGATGTTGGAAGTAAAATCAATGAATATAATGCTAAACAAATGGTGTTATTTGAAGAATTAAAAAAAAGGTATAATAATTTAAAATAACATCATATAAAATGTACTCCGTTATCATTATCTTTAATGATAACATTATTTTTTTCTAATACAGAAATACCAACAATCCATTTCATTTGATTTTCGGGCTTCTCAAGCTTATCAAAAAACTCTTTATGTAATTGGTTTAATTCTTCCTGGTAATCCATTAATTGTTTATTAGAAAGCTTTTGTTTTTCGAGCTTTTCTAATAACAATAATATTTTTAAAATATGGGTTACTGAATATCTTGTGCTTAAACCTTTGTATTTAAACTCGACTGTTTCAAACAAATTAATCTTTAGGGCTAGAGCCTGAATCGAATTTTTTAATTGTTGAGCCATCTTCGGATATTTGTACTTTATTGATTAGCTTGTTTATTTCTTCCTGGTCTGTATTAAAAAACGCGTTGCTTGTCTCAACTTTAACCATTTTAGCAATATCTTCCCTTAACAGCTCCGGAATGAAATAAAAGTTTTCTTTCAAAAAGTCAGCTGCAGGAAATATATCTCCATGGTACATTAAATAATTTACATAATAATGTTGGGGTGTTAATGTTATTCCTTCAGGAGTAACTTCTACTGAATCGGGAGTGTTTTTTTCTTTATCTAAATAGTCAGGAACTCCATCATTATCACTATCAATCGGACAACCGTTTTTGTTTACCTGTACTCCTTTTTTTGTACCCGGACATAAATCGTTTACATCAGCAATTCCGTCATTGTCTAAGTCTAATTTATCTATTTTAGAAAATGCTTCTCCGGTATAATTAATATTTTCAATTTGCTTTAATGTTTTACCTTTAAATTGATAAGAGATTGAAGCTCCCAAATAATAAAATGCGTCCTTACCTGCTACCTCGTAATTATCTAAATTATCTGTTGTAGTTAGGTAATATTTTGTTTCCACTCCTACACTAATTTTATTCCCGGTTAATAAATTTACTCCAAAAATTAAAGGAATAGTATAAGCTTGTGATTTATTATCTGCAGATGTTTCGTATTGATAATCTCTAGTTAATTTTTCACTATTAAATATACTTTCGTAGTTTTCCTCTTTATCTCTTATTGTGGCATCAGACCAGTAGTAATATTTATTTCCTGATACATCCTCTAAATCATGATATGTTTCATAATTTATCATTCCAAACCCAACACCTACATAGGGCTGAATTTTAGAACTTGCATTTATAATTTTATCATTAGCTAAGTGATAGTGAGCTGCTATTGAAAATTGAGTGATTTTTGTTTCAAAATTTAAATTGTTTAGGATCTTCACTTCGTTTTGGACCAAACTAAATTTTTCAGCCGCTAATTTAATTTCTACTGAAGAACCAAATTTTTTTCCTAAAGCCAACCCAAATCCGAATTGACTAAATGTGCCAAATTTTATTTTCTTTGATTTTTTTAAATCTCCAAAGTAACTATAAGAACCTGTTGTTAGGCTAATTGTTTGGGCGTTTACTATTTTACTTGTGCTAAGTATAATAAGCATACTTATAATAATTGTGTTTTTCATATTTGTAATTTTATTTAGTTTAAGGATGATTAATATAAAACTGAAATTGTTCCTTTTTGCTCCATATTATCTGCTGTTAGCACATAAAAATATGTTCCATTAGGTACTTTTTCCCCTGATAGTGTAGTTCCATCCCAAGCTCTTGTATTTTCGTTTCCCTCATAAAGAGTTTGCCCCCAACGATTAAGAATAATTACCTGGTATTCATCTAACCCTTTAATCGTAAAATAATCATTACTTCCATCATTATTTGGCGTAATAACATTAGCTATAAAAACCTCCCCTCCTATTATAATTTCAATTTGAGAGGTGTCTGTACACCCATATTGATTTTCTACTGTTAAGGTTACCCAGTAATTTCCATTGGAATAATATGTTGTTTGTGTATTTTGATTATTATCAAAATATCCATTACCAAAATCCCAATTCCATGAAGTAGCTCCGGTAGAAGAATCGTTTAGATTAATAACTTGATTAGGATAAAATGTATTGGGGTTTATATCTTCTATTCCTGCTACCGGTAACGGTAAAAATGAGGTCATAAAATGTACTGTATCGGAATGACATCCCGAAGATTGATTAACATTAACTACTGAAATTATACCAGGTGTATTATACCATTCAACACCTATTGAGTTTGTCCCTTGCCCTGAAATTATTGTTCCATTACCTGATGAAATTATCCAATCATATTGTCCTGGTGTGTTTATGGTATAATAAGCAATGTTATTCGGACAAATAGCCGTATCTCCTGTAACTAGAGGTGTTTTAGGTTTTGGATTAGTTAAAACTATTGGGGCAAAATTAAAATTGTGTGCTGTTTTTGTAACACTCCAGTAAGTTAAAGGTTGAGTTTGAAAGATTGTATCTGTCGATACCCAAGAATTGTTCCACCAAGCCTGACCATCCCAATAACCATCTAAATTGTTGTTGTAATGAATTTTTAAATCTGCAGGAGCCGAACCCTCTACTTTGTGATAAAACAAAGTATTAACTTGACACATAGTACTGTCATACACAGCTGTATTATAACCATCCAAAGAAGCATTGTAATTTACAAGTAATGAAGAATAACTTTCATTAGTCGTAACCGTTGGTTGAATGTGTACAGCTCTAAATCTAGTTGTGCCCACAGAAGAACCAAGTGGAAACACATACACATTATTAGAATTAGTTAGCCGTGTTAAACGCCCGTTTCCTAACGAACTGACAAACCCTTCAGCTTGAAAAGTGTTGTCGTATAAAATTGCGGAAACAGAACGATTAGAGATAAGCATTTCAAAAGAATCTGTTGCTAATTCATTAGCATAGAGGTTGAGTATGTTAGATGTTTCACTATTTATAGTTTGTGTTTTTATTCCTGGTCCTGTTAGATTAAGATTCCAAAAGTCTGTTACAGCTGTTCCTGTAATTAATTGGTTTGTTCCGGTAAGATTTACAACGGATGAATCATGCGTAAAAACACCTGAATTATCCCAATTTACATAAACATCATAAATTCCATTTCCTGATGTTTGCCCTGCGGTATTTTGAATAAACGAACTATCAATTACAATATATCCGTTATGTTCAATATTTCCTGAGGAATTTAAAACTGAACCCTCTACTTTTATAACAGCGTTTTTTTGTGAATAGATTAATTGGCCATGATTGGCAATTAATTGTGATTTTACCTGTGTTGTAGAAATTATCAACACAAAAAGTAAACTCAAATAAGTTAATTTTTTCATATTTTATTTAGTTTTAAGGATGGTTATTTTAAATTATAAAGTTGTATAGCATTATTCACGTTTTGAAGATTTTGTTTAATTGTAGGATTATCGGGATTAATGGTTAAAGCTTTTAAATAATATTCCTTAGCTTCTAAATATTTATTTTGTCCGTGTAACATCATTCCTAAATTAGAATAAGGTATATGATTGTTTGGATTAATTTCTATTGCTTTTTGATAATATTCTTTAGCTGAAGGAAAATTTTTAGTTTCTTGATAAATGTAACCTAAATTTACATATGCTATAAAACTTGTACTATTTATCCCTATAGCTTTTTTATAAGATTTTTCTGCTTGTGACAAATTTCCTATTGTCTTATAAAAATCTCCTGACAAATTCCATACGGATTCTACAAAGCTATATTTATCTTGTGATGTTTTTATTAAAGATTGTATTTGTTCTCTCAATTGTAAATTGTTTGGGTTGGTTTTGTATTTATTGATTTGAATTTCTAAGTAGGCTAATTCCGTTCTAAATGATTTTTTTGATTTATTAAAATCTTCTGTAATCAATATTTCTTCTGTTTTCCAATCTCCTACTCTTGCAAATGTTGTTAATCCATAAACTACAATTAAAGAGAATAAAATATAGTTTTTATACTTTATAAGCTTATTGTTTTCGTTTATATAGTAGATTAACCACAACACTAAACCTAAACTTGGGATAAATAAAAAACGCTCAGCAAATGTGCTACCTGAAAGAAATAGAATATTGCTAACAAGTAAGATACCACTCATATACATTAAAATAAATAATGCAGTTATTGATTTATTTTTTATGGCTCTATAAAAGCTATATAAAAGAAACGTAATTAGTAATATACTTAGAAGAGCTTCAAACAAATAGTTTTTAAGTTCAAAATATCCATAAGAATAATCCCAAGAAAGATTAACCGGTAAAACTAATTTTACAAAATACATTAAAAACAAATGTAGTTTAAAATAGAACTTTTCAATTCCATTAAACATCATTACCATATTGTTTTCAGGTAGATTAACAGCAACATATCCTGATGTTATAACCCCTCTAATCAATAAAGCAGCTGCGTAAAACCCTGTTATTATTAATAATGATTTCCAATTCTTTTTTAAATCACTTTTAATGTAAAACAACACGATAATAAAAGGATAAAATATTATGGCAGTTTCTTTACTGAACATTGCTAAAACAAATAACACCCCTGCAATAATACTGTTTTTGATGATTTTATTTTCTTCAATTACTTTCATTAAATAAATCATTGCACTTAAAGAAAAAAGTAGTGCCAACATATCATCACGCCCTTTTATGTTAGCAATTGTTTCAATGTTTGTAGGTAAAACCGCCCATAGAATTATTCCTGTTGTTATAAGCCATTTATTTATCTCTGGTAAAAGGCTTTGCGTTAGGAAAAAAAGTAAAACGACTAAAGTTATACCCCACAACAATACGTTTATAAAATGGTGTGATTTAGCTGTATTACCAAGTGTTAAGTTTGTTAGAACATAACTAATTAAAGGTATAGGTCTATAAACAGCTCCTACTTCGTCTGCGTAACCCTCCCAATAAGTTGTAGTAATGATATTTTTAACATCATTGTTGTGAACGAACTTATTATTTGTAATTACTGTTTTATCATCAATTACAAATTCATAATTTATGGTTTTACCATAAATCATAATTGCTACTAATAACAAGCTACCTATTTGTAATGAGTATTTATTGAAGAATGATTTCATTATTATTTTTGCAACTCCTGAAGTAATATTTCTATTTTTTCAATACGTTCTTTTAAAGCTTTGTTTTCATCTATCAAAGCTTTAATAGCTGCCATATTTACACCAGCAACATCTAAAGATGTGATTAATTTTTCTGATGTTCCTAAGCCGAATTCTTGATAGAAATCTTGAGCCATTACTCCGTAATGGTAAACATCTTTTTTAATAGCTTTATTTTCTGCTACTGTTTCTGATTTATAACTCCATTTTGTAATTTCAAGATTTTGAATTTTTTCAAGAATTTCTGAATAGTTTAATGCAGTTATGTTTGTTTTAAGATTTTTATCTGATATAGACGCCCATGTTCCTGAACCACTTGTTAAGTGAACTCCTGCAGATAACGAACCATTACTGTATATTGAAGCTCCGTTATTTGTTCTTACGACAAACTGACCTTGCATAACAGGTGATAATGTTGGTTGAATAGAAAAACCAGGATCCCATGTTGATACAACCACATTCCCATTTTGATTTAAAAAGTCAACATTAGTTCCATCTCCTATTCCTATGTTATAGCGTTGAACACTTGTAACATTCCAATTATTTCCCATATAAAAACCACCACTACCACTCGTTCCGTTTATAGTGTTGCTGTAACCTATTACAAATGTTGTTGGGGCTGAAACACTATTATTAGCCCCTGTAAGATAAGATTGAGCTCCATTTGTTAAAGTATTCGTAATATTATTTTGGTGTCCAAAACTAATATTCCCTATTCCATCAATATAACCTCTTGTTAAACCACTAGTTCTTATGTCAATTGCATTGTTATTGAGTGTTCCTAAGATATTATTTCCTGGAGTTGCGTTGCTGTTGCCGGTTAACTTCCAGTCATTACCTAGAGAAGTTATTAATGGATTATTAGCCGGGTTTTGCCACGTTCCAACCCCTGTTGCGTTACTTGTAAGAATAAAATTGTTGGTTGCTCCACCTCGTAACCTAATGCTATTACCGTTTACATCTAATAGTTCAGTTGGTACAGTTGTGTTTATCCCTAAATTACCACCACTTGTAATTCTTACTTTTTCAGTACTATTAGTTCTAAACACTAAATCTACATTATCAGTTGTTCCTAAAAAATTAGTAGCAGGATTAGTTCCGGCATTGCCCCACAAATCCCATTTTTCTAATAAAGTAGAATCTATTTGTCCTAAATGGATGTTAATTTGATTAATTGAATCAAATAAATTATAGATGTTTGTATTATGTACATTTAATGAGTCATATACCCAACCTAAACTATCTGATAAGTTTTGAATGATAGTTGTATTGTTACTAATGTTGGTAGTGTTGTTGGTAATATTTGTATGGTGTACTGCAAGAGAGTCATAAATATACCCTATCGTATCTCCAAGATTATTAATAAGTGTAAGTAAACTATCTGTATTACACAATCTTTTCCACGAGGTTGAATCGTGAAACCAATAACATTTATCATCTGTATTAAATACTATTAATCCCTCTGCAGGAGTTGAAACATTTCCTATTTGAGTGGTGTTTAATCGTGTCATTAAAAACCCCTGTGTTACACTTTCTAAGTGTAATATAGCCGAGCTGTCAGGGTTTAATGTTCCAATTCCTACGGAATTATTGTTTTGTGCTTTGGTGGCAGCATAGCTTACTAAAACCACCAAAATTGTAGTTAAGATTTTTTTCATGATTTTGTGTTTTTATTTAATTTAAGGATTTAATTTATTGAATTACTAATCTTATACCCCCCCCTATTTGCCACCTATGTGGGCTTAATGTAGTGCCAAAAGCATATATTTGTTGTGTGTTGATTAGAAATGCAATGTTATTATTAATGTAAATTTCTGTTTCTATTCCATACACACCTCCATAAATGATGTTGTTTTCTTTTTTAAGAAAATTTTCATTTGAATACTTTTCTGTTCCAATTACAGCTCCTGCTTCTGCAGATACATATAGTACAGGCGGTAAAACTGCTAAACTATATGCGGCTGTCGGCATAAATTGCCATATAGTTGTTGATAAATCATCTATACTTCCATTTTCATAATTTACCTTTGCTTTAAAAAGTAAATTGTCTTTTAAAAAATGTGTGTAGCCAAAACTATATGCTAAACCGGGTTTAACTTTATGAACAGTAAAATCTAAAGCTTTATTTCCCTTAGAGTGTCTTAATTCTTGGCTAAATAAACTCCCTATTATAAATAATAGAGATAGTGTGGTTAAAATTGTTTTTTTCATGATTTTGTGTTTTTATTTAATTTAAGGATTAACAATTTATTGCAGTTACATTAGATGTACTCCAGGTACTAACACCACCGTAAGAATCATAGGCTCTTACTTTTATGTAATAATTTCCAGTTCCATATAGAGAACGAATGTTTGAAAATAAGTACACGTTATTAGTAGTGGTTTGGGTTTGAACCAATGTGTTGTTGTGATACAATTCCCATTCATAAGAGGTTATTGCATCATTAAACATATTAATATCAACATCATTTGCATTGTTGGCATAGCCTTGATAAGAATTATAAGCATATACACCTGCCCCACAATAAGCGGCGCTGCCATTGCCTATTAAACTACTAGATTGTATGGTTGGGTTGGAATTCGTTCTTATATCAACAGTAGAAATACTAGAGGTAGTACCAAAAATTTCGGCTACTTGTAATGTAATGGTATAAGTATTAGCTGAACTAACTTGTAATATTAATTCTCCCTCTATGGTAGATATACCCCCGTTAGTTACAACTGTTCTTTGGGACATGTTTTCTGTTAGATTACCACCATTGTTTGAGTTAAATGTAAAATTTGGGGTTGGTGTATCATCTATTATTTTATACTTTATTTTATAGTTTCCCATTTGCATAAGGTATAATTCATTGAAGTTATTTACATAACTATTAGTAGATGCAAAAGCATTAAGTCCGGGATTAACTTGTATGTTTGCCGGTAAATCAGTAATATAAATATCAAATATTATTTGAGTGGTATTATTTACATCATCAACTACTGTTAATGTAATAGTATGCTGTCCTTGTTGGGTTGGAGTTAATTTAAGTTGACCATTAACTATTACTGAATATGGTTGTGTAATAATATTTTTTGCTTGTAAATCTTCTACTATGTTTCCGGCATTACTTGAAGTAAATGAAAAATTATAATTTACATTATCATCAAATATTTGATAATCTATTATAACGTCTCCTTGATTAACACTAAAAGTATCTATTACTGGGGTGGTAGTTAAGGTTGGGTTGTTGGAGCTATAATTAGCAGAAGTTGACACACTTAATATTGGATGTATATTTCTTTGATATACATGTAATGTTATGGTTATTCTATGCGTTTCTTCGTAAGGATCTGTTGCAACTATGTCAATAGTATGTGTACCTATATTTACAGGAGTCATTACTATTTCTCCTGTATATAAATATTCGTTATCACTCTCTGATTTACTCATATTGTTAAGAGTTATTGAAGCTCCTTTATCAACTAAATAAACTAAAGAAACATTATCTGACTCATCTTTTATTCTAAAATTGATTTTATAATTCTGTACAACATAATTGAATGAATCTGTTAAATTTACTTCCGAAGTAAAGTCTTTAATATTCGTTGTAGGGGTATTTAACGTGTTTATTTCTAAAAATGGAGCTTTATTTGTTTCTTTAAAAATATCCTCCCTTTTATCACACGCAAATAGTGATAAAACTAACGTTATCACTAAAATTAAATTAAGATTTTTTGTTTTCATTTTTATATAGTTTAAGTTATTAATAAATTCCTTTTAAATTTAATATGTCTTTTGAGTAAAAATCAAACTCTAACATTCTATCTCCATTTAGTTCTAACACTTGTATATTAAGTTTTTTGTTGTCTTGTATGGTAAATTTTTCAAAAACAAAAACAAATTCTACAAAGTCTGTTGGTGGTACTGTTTTTCTATCTTCATTTAAAACAAAGGAGGGAGTTAATTCAATGAATTGATCGGCAGATTTTTTTACAGATTTAGATTTATTTTTAATGACAAACCTAAACATGTCTATATCATACTTTATATCACTATTGTTATAGAGTTTGATTTTAAGATAAAAATAATTTTGATGTACATTGATATTCGTTGCAACTATAGATGTTTTTCCAACTTTTGAACCTTTAGAAAATAATTTTTGGTCCATATTCAAAACTAAAATAGAGTTATTTTCAAATTCTGATTTAGTGTTCTCTTTTGTTGCTTTTATTTGGGTTTGCTGTTTTTTTAATTGGTAATCAATAAGAGTTGATTCCGGTGTTTCTATTTCTTTTGTTGTTTGTGTATTATTAGGCACATTCACAACAGCTGTGTTTTGATAATTATAAATAAACTTTTTAGGGTTATCGCTATAACGCAATAAAAACATATACATCCTTGCACCATCTTGAACAAACATGTTTGTTTCTTCAAAATTTTCTATTGCTGCAGTAACAATTAATTTATTATCTAAAGGTTTTACTATTATTTCTTCAACTCCTTCATCCTCGCTATTTGCGTGATGTGTTGGCGTTTCGTTGAATACTAAATAAATGGATTTTGTAAAACCAATGTATAAAGTATCTGTTACCTGAGCAGTTACAGAGCTGCTTATTAGTATAGATATGATGATAAATAGTTGTTTCATGGTCTTAATGTTATTTTGTGATTATCATATATTACAGCTGATGGTTCTTTAATAGATTTTTTAAGTACGTCCTTGGCTAATCCTCCAATTATTGGTAGTGTTCCTGAAGCTGCATCAGCTCCTGAACTTCCAACATCTTCTTTTGTTTGTTCCTTTATTCCCCCAGGAACAAAAATACCCTGAATACCGTCTAAATCATAAGCAGTTAATTTGGTATCAATATATTGTCCGTTATAACTTAGTGATGTGATATTAAGTTTTATTCTTTCCGCTGAAAAAGATGCTATAGCTGATATAATTGTATTTCTTTTGATTTCAACCCCATTTATCATGCAATCTTGAGATATTCTAATTCTAACAGTAGAACCACTCTTAACAGCTTTATTACCATTATGTATTACGGCTTTAATCATGGGTGTGGTTTTTCCACTTGTTGTTGCTTTAGAACTGGTAGTTGTTGAACCACCTGATGTTCTTCTTCTTCTTTGGTTATCTTCTTCTGCTTCATTATCCACTTCCTCTGTAGTTGTTGAAGTGTTATTTTGGGTGTAATATGTTTTTTTATTAATACTGCTGTAACTACTCGATGGGTAATTATGTGTTGTTGAACCACTACTTTTTTTATAACCGGATTTTTTTTCCTCTTGCCTCTCTGTAGATTCGCTTTCTAACATTTCAGCAGTATCTTGTTCTTGTTTGGTAACATCAATATCCAAAGCACCACCAAATGAACTTTCAGTTGGTTGGTATTTATTTTCTTTGTAAATATCAATGTTGCTTTTGTTTGTAAAGGTATCTCTTTCAGTTGGTACTTCTAGAAATGGAGATTGAGCAACTTCATTTTCAGGTACAACAGTAGATTGGTTGTTTTTTGCAATCAAAACAACTGCTATTATTGCAATAGGGAGAACCCCAATAAGTAAAAACTTATGGAGAGGTTTTAATTTATTAAAATCAAACTTATTCATTGTCTTTAACCTCCTTATCATTAATTACATTCCATGAAGCTATTTTTACCCCATGAGGATTTACATTTGTTCTTCCTTGAATGGTTAATACGTCAGACAAAGTAAATTCAGCATCTAAATGTTGTTTTCGGTAAATCTTCATTTGTTCATCGTAAAAATAGATTACTCCATAAACTCTACCAATTATTCCTGTATTGGTAATATGTATTTCAGGTTCTTTAGTTATCTTACTTACAAAACTTCTACCTGTTTGCGAAAGCTTTCTAAAGACATTTTGGCTCATGTAATAATCAAGCAGTTCTTCGCCCGGTTTTTTATCAATTAAGTTGAGAGCTGCATTAATATTATCCTCTTGAATATCTTTATTTAGGGTGTACCATAGATTATAAAACCATTTCACATGATGTTGGTATTCAATTATTCTATCTTCTTTTGTCATTGCACCGGCTTTTGATGCATTAAACATACTGCCATCCTGAGTTTTAACCCATATGTTATTTAACATAGATTTTTCCTTTTCTTGAAAATGATAAAATATATAACCTACCAAACCAAAACATAAAACAATAACTGTTAAAACCAAAATACGCATGGTTTTAAAAGCATCCCTGTAATTCATTAAATTTTTAAACTCTGTCATAACCTTATTTTTTATTCGTTGTCTGCTTTTCTAAATGAACTTTCCGCTTTTTGTGTAGCACTTAAAGCATTTGCAAAAGCACTCTTTCCTTGCCCTGCTGCTCCTGCAATTCCTGCCCCTCCTGCCCCTGCAGTTCCAAGAGCTACCGCTCCTGCTACTGCTGCTGTTCCTAATGCCATCGTTTTACCAACCATTGAAGCTGCCAATCCTTTACCCCATATAAAATGTTTAGTCATTTTAAATGCTGATAAATACATTACTATAAAAGTACAATTAAGTGCAATTTCAGATAACAGGTTGTGTTCGTTGTAATTCATTCCGCTTACATCACCAAATCTAAAGTTGTAGTATGAAGCATATAGATAATCCAATATATTTAAAGTTGTAAAAACTAATCCCGAATGAAGTACCGCCCCGAACCAATCTATTACTAAAGAATCAAATTTTCTATTAATACCAAAAGCAAGAGCTAAGGGTCCCAATATTAATAAAACCTTTACATAATAAAATGTAAACATCATAACTACTATTCTAATAATAGCCGTTAAAGCACTCCCTAATTGATAGAAAAATATTGTTGGCCAATTAGCCGGATTGAGATTGAAAAGTATTTTTTCCCAAATACTTAATTCATCAAATCCTCTAGGTTTTGGTTCAGTATTTGGGTTTTGGTAGTTATCTTCGGATATTCCCTGTTTATCGAGCTCCATTATGGCGGCTTTTTTTTCTTTAGGATTATCACTATTATTAGCAGCATCAATTAAAGCTTCTTTTTCTACATCTCTTTCTACATCTCTATTTTTCTCTATAATTGCTTTTGTTTCATTAGACAATGCAGATAGTGAATTTATGTAGTTTATTCCTGATTCCATTGTAGTTGCAACCGTTGGAAATATAGATATTAAAAAAAATATAAATATCCCATAAAATAAACCGTTAGCATCAAAATAACCACTGGTAGGCTCTTTGAGTAAACTTTTAATTGCACTAGTTATATAACCCCAACCAAACGAAAGACCGAAAATAATAGTTGCTACTATCCAAGCTATATTTCTTGTTTGTGTCATTGCGTCAGTAGTAGCAGTATTAACTAAAGGCGAATCAAGCAACCCTTTTAACCCTGATATACCCCCTTGGTATACGCCCTGAACGGTTTGAGGAAAAACATTTAGAGCCGCAAAAAGAAAAAGTAATAAATAAATGAGCTTTTTTCTTTTTAGAATAGATTGTAATATTTTTAAGGATGTTTTTTTCATAGTTAATCGAATTAATATCTACTAATTGTATAGGCACCTTTGAATTGTTTTTTCATGTATTTTTCAACAGTATTTATTCTAACAAATGTTCTAATTTTGTTATTGTATTCATTAGCTTTCATTTGAGCTTCTTCTAGAGCTGCAATAGCATCTTTTAATGAATTAATCCTCCCTGATGATTCCATTAATACAGATGCTGTAGATATTAAGTTGATTGTATTGGTGGCAAATTGAAATTTGGTATTGATTAATTGATGATTAAATTGAACCATGCAATCAAAACTAATAGAATAATCTAAATAAAAAGCATAATCTTCCATATTACAAATGGTTGCTTCTATTAATTCAACTAGTTTAATAGCGTCTTGAATATCTTGCAACCAACTTACTGTTTCCATTGTCTGTTTAATTGTTTCTTGAGCATCCCTTAAAGTCTCAATAGACTTATTTAAATCTAAGAGCTGTTGAGTAGTTTGTGCTGTGTTAGCAGCTGTTTGTGCGGCAGCAGCGGCAGCAGCTGGGTCAACTAACTGACTATTTAATTTTATACTTGAAAATATTATCATTGTTAATACGACTAATTTTTTATTGTTTAATAATAGTTTTTTCATGGTTTAGTATTTTTATGGTTCATATGATTTTTAATCGCAACCTCTAAAGAATTAACACCTTTATCCTTTAAAAGCTCTTTTTCTTTTTTTATAGCTGAAACATCACTTGGGGAAGTACTGTAAACAGCATTAGTAAAAGGAGAGTTTTCATTTCTTAATTTAATTGCTCTGTCCGTTCCTTTTTTAAGTAACCATTCTCTGTAATGGTCTCCTTTTTGAATGGAATCCAATATTTCTATTTCGTAATCATCTAACGATAAATATTCCTGTATTTTACCATACACACCGGTAATGGTGGAGTGGTCTAATAATACTTTAATGTCAGAATTAGTCTTAACAGATTCTTTAACTAATGGATCTATTCCATCTAAGTAGCTTATACCTTGGGTACAAATAGCAATAGAACCATTCATTGAACGTATTTTTCTGTACTGTTCCCCAACAAATGTTCCTCCCCCTCCTTGCATGGAGTCGATACACTCGTCCATGATAATATTTGTGAATTTATTGTTTTTAGAGTTTCTTATAATTTTATCTGTAGAAAAATCAATGATGTAATACAAATATAAATCAAAAAGTATAGGGTCTTTTAACACGCTCATTAAGTCAAAAACTATATAGTTTTCTTGCATTAAATCAATGCTCGTTTCCGCATTTAGAATCGTTTTATTTACTCCTGAATAAAATGGTTTTAAGGCTAATTTTAATGAGTTAAAATTTAAAAATCCTTCTAATTCTTTTTCAAGATTATTTTCAAACATGTCTATGTATTCAAAACATTCTCTAAAAATT
>Ga0079224_100000353_pt1 | contig 43304 bp, 44 predicted proteins | sample Stecom2015_FD_80414 | JGI IMG/M metagenome (GOLD analysis project Ga0079224, IMG submission 80414) | Agricultural soil microbial communities from Utah to study Nitrogen management - Steer compost 2015 | ecosystem: Environmental > Terrestrial > Soil > Agricultural land | place: USA: Utah... | reverse complement strand
AGCAACAGCAACCAAAGCAACAGCAACCGAAGCAACAGCAACCAAAGCAACAGCAACCGAAGCAACAGCAACCGAAGCAACAGCAACCGAAGCAGCAGCAGCCGAAGCAACAGCAGCCTAAGCAGCAGCCGAAGCAACAACAAGCAAAACAAGAACAGCAACAACCAAAGCAGGAACAGCCGAAGCAACCGAAACAACAACGGTCGAAGCAACAACAGCCAAAGAGACAAAATGTAGATCAAAATCAATCAACATCTGAACCTACAGATTTAAATAAATCTCAGAATAACAACACAAAACCACAAAAAACAACTGTTGAAAATAAAAAATCATCTGAGGGTGCTACAACAGCAAATCGAATGACTCGACCTTTAGGCAGTGTGGCAGATTTAGCAGCCAAAAAGGAGCCTATTGTGCCTTCCGGTGCGCAAATCAAAGAAGAAAAAGCCAAACAAGCTTCTGCGCAACAAAATAAGCTGTCTAATGATAAGTCATCTAAGGATAAGCCGTCTCAGGACAAGCCGTCTCAGGACAAGCCGTCTCAGGACAAGCCATCTAAAGATAAACCATCTAAAGACAAGCCAGCTAAAGATAAACCAGCTAAAGATAAACCAGCTAAAGATAAACCAGCTAAAGATAAACCGTCTCAAGACAGTTCCTCTAAAAGTAAAGCTGCTACGAATCAATCGACTAATAAACCATCAACTGATAAGAAGCCAAGACAAGCAAAAGCGGCTACAGGTACAGCCAAAGATCAAAAATCTGAAAGCAATACATCTCATGAGGATAAGCCAAAAACCGTTAACAAAAAAAATAAACCAGTCGCTAATAAACCGGATGATGCTCAAAAACCCAAGCAAGAAAATATTCAATTTGAGCAACCAAAAACGGATAAAACACCTAAGTCTGACAACAATACTTAACGTCTACTAGTTTTAGAGCCGCCGTTCCGTATAGGCACACCTTATACGGAACGGATAATAATCAGACAAACATCAAGCACAATATGGAAACGCTTTGATAAAGCATCCTCATAAAAGCTTATTAAACAGCAATAATAACCTCATAATAAATCAGCTTTCATACACTTTGAGACCTATTAACTAATCAGGGTTAGTGCGAAAAAGAGCTAAAACCCCACCATTAAAGCCATGAATAACAATCTAATACTCGGATTATTCATTTCTTATTCTGTGGTCTCTTACCTTCGGCCAAACCAGCACAGAAATAAAACGCGCCTGTTATTAGTACAAATAATAATACCCACGAGGGCAGTTACATAACGTAGAGTAGCAAGATTTAGAGCTTTTATCTTGATTCACGATTAATTTAAAGGTCTCACTTATTACGGAATTTCTGCTAACAGCATGCAGTTAAATTTATTCACTCGTGCTAGAATTTATAGCATGAATGCTGACTTAAAATCCAACTTTTGGCTATGGGTGCTGAGTGCACTTGTTATTTTACTAACACCACAAACGGCAAGCGGCCAATCTACACCAAGCTCATCGGAACAACTAAGAACCGAATTTGAAACCTTTCTGCAACAATATGCTAACCAAGAAAAACCAAAAGCAGACTCAATGAACTCGATCTTTCCAGTCAAAAATTACTGCTTGAAATACGTAGCTGTGAACAGCGTAATGAAACTGAAGTTACGCGCCTTACCCAAGTTCGAGAAATTGACGCATTAGAGAAAACCAACATTACCTCTGACACCAATAACCAGAAATTACCAGAACCCGACTATCCTGGTACTGAAGAAATTGACGAACGCATTAAATTGGCCACAAAGTCACTTATTAATTGCCGTTTAATGTCATCACGGTTAGACGACATACGCCAAGAAATATTTAACAGTAAACGAAACTTGTGGATTAAAGGCATTAAAGTTCGTCATAAAATATGGCAGTTTTTGCAGCAACCGTCTCTTGGAAGCAATCAGTTGGAATTATCACGCATTATTCCAATTCAGGCCACTGCGTTAGGGCTCATCATTATTAGCTTGCTTTATTATTTATTATTGATTTATAAGTACCGCATTTACTACTTTAAAAGTTACGACAAGAAGCCACGCTTAGAAACACTCGGTCGACAGTTTAAAAGTTTATTTTTCACTTTTTCAGTACCCTTTGTAGCCGCTATCGCATTTGCAATTTGGGTCAATCCTCCCTTTCAATGGCTGTTATTATTGATGTTTTCTGCTTTACTTGTACGGGATGGCTGTTTGTTCTTATCTTTGCCCCTGCTTCCAAAATCATATAAACCCAGAAACATAAAACGCTTCATTTGGACTTCCACAGCATTAATTGTAGTGGCCACTTTAGGCTGGAATGCCATTGATTATCGGCAATACAATATTGACCAATGGCTAGCTACACAGTCGTTATTCATTGCCCCACTTTTTATTGTTATTAATCTGTTATTTATCATTTCAAATTATTATTGGTATCAAATTCTTAAGCCATATAAAGATCGTTTCTTAGCAGCCACTACCTGCTGGCTTGCACTACTGACTTTATTGTTATACATCACCACCTATGCCAAACTAGCCCAGTACTTATTGGTACTCAATTTAGGGCTGTTACTTCTGCACTTAACTGCCAAAATAATCAATGGCCTTCGCAAGATACTTTTGGTCCACCGTATTCGTCAACTTAAAGCAGAACGAGCAACCAACGATGAAAACAGTGACGATGAAATGGTTTATTCATTTCCATTTTGGATTAGTTTAATAATAAGCCTGTTAGTGGGAATGGCCGGACTTGCCTTTATGATTTGGTTAGGTGGCGCTTTTCAAGAAACCTATCAACAACTCAGGCTACTATTTACCGATGGTTTTAAACTGGGTTCTTTGAAAATAATTCCCAGCAGTTTAGTTATTGCCATCGTAATTTCCATTGTGTTAATTATCGTCTTAAGTCGTATCCGACATGGTATTGAGTACCAGTGGTTTAATAAAAGCCGATTAAAGAAAGGTGCTCGAGAAGTTGTTTCGATGTTATTTTGGTACATCGGCATGACGTTAGTTGTGTTTATCGGTTTATCGATTGCCGGCTTTGACATCTCAAATTTAACTGTTATTGCCGGTGCACTCTCTGTGGGTATTGGATTTGGCTTGAAGAACATTGTCAGTAATTTTGTATCAGGAATTATTTTACTATTTGAGCGTCCTGTAAAACCCGGTGACTGGGTTGAAGTCGGTGAAACTATTGGTTTTATCCAAAAAATAAAAATGCGTGCCACCCACATTAAAACCTTTGATAACTCGGAAGTACTGGTGCCAAATTCAGAATTACTTTCACACCATGTCACCAATTGGAATCTCAGTAATTCCATCGGTCGAATTATTATTAAAGTCGGTGTGGCCTATGGTTCTGACACTGAAAATGTGAAAACTGTTTTATTGCAGGTCGCTGAGAATCATAATGAAGTATTAAATCGCAGTGGCTATAAGCCACAAGTGCATTTTCGTTCTTTTGGCGACAGCAGTCTTAATTTCGAATTACGCGTCATGATTTATGATATCAAAAATATCTACCAAGTCGAAAGTGATTTGAATTTTGCTGTTGACAAAGCCTTCCGTGAAGCGAACATAAATATTCCTTTTCCACAGCGTGATTTACATTTTATTAATCCACTTAACGTCGATAGTGAAGTATTAAAACAAGACCCGAATGATGAAAAGAGTAAACAAGCTGATGATAATGACGCGAACTTAATAAAAAACAAAGGTGACACGACTTAAATATTTCTTTATGTACAACTCAATTTGCTAACGTTATTATAGGTTATTAATGACTTTAGACTGTCCACTAAACACTTCATCAAGTACATGAAATGAACCGAAAACAATAATACGATCGTTTTGCGCACTGCTGTTAAGGGCTTTTTCATAAGCATCAGTGGCGCTATAAAAAGTGGATAATAAGCCATTTTCATCAGCAATTTTCATTTTCAAGGAGTCCAGCTCAATGGCTCGCTCTAAATCCATTTGAAAAATAAACCAATGATCAATTTCCGGTGCTATAGAGTGCAACCATTTTTCTACTTGCTTATCCTTTAATACAGAAAACACCGCCCTTGTTTGACCGGATGTTGGATTAGCTTTTAGCCAAGCAGCTAAAGCTTTGACAGATTGGCGATTATGAGCAACATCAACAATGACTTGGGGGTTGTCTTGAATAACCTGAATACGACCCGGTAATCGCATCATTTTTAATGCAGAGTCCACTTCATGGCGACTAAACTCTATCCCTAAACTAAGCAAGGTAGTCAAAGCAGCTGAAAAATTCTGCACCTGAAAATCACCGGGTAAAGCCGGTTTATTTAATCCCGTAAACTGATACTCTTTAAAGCAGTAATCGAAACAATCATTGTGAATATTGGTTTTATACTGATGTTGCCATTGCATCAAATCAGCTTGTTCTTGTACAGCCCTTTGTGTAATTGCTTGCGGACAATTGGCATCTCCATACACAACCGGACACCCAGGGCGCATAATTGCTGCTTTTTCAGCTGCAATGGTCTCAATATCTTCACCCAGCCAATGGCAATGGTCTAAATCCACAGACGTGATGATAGCAGCCACCGAGGGTAAGGCATTGACCGCATCCAAGCGCCCACCTAAACCCACTTCTAACACCATATAATCAACTTGATGCTGAGAGAATATTAAAACAGCCGCTAACAGTGCATATTCAAAATAACTCAGTTCAATATCACCACGCGCCTGATCAATGGCTTCAAAAGCCAAAACAATTTCAGCATCAGTAGCGGCTTGACCATTGATTTGGATACGTTCGTTGTATCGGAAAATATGCGGTGAGGTAAAACTACCCACGCGCAGGTTCTTTTGCCGCAATAAAATACTGGTTGCGGTTACGGTTGAACCTTTGCCATTGGTACCACCAACTGTGATAATGGGTTGCTTAATATTAGTAAAAGGCACTCGTGACAATACCCGCGTTATTCGGGTCAAGCCTAAATCTATTTTATGTTGATTAAGTGAATCAAGCCATTGATTAAGGTTTTTCACGGCGGTCATCGGCAACAATTACTTCATCGGGCTCTATGGCAGTCGCGGGCTCGGCATCCAGCTTAGTTGAGTCCACTTCCGGCAATAGCAATGCCAATAATTGATGAATTTTATCACCCATCTGATGGCGATTTACAATCAGATCTATGGCCCCGTGTTCCAGTAAAAACTCACTTCGCTGAAACCCTTCAGGCAATGTTTCCCGTACCGTTTGTTCAATAACACGTGGACCGGCGAAACATATTAAGGCATTGGGTTCAGCAATATTAATATCACCTAACATCGCCAAAGATGCAGAAACACCACCGGTTGTGGGGTTGGTCAATACAGATATATAGGGAATTCCGGCCTGTTTCAATTTATTAAGCGCGGCGGCAGTCTTTGACATTTGCAATAATGAGAACAAAGATTCCTGCATACGGGCCCCACCGGAAGCTGAGAAATTGATGAATGGTAAACGATGCTGCAAGGCATGATGGGCCGCTCGCACAAATTTCTCACCAACAACTGACCCCATGGAACCACCCATGTATTTAAAATCAAAAGCAGTAACCACAACATCACGGCCTTTTAATTTACCTTGAACAGCAACTATAGCGTCATTTTCACCGGTCTTTTTTTGGGTCGCAATAATACGGTCTTTATAACGTTTAGTGTCTTTAAATTTTAAAGGGTCAAGTGGTTTAACATTGGCGCCAATTTCCAACCAATTACTGTCATCTAAAAAATACAGTAAACGTTCACGACCACTTAAGCCTTCATGGTGGCCACATTTGGGGCATACTTTGCCCTGCTTTTCTGTTTCTGGCTGATATAAAACCGCTTGGCACTTGCTGCATTTCGCCCATAAACCCTCAGGGATGTTTTGCTTTTTATTACCACCTTCGGTTCTAATTCTTGATGACATGATTTTCTGAAACCAGCTCATGCTAACTTAACTCCTGCTGTTTTTACGGTCTGAGATAAGGCTACCATTATAACGAATCCAAAGCCGTACGGATAGGTCGGATAAACTCTGACACTTTTGTAACCGCTGCTTTGCTATCCTGACAATCGGCTAACATCGACATAAGGGCACTACCGATAACGATTGCATCCGCTTGCTCAGCCACAGCTACAGCCGACAACTTATCTTTAACGCCGAAACCAACTGCAATAGGCAAGTCAGTCATACTTTTAAGTGCTTTTATTTCCGTATTGACTAAATCCGGGTTTAAATCAGCAGCACCAGTCACACCTTTTAAGGCCACGTAATATATAAAACCAGCGGCTTGATCACATATAAGCTTTTTACGAGATTCTGAGGTGGTCGGTGCCACCAAAAATATTTGCTGTAAACCATGTTTTTTTAAGGCAACCTGTAAAGCATGGGACTCTTCCGGTGGACTATCTACCAAAAGAACTGCATTAACACCTGCAACAGCCGCTTTGCTAATGAAGTTATCATAGCCCATACATTCAACAGGATTAAGGTATCCCATTAATACAATTGGTGTAATGACATCTTTGCGTCTGAATTGAGCCACCATGGCTAAAGTAGATTCAAGAGTTACCCCTTGCTTTATGGCTTGTTCAGAAGCTTTTTGAATAATTGGACCATCAGCCATTGGATCCGAAAAAGGCATCCCCAATTCAATAACATTGGCTCCGGCGGAAACCAAAGCATGCATAATATCTACGGTCATCTCCGGTTTTGGAAAGCCGGCCGTAATAAAAGGTATAAGCGCTTTACTTGGGGCCAGAGCAAGAATGGTTTGACTTAAATTAATCATACTGTGACACCTTCTAGTTCAGCGATGGTATGAACATCTTTATCACCCCTTCCGGATAGATTGATAACGATATGTTGTTTCGGAGACATGGTTTTAGCTAGTTTCAAGCCGTAAGCAACGGCATGGGCACTTTCTAAAGCTGGCATTATACCTTCTTTTTCAGTCAGCTCATGAAAAGCAGCCAAGGCTTCAGCATCATTAATGATAACGTATTTAGCTCGTCCGGTATCATTTAAGTAAGCATGTTCAGGACCGACACCCGGATAATCCAAACCGGCAGAAATTGAGTGTGTTTCCAGTACTTGCCCAAAAGCATCGCTCATCACATAAGTTCGATTACCATGTAATACTCCGACCTTACCGGCGTTAATAGAAGCGGCATGTTGACCACTTTCTATACCTTTGCCGCCAGCTTCCACGCCAAACATTTTAACTTGTTTATCTTCGATAAAAGGATAAAACAAGCCCATGGCGTTAGAACCGCCACCGACACAGGCCACTAATGCGTCAGGGAAACGACCTATTTTTTCGACACTTTGTTTACGCACCTCCTGACCTATCACCGCGTTAAAGTCCCGTACCATTTCTGGATAAGGTGCCGGTCCGGCAACTGTACCAATGATGTAAAATGTATCATCCACGTGTGCTACCCAATCACGCATTGCTTCATTAAGGGCGTCTTTAAGGGTCTTGGAGCCGGATTCAACCGCCCGTACTTCAGCGCCCAATAGTTTCATACGATAAACATTAATGGCTTGACGTTTGCTATCTACTGAACCCATATAAACAACACATTCTAGCCCCATTCTCGCAGCCACGGTCGCCGTAGCCACTCCATGTTGGCCGGCACCGGTTTCGGCGATAATGCGTTTTTTACCCATGGCTTTGGCCAATAATATTTGACCTACTGTGTTATTGATTTTATGTGCGCCGGTATGATTTAAATCTTCACGCTTTAACCAAATTTGTGCACCTTTTTGTTGCTTTGATAGTCGCTCAGCCCAATACAGGGGTGAAGGACGACCGACAAAATCCGCCAAATCTTGCTGAAATTCACGCTGAAATTCTGGATCGGTTTTTAACCGAGCATACGCCGCTTTCAATTCTTCTAAGCAATGAAACAATGTTTCGGAAGCGAAATTACCGCCAAATTGGCCAAAATGTCCGTGCTCATCGGGTAAATTTTTTTTCTTTTCAGTCATCTTTATGGTTGTTTCAAGTTTGTTAATATGTGCATTATTTGCTGCATTTTGGCATGGGATTTTACGCCAGGCGTTACTTCGATACCACTGCTGATATCAATAAATTCAGCACCCGTTATTGCAATTGCTTGGTCTAGGTTAGTAGCATTTAAACCGCCGGCTAAAATCATTCGAGGGCTTTCTGCCGCAGGAAAACGGAACCAGTCAAAAGTCTGACCGGAGCCTCCACTCTGATGCTCTCCGTAGTTATCTAATAAAAATAATTCAGCGTTTTTATGAGAGTTCATCACTACTTGCCACTCGAGCTCATTAAGCATAGGAATGGCCTTCCAGTAACGGTGTTTAAATTGCTCACAAAATCTAGCATCTTCAAACCCGTGAAACTGCACAACATCCGGCTGACAATGCTCAATAATAGCAGTTATTTCGCTCGCCTTAGTGTTTGCCACCAATGCCACAGTCAGTACCCCAAGATTTTTTGCCAAGGCGATTAAGGGCTGCGCCTGTTCTAAGGTGACATGACGTTTGCTACCATCAACAAAAACAAAACCAACTGCATCACAATCCAGTTCAGCCGCTTGTTTCACATCTTGAGCGGTACGCAAACCGCAAAATTTAACCCTCATAAAATAATCCGGTGCGGTAAATTAAATTGTTTAGGGTACTCAGCTTGCATAAACCGCAAGCCATTGGGGGTGGCTGTTATCCCAGCTTGGCAGCGATCTTTACTTAGTAACACTTGTTGCATCCAGTTTATCGGCTTTTCACCTTTACCAATAGCAATTAGCGTGCCGGCTATATTACGAATCATATGGTGTAAGAAGCCGCTCGCCTGCACTTCTATAATCAACTGCTCATTATGACGTTTAACCGAAGCATTAGTAATGGTTTTAATGGGTTGTTTTGATTGGCATTGACTGGATCGAAAAGCGCTGAAATCATGGCAACCAATAAGACACTTTATGGCTTGGTCCATTAACTCATGGTCTAAAGGTTTAACCACCCAACTAAGATGTTGACGGTTAATAGCCGGCCGTACGCTACGATTACTAATACGGTACTGATAACTTCTTGATAGTGCAGAGAATCGAGCATGGAATTCATCACTAACCGGTTTGACCCAAAGTACAACAATGGCTTTATCTAACGCACTGTTTATACCGAGCGTCCATTGTCGATCAGATCGGATTGCCTTACTATCAAAATGAATTACCTGTTCAGCAGCACTCACTCCGGTATCGGTTCGCCCACAACAAACCACAGTGACCGGATGATTCGCCACTTCAGAAATGGCATCTTCTAAACACTGTTGAACAGTTGGCTGTTGTTTTTGACGTTGAAACCCATAAAAAGGGGCACCATCATACTCAATACCGCAAGCAATTCGCATCTTAAAGATCAATTCCGACTGTCACCTTAAGCCACAGCCGGATTTGATTATCACATATCGTCTAACAGCTTCTTAGCCGCATTAATCTGATCACTGTTACCTTCTGAGACCACTTCGGCAAGCAAGTTCTTAGCACCTTCAGTGTCACCCATTTCAATGTAGGCTTTGGCTAGATCAAGTTTCGTTTCAATCACATCACCTTCACCCATCAAATCATCCAAACCTAAATCGATTGACTCATCCATTTTATCATCCTCATCAGCATCAAAAGCAATAGTCTCTTCATTATCCAAGTCATCGAGACTTAATACATCTTCAAAGGCATCGTCTTTAGACTCATCATCATTTAAACTTTCTTCGTTTAATCCAGCATCTACAGAATCATCTTCATCTAGGGTGTCCAAATCATCCAACTCGCTAAGGAAATCATCTTCATCAAAAACGGAATCTTCTTCAGTTGACGATAATTTTGTTTCATCAGCAAGCTCTTCCTCAGAATCTAATTCAGTCTCTAGCTCACTTTCTAAATCAAAGATATCATCAAAATCATCAACCATTTCCCCAGCACTATCTTTACCCAGCTCATCCTCTAAATCACTGGCAAGATCTTCTGCACTTGCATCAGCTTGGTCCTCTAGCTCATCCAAAGAGAAATCATCCTCTAATTCACCTTCTTCCGTATCATCAATTGCCATAAAAGGTTTTGGATCATATTCTTTTGTGGGTGTTTCATCTAATAACTCATCATCATTGTCTTCGGCTTCAACTTCATCTTCGTCGTCGTCTTTATCATCGTCGTCGAAATCAAAGTTAAATAAATCTTCAACATCTTCATCTGCGGTGTCATCACCATCAAACTGGAGCGAACTATCTAAATCGGCTAAAACATCATCGTCATCGTCATCTTCATCTGAATCATCTGAATCCGATAAGGTGGCAAGGTCCATGTCATTATCTTCTGTTTCTAATTCATCAGCTGACACCGGCATTGTCACAACCGTTTCATCTTCCTCAGCCAATAAACGATCCGTTTCATCTGCATCACTGGTTTCATTACGACGTGATGATTTGATGTCATCCAAGAAACTACCTTCTTCTGCCACTTCTTCATCACGATTGATGAATTTTGGAATAAGCACCAATATCAGCAACACCACCAAACCCACAATGACCCATAATATATTGTTCATAAACCAATCGATTGCTTGGCTGTACCAAGGTTCATTCGCTGCGGTGACGGGTTGGATTTCAGTACCCGTAGTTAGCTCCTCCTCGACAACAGCAGCCTCAGATTCCATCGCATCACTATCTACTTCAGTATCTACTTCAGTTTCGTCATCGCTCTTGCCAATACTGAGTTCATCATCAAGTAACTCATCACCACTATCCCAAACATCATCAACCATCTGGTCATCTGTAAGTAATTCATCAGCACTGTCTTCTTGATCAAACCCACCTTCTGTCAAAACATCAGCACGGTCTGCATCAGCAAGCTGTGTCTCTAAATTGGCCAAATCATCATCTTCAAGTTGCAAGGCCGCTTGTTGTTCATCGACAATACTTTCTAACTCAGAGACCCGAGATTTTAATTCTTCGGCTTCACTTAGGGCGTTATATGCATCCACTTCATCCATTTCACTGTTACCGGCAATCGCCTCTTCACCTTCAGTTTGCTCGCTATCTGCTTGTCTACCTTCGCCACCACTTAATTGCACCCCATAATCAGGTGTATCGTCAACATAGATACTGGTGGTCTCTTCTGCTTCAGTTTGATAGCTGCTGTAGTCATCCTGTTCCGCCGCCCATGACTCGTGTTGTGCTTTAACTTCTGCTAACGCTTCATTGTAGCTAATGGCATTAACGTCATCAGTATCGGGCATTGTTAAGGTGCTGTCTTTGAGCAATTGATTAATGTTGTTATTATGAAATGCCTGTGGGTTGTTCTGATAAATAGCCATCATCATTTGATGGGTGCTAACATCCGATGCACGGTTTTGGTTAGCAATACTCCACAAAGTATCGCCGGCATTGACATGCACTTCACCACTCGCTTGAGCCTGACGTGTTGGGGTAGATGCTTCAGCCACTATCGGCTCAGCTTCAGCCGCAAGCTGAGCTTCTTGCATTTGATTTAAATCGGAACTAATTGGTGGCACATCTTCACTTTGCACTATTTCAGTGTCACCTGTTTGAGGCTCATCAACCACATAGTAATCTTGCTCGGTAACGGGTGCGCTTTCAGTTACTGGAGGCATCTCTACCGCTGCCATGGAACTGGCTTGATATGTGGGGGGATCCAATAATAAGGTAAATTCACGCAGAATTCGACCATTGGGCCATGTCACATCTAATAACAAACTAACAATAGGCTCAGAAACCGGACCATTCGAAGTGACATTAATTTGGTATGGGTTGGCTTCATCCACCGACACCAATATGTTGCTGGGAACAAATGACTTATCTAAACCAACCTTCTTATAATCTGCACTGCTGGCTAAAACCACCGAAACCTGATCAATCAATTCATTTTCATTGGCCATGATATTGATGGTGGCATTTAAAGGTTCATCCAAAGCGGAGTTAACCTGAACTTTTCCCATTCCTAAGGATTGAGAGTCTTGTGACACGATAACCAGACTAAATACCAATGCCAGTAAAATCAATTTGTGCTTCATAATTTGCTCACGAGTGCTGTATTTGATGTTATTAAATTTTAGTTGATATGTTGATAGTAACTAATTCTACAATAAAAAGACAAGAATTTAACTAAAAAATAACCTCTAAGCTATTCTTTTATCCAGTATTTTTGTTAATGATTCCGCAATTTGCACACTGTTTAATGCGGCACCTTTACGGATATTGTCAGCCACAATCCATAGATTTAAGCCCCTTGAATAGGAAATATCTTCGCGAATTCGACCCACATATACCGAATCATTTCCGGTCGCAGTTACCGCCGGCGATGGATAGCTTAATTTCTTTGGATCATCTATGACCTCAACTCCCGGGGTATTTTGTAACAGTGTTTTTGCTTCTTTGGCAGTTATTTTATCACGGGTTTCTATATGAACTGCTTCCGAATGACCGTAAAATACCGGCACCCGCACACAAGTCGGATTAACCTGAATGCTGCGGTCTCCAAAAATTTTCTGGGTTTCCCAAACCATTTTCATTTCTTCACGGGTGTAACCATTATCTTGAAAATCATCAATATGCGGTAAAACATTAAAAGCGATTTGGCCGGAGAAAACATTATTTTGTAAGGGCTTAAAGTTCAACAAATTACGCGTTTGCATGGCCAGCTCATCAATGCCTTTATTACCGGCACCGGAAACCGATTGGTAAGTTGCCACATTAATACGCTCTATGCCCACCGCTTTGTGAATCGGCGCTAATGCCACAACCATCTGGATGGTTGAACAATTGGGGTTGGCTATGATATATGTATCTCGGTATTTATTTAGCTCGGCTCCATTCACTTCCGGCACCACCAAAGGCACATCCTCTTCATTGCGAAAGTAAGAGGTATTATCAATAACCACACATTTTTTAGCAGTCGCTCGAGCCACATGGTTTGCGGACACAGCACTGCCGGCAGTAAAGAACGCAATATCGGTATCGGCAAAGTCAAAATTATCTAACAATTGCACGGTTAATGATTTGTTCTTAAATGAAATTGTTTCACCAGCACTGTTGGCGCTAGCCAACAAATCCAACTTATTAATCGGAAAATGACGTGATTCAAGCAATTCAATGATGACTTTACCCACTGCACCCGTGGCGCCAACCACCGCTACATTTAATTGTTTATCCATTCGTTTGGTCTCTATAGTTGAGTCTGAAGATTAATGTTAATAAGGTTTGCGGTCACTTAGTGTCTGCGCTTGATGCCGCAAACAATGATCCATTAGCACCAATGCCATCATCGCTTCCACAATGGGTGCTGCTCGTATTCCAACACAGGGATCATGACGGCCTTTGGTGATGATTGTAATCGCTTGATTGTCTTCATCGATACTTTGTGCCGGTAAACGTAACGACGATGTGGGTTTAAAAGCCACCTTAAGGGTAATGTTCTGACCGGTGGAGATACCGGCCAAAATACCACCGGCATGATTGCTTTGGAATTCGCCGGCAATGATTTCATCTCGGTGAACACTGCCTGCTTGCGCAACTGAATCAAACCCGGCACCAATCTCAACCCCTTTGGTGGCATTGATACTCATCATCGCTAAAGCCAATTCAGCATCTAATTTGCCATAAACAGGCTCTCCCCAACCCGCTGGCACATTGACTGCTTGAGCACTGATACTGGCGCCTACCGAATCCCCGGATTTTCGCAACTTTTGCATATAATCCTCTAATTCCGGAACTCGCGTCAATTCACCGGTAAAAAATGGGCTATCATCTATTTTGCTTAAATCACCGGCCGCCAACTTAATCGCACCCAATTGCGATAACCACGCTGTAATTGTAATGTCATAATGCTGTTGCAACCACTTTTTAGCCAGTGCACCGGCCGCTACCCGCATGGTTGTTTCACGTGCTGATGAGCGGCCACCGCCTCGATAATCACGAATACCGTACTTTTTCCAGTAACTATAGTCACCATGGCCTGGACGAATTTGTTTAGCAATGTCAGTGTAGTCCTTACTCTTGGCATCGGTATTTTCGATAATTAACGCGATAGGATGTCCGGTAGTGCGGCCATTAAAAACACCACTGACAATCTGTACATCATCTTTTTCACGACGCTGAGAAGTGTGTTTAGAACGACCGGTGGCACGCCGTACCAGCTCACCTTTAATTTCTTCAGCGGTTATAGGCATACCCGGTGGAAAACCATCCAACACACAACCAATGGTGGTGCCATGTGATTCTCCGAAGGAAGTGAACTTTAAATTTTTACCAAAGGTATTATGCGACATGTGACTCTAAGAATGTCTTAAAAAGAGCTTGGTACTTTAGCAAATCTTGGCGCTTAAAAACACATATTCCTTGTCCACCATATTCAAAATCAAGCCAATTGAAGTCAATATCCGCAAATTGAGTTTGCAACAAATGATCACTATAACCAACTTCTAGAAACAAGAAGCCTTCGGAGGTCAAGTAATCTGCTGCTTGGGCCAAAATCTTTACCGGAATAAGTAAGCCCTGTGCTTCACTAATCAGAGCTAAGGAAGGCTCATGGCTAAATTCTTTAGGTAAATCCTGATACTCTGTGGCACTAACATAAGGTGGATTTGTAACGATGAGATCATATTTTTTATTAATGCCTGACCAGACATCGGATTCTATTAAGTTGGTTCTGTTTGCCAAATCCAAAGCCAGCCTGTTAAGTTCCGCAACCGCTAAAGCCGCTGGCGAAATATCGGCCAAATCCACAGCTAAATGAGGAAAATAATGAGCCAAAGCCAAACCGATGCAACCTCCGCCGGTACATAAGTCCAAGGCGTTTTTAATCGCATGTATATTTAAGTGAGGTGCAAAACTACGGTCAATAAGTTCAGCAAATGGCGAACGTGGTATCAATACCCGTTCATCCACAATAAACCGAAGACCGGCAAACACGGAAAAACCAATCATGTATGCCATGGGTTTTCGTGTCTCGATACGCTGTTTTAGTAACAGTTGTGCCCGGCTCACTTGCTCATTAGTCACGGTCGCATCACTCAGTGAATTTAAGGTGTCAAAATCGACCGCTAAAACCGACATCAACAACAGCACAACTTCATCCTCAGCCAGCGCCGCACCATGGCCAATATATACCTCACAAGCAGACAATTGGGAGGTCAGCTCCGTAAATAAATCTTTCAGCAACATGCTTGAATTACCTACATTTGACAAAACATACTACAATGCCTACTTTTAATTCGAATAGCAACGAAAAATTATTCCAAGACCACCCACATGGCACCTTACCTTGGTTCAAAAAACACAAGGATAAGGAGCATGGTTTTATTAAGGAGATTTAAAATAATGCGTACACTTTTACTAATGATACTGTCTTTTTTACTTATCAGTTGCCAATCAGAGCAAACGGATGCCTTACAAGATAAAACATTTCAGACCTTAAAGGTATTTCCCCAGCCTTTAGTGATTGAACCCGTTGACATGATTAATAAAAAGGGGGAAAAAACTAACATACATGCACTCAAAGGCAATTATTCAGTGATATTTTTTGGCTTTACCAACTGCCCGGACATTTGCCCGACCACCTTACTTGATATGCAAAAAATCAATAAAAAGTTAATTTCTGCTGGTCACCCATCACCACAATTTGTCTTTATTTCTGTTGATCCCGAAAGAGACACGGCTGCAACCTTAGAACAATACATTGGTTACTTTAATCCCGATTTTAAAGCGTTAACCGCAGAGCCCGAAAACTTACAAAAACTGGCTGCCCAATTAGGTGTTGCTTTTAGGGTGGAACCACATGAAGCAGGAATTCAAGTTTATAATGTAGATCATACTGCCGCTTGGTTTGTTCTCAATGAAGATGCCAATCGTATTGGCATCTTCACCACCCCCCATGAAGTGGATGTAATAACCGCCGATTTAATCAAATTAATGGAATAACCATGCAAAAACTCGCTTTACTGTTACAGTATATTTTACCGCATCGTTTATTATCACGATTGATGTACCACCTTATGCGAATTCGCTATCGTCCTGTTAAAAACTGGACCATTAAAATGATGGTTAAGCGATTTAACATTAATCTCAATGAAGCAGTTAGCAAGGATTTTGATGATTATCCGCACTTTAATGCATTTTTCACCCGTGAATTAAAATCTGAAGTGCGACCGATTGAGCCACGAGATGACGCCATCGTATCACCGGTTGATGGTGTAATATCGCAATTAGGAACCATTAAAAAGGGCCGTATATTACAAGCCAAGGGACACCAATATAGCGTTAAGGAGTTACTGGCAACAGAATTAGACAGTGATTTCCAAGACGGTCAATTTATCACCATATATTTGTCACCCAAAGACTACCATCGGATGCATGCACCACTGGACTGCACGCTTAAAAATATGCGTCATGTACCCGGTAGACTTTTCAGTGTTGCTGATTGGACTGTGCAAAAGATTCCTCGGTTATTTGCCCGCAATGAACGAATTATTAATCATTTAACCACTACACTGGGTCCTGTTGCCTATGTCTATGTGGGTGCTATTTTTGTTTCCAGTATGGAGACTGTAAGTAATGGCGTCATTACACCGCCTTATGCCAATCAAGTTACCGACATAAAGCCTCAAGGTAAGCGAGACTATGCTAAAGGGGATGAAATGGGCCGATTTAATATGGGATCGACCATTGTTTTATTGTTCCCACCTAACAGCATTGAATTTGATACCGAACTCAAAGCCGGTAGCGAGGTCAAATTAGGACAATTCATTGCCACCATAAAAAGTAATTAACATGAAACAACCATTACAAACAATTTTGATATTCACTTTATTAACTTTTGCATTTATTGCAAACAGTCAGAATCTGCTGCCGGAGGCCAATGAAGACTTTAACTTTGATTACCAAACACCTGAGCCCATTGCTTTTGAGTCGCTGGCAGAAGCCGCCGCATGGGCCGACGTGGTGGCAGTAGCCCAAGTGGTTAATGTTGATTATCAAAAAGTCCGTGATCTCAACAGCCAAGGGCAAGCCTTTTTAACCGTTCATGTACCCTACAAAGGGGTTAACAAAAATGATCTGTTAATTGTAAGCGCTAAAGGCTTTACCGAACACCAGTGTTATTATCCTGATCGCGAAGGTGAAGGTGAGCGTTATTTAGTTTTTTTAAAGCAAAGTCCCGAAAATAACAATGAATATCATGGCTTTAAACCCTACTGCCAACTGCAAGTATTATTAGATGATAGTGGCAAATATATTCTTCGTTTCCCGCTGGATGCCTCATTATCACTTCCCGAAACATTGGTACAAGAAGTTATCTACCAAGATCCAAATGCAATTATCGATACCACCGAATGGACTTCCATTAAACGCGAAGAATATCGTCAGAAATTTCACAGCGAGCTAATTGTCGAGGAAGATTTATTCCAAAAGTTTTTCTACCTTAAATACAAGCAAGGCATCCCATTATCTGAAATCAGACCTTTATTGGAGGTAAAAAGAACACCACAAATAAGCTCTGAAAACCTATAAAACGATTAGAACAAAAAAAACACATTTAATTAAAAAGGAGAAAATCATGAAAAATACTATATTTGTCATTATGTTTACTATGTTAATGGCTGCTTGTACCACCAACGACCCCTATACAGGAGAGCAAAAAGTCCGAAAAAGTGTCAAATACGGAGCTGCAGGTGCCGTTGTTTGCGGTTTAATTGGCGCCACCCGCAACTCCACTTCCGCCCGTAATGCAGCCGCTGGGTGTGGTGCCATTGGTGCCGGTATTGGTGCTTATATGGATCATCAAGAGACAGAGTTACGTGAAGAGCTTGAGGGCACAGGTGTTCGTGTCGTTCGTGAAGGTGATCAAATCCAATTGATTATGCCCAGCAACATTACCTTTAATACCGATGAATACCTGATTAAAAACAATTTTTACGAAACTCTTAACTCAGTAGGCAAAGTACTTTATAAATACAAAGACACCCAATTAGACGTGATCGGACACACTGACTCTACCGGTAATGATAATTACAATATGACCTTGTCGCAACGACGAGCCAATAGTGTCGCTTCTTATTTAGAAAATCAAGGCATTCCAGGAAGTCGCTTAGCGGTACTGGGTATGGGAGAAAATCAACCTATAGCCGATAACAACACGACTGAAGGTCGCGCACAGAACAGACGGGTTGAATTGTATATTACCGCCTTGCCTGAATATTAATAAACGATTATCAACCAAGTAAAGCGCAGATAATATGCGACTGTTCGGTTATAATATCGGACTTTAAATTAAGGATAACAACACTTAATGAGTGATGCTAAACTTCACCAAGTGGTGCTTTACGGCCTTGGGGCGATGGGTCGCCCCATGGCACGTAATCTCCATAAGCAGGGTTTATTGATTGGTGTTAAAAATCGAACACCAGGTAAAGCCCAAGCCATGCAAAAAGAACTGAACCTGCCGTCTTTTGATAGCGACGAAATGCTTTTTGGGGCGGCCGACACAGTAATAATTTGTGTCTCAGCTGACAATGATCTGAAAGCAGTTATACAAGAAATCATCCCTTTCATGAAACCGGGTTCTGTGGTTATTGACAGTTCAACGGTGTCTCCCCAAACGGCTCGTTCTGTCAGTGATGATTTAGCGAGTGTTGGCGTTTGCTTTCTAGATGCGCCCGTATCGGGCGGTGTCGAAGGTGCAAAAAAAGGCTCACTGTCTATTATGGTTGGAGGTCCGCGTGAAGGCTATAAAAGAGCCACCGATGTGTTCTCGGCATTAGGCAGCCAAATCACCCATATGGGTAAAGTGGGCCAAGGTCAAGCCACTAAAGCCGTTAATCAAGTTATGGTGGCGGGGATCGCTCAAGCAGTATGCTCATCTCTGGCAGTGGCAGAACAATGTAAACTGGATGCAGCTAAGGTGGTGGAAGTCCTTAGCGCTGGTGCCGCCGGCAATTGGTTTCTGGAAAACCGTGGTAGCACCATGATTAAGAATGAATTTAATATCGGCTTTAAGCTTCATTTATTATTGAAAGATTTGCATATCTGCCAAAGTACCTTGGATGAAATGGATGCCGAATTACCTTTAATCAATGACAGTATCGCAGACTACCGCCATTTGGTTGAAGCCGGATATGGAGATGAAGACATTTCCGCACTGATTCGGCTTAAACGCTGTTTGCTGAATAAAGAAGAACTACCCTCCGGAGAATCTGATGACACATGAAACCACTGATTTTGGTTTTCGCCAAGTAGCAAAACAAGACAAGCAACCTCTGGTTGAGCAGGTGTTCACTTCAGTTGCCAGCCGTTATGATTTAATGAATGACCTGATGTCCGGTGGCATCCACCGTTTATGGAAGCGTCATTTTGTCGCCACTGGCGGCTTTGCCAAAGGTCATCAGGTTTTGGATTTAGCCGGTGGTACCGGTGACATCGCCAAACTGCTGTTACCCCGTATTGGTGAAGAAGGTCATGTGGTAGTTGGCGATATTAATCAAGCAATGTTGGATATTGGTGAAGCTCGGCTTATTGATGCCGGTTATTTTGGTCGTTTCAGTTGTCAAAAAATGGATGCCGAGAAACTGCCTTTTAAGGACAACACATTCCATTCAGTAACTATGGCCTTTGGCTTACGTAATGTCACTGATAAGCAACAGGCACTAAATGAAATACAGCGTGTCCTTAAGCCCGGTGGCAAAGCCATGGTATTGGAATTTTCTAAGGTCGATCAGCCGGTTTTAAAAAAGATATATCAACTCTATTCTTTTAAACTATTGCCCGAAATTGGCCAAATAGTAACCGGTGATCGTGATTCCTATCAGTATTTAGTGGAATCCATCGAAAAACACCCCAACCAACAACAACTCCAATCGATGTTTGAACAAGCCGGCATGGAAATGTGCCGCTATCAAAACTTAACTGGTGGCATTGTGGCTATCCACAGTGGCTATAAAATATAAAGAAGCTATGAGCCAATTGAAATTTTCGCCAACGGCATTTGTGCTTGATAAAGCCATTAACCAAGCCATTAAATATGACCCTGAAGCAATCACTAAGCTGAAGCCCCATGTAGGTAAATTAGTACACTTAGAGATTCAACCGGTTGCCTTACATATATGGCTACATATTGAAAGTGACCATATTAAAGTCAGTGCCGAAAGCGAACGGCAAGCCGATACCAGCATTCGGGGTAAACCTTCATCACTTTTTGCTATGGCAACCAGTCAGCATATTAGCGGCTTGGACAGCGTTGCAATTAACGGTGATGCCAGTTTAGGTCAATTTATTGCTGACTTTTTAAAAAACCTCAATCCGGACACCGAAGAAGCTTTATGTGCTACTTTTGGCGAATTACCGGGATACCATATGGCCAGCGCTTTAGCCGGACTACGCAATCAGGCCGAACGTCTAGGTGGCAGTTTATTGAACAGCTTTAAAGACTTTTTAGTCCATGAAGATCGTAGTCTAATTGCAATGGCGGAAATGGAACAGTTTCTTGACGAGGTGGATGATTTACAGGCTGATTTAGTGCGAGTAGAACGAAAACTACAACAATATCTTAACCAAAATAAGTCATGAGACTATTCAGACTTATTAAAATTACCCACACTTTAGCGGCCTATCGCATCCCAGCCCTGCTTAATGGCCATGGTTTTGGTTTTTTTAATTTGGTCAATGTTCTGGCACCTTTTGGTAAGCCAGGTTTAAAAGACATGACCGAAGGTGAACGGGTGCGAGGCGCACTAGAAGATCTCGGACCCATATTTATTAAATTAGGACAAACCTTATCAACCCGCCCTGACCTGATTCCGGCACATATTGCTGAAGCCTTGGGTAAATTACAAGACGATGTAGAACCCATTACCTGGCAACAAGCCAAAACTGTTATTGAAAACCAACTGGATAATGACCTGTTAAAGAATTTCCAGCATATTAATGAACAACCCTTGGCATCTGCCTCAATTGCACAGGTCCATGCCGCCACTTTAAATAACGGTGATGAGGTTGTGATAAAAATTTTACGACCGGGAATTCGCCGTAAAATTGAGCGAGATGTGCACTTAATGCAAACTCTGGCCACGCTGGCAGAACGTCATTTAGATCCCGGCGTACAAGTTAACCCGACTGAAATTGTTGCTGAGTTTGAAAAAACCATTTTCGATGAACTGGATTTACAGAGAGAAGCCGCGAATGCCTCATTACTAGGTAAAAACTTCCGTCACTCCAAAGATATATATATCCCAAAAATCTATTGGGATTACAGCAAACAAAAGGTCATGGTGCAAGAACGTATCCATGGCATTTCCATAAAGGATTTCGCTGCTTTGGATGCGGCTGGTATTAATCGTGAAAATTTAGCCAAAAAAGGCATTAAGATTTTCTATACCCAAGTCTTTCGTGATAATTTTTTCCATGCAGACATGCATCCTGGCAATATTTTCATTAACCCGGATAATCCCGAAGACCCACAAATCATGTTGCTAGATTTTGGCATTTGTGGTTCCTTACCAAAAGGCCATCGAGTCGATTTGGCCAATAACTTCATGGCTTTTTTTCAACAGGATTACCGCCGTATTGCCGAACTACATATTGAATCCGGCTGGGTACCCGCCGATACCAACTTAGAAGACCTGGAATCCGCAACTCGAACGATCTGTGAACCTTATTTATCACGGCCGATTGAGGAAATTTCTTTTGGTGAGGTGATGTTAAAAACCTTTCAAATGGCGAAACGTTTTAAACTCATTATTCAACCGGAACTTATTTTATTGCAAAAAACCTTGCTTAATATCGAAGGACTGGGGCGTCAGCTGTACCCTCAATTGGACGTCTGGCAAACTTCAGAACCGATTTTGCGTGATATAATGCGCCAACATTATGGCCCGCAAAATGCGATAGATAAATTTAAGGAAAACCTGCCTAAATGGATTGAACAAGCCGCAGAAACACCAATGTTAGTTCATCAACTATTGTCACAACAGGTTAAACCTTTGCCTCGACATTTAAAGTTTGAACAGACTGCCAAAAAACGGTTGCGTCAAAAAGCCCGACAACAACAAAGATTGACAACTTTAGCTGCCGGTGGGTTAATTGCCACCGCTGTTCTTTATAGTTTAGATACACGACCAGGTTGGTTATTAGATGTCAGTAATGCAGTATTGGCCAGCGGCTTAATCACCACCTATTTATTGTTTCGGGCGTTAAGAAAATAACGGCCGCACCTTAACCACTATGAATAATGGGTTTCGACAAATTCATCTAAAATAGCGACAAATTGTTGGGCAATATTATCGCCTTTCAGGGTATATGCTTTTTCCCCACGAATAAACACAGGCGCTGTTGGCGCTTCACCGGTACCGGGTAATGAAATACCGATATCAGCGTGTTTTGATTCACCCGGACCATTCACAATACAACCCATAACAGCCACATTCATGTCCTTAACACCCGGATGAGTTAATTGCCATTGTGGCATTTTCTTATCCATATGCTGAGTCACTTGTTGCGCCAACTCTTGAAAGAAAGAGCTGGTGGTACGACCACATCCGGGACATGCTGTGACTTCGGGCTTAAAAGACTGTAAACCCAAACTCTGTAATATTTGTTGAGCCACTTTAACTTCATCGGTTCGGGCCTGTCCAGGTTCCGGCGTTAAAGATACCCGAATGGTATCACCAATACCTTGTTGCAATAGCACGGCCAAAGCGGCGGTTGAAGCCACCACCCCTTTATGGCCCATACCGGCTTCAGTTAAGCCCAAATGCAGTGGATACAAGCATAATTCCTGTAGTTGTTGGTAAATTCGAATCAACGATTGTACTCCACTGACTTTACAACTAATGATAATTTTATCAGCGGCTAATCCCAGTTCTTCGGCTTTAGCAGCACTGCTTAATACGGACTCAATCAAGGCTTTTTCAATTAAGGCTTGGCTACTTAGAGGCTCTGCTTGCATGGCATTTTCATCCATTAATTTAGCCATTAACTTCTGATCCAAACTACCCCAGTTACCACCAATACGTATAGGCTTTTGTAGATCTTTAGCAATCTCAATGATTTCAGCAAATTGTTGATCTTTATGCCTGCCAAAACCCACATTACCAGGATTAATTCGATATTTTGCTAATTTTTCTGCACATGCCGGATAATCTTGTAATAAACGATGGCCATTGTAATGAAAGTCACCAACGACCGGCACCGTGCAACCAGCTGCTCCTAAACGATCAATAATTTCAGCGACCGCTGCCGCAGAGGGTTCATTGTTAACAGTAATTCGAACTATTTGTGAGCCTGCTTGGTGGAGCTCATAAATTTGTTGGGCGGTGCCCTTGGCATCAGCGGTATCGGTGTTAGTCATAGATTGAACAACCACTGGATGTGCTGCACCTACCGGCACATCGCCTACCCATACAGTATTTCTATTTGCGCATTTATTATTCATGAGGTTATTTTATCATCTCGGTATGTGTTGATTCGTTTTGCTTGTTCAATTGGTTCAGCGCCATCAACAATCGCGCATAACGGTAGCCACCGACACGGGATTGTTTAATTAGACAGTAGTACGGATGATTTTGCGAGTCAATCATTAACCATAAATAACGACTGACATGCCAATATGACTTTAGTTTAGCTGTCGCCATTTCATCCTTGTTATGAATAAACAACTTCTGGTCTTGATTGACAATTAAAGACCATTTTCGGATGGCATTAATTCGTTTGGCATTAAAATAAATTACCGCTAACAAAACCAGTAACCCAACTGCCCAATGCCAAGACAACGTTAAAATTCCAACTAACAGCACCATAATCAATAGTCCCTGGCTAAACCATAGACCATTAATTATTTCAGAGTTTTTTATGGTAACCGGCTGCACAAATACGCTCAACCATTGACTTTACTGTTTCATTTTGTGGCTGTTCTTTACCACTGAACCAATACCAGAGCAGCATGTCCTGCTCCTCTAAGATCCCATCGAATACTTCTTTATCCATATCCGTAAGTTGTAACCAACAGGTATCCAAAAATCCGTTAAGAACAAAATCCAGTTCCTTCATGCCTCGACGGCAACGCCAGCGAAAATAGCCCAAATGTTGCCACTCAGGCTTTGGTTTAGTCATTACAAAGCGTGACGTTTGGCAATCATTTTTTTAATTTCACCAATCGCTTTTCCGGGATTAAGACCCTTCGGACAGGTATTGGTACAATTCATAATGGTATGACATCGGTATAATTTAAATGGATCTTCTAAATCATCCAAGCGCTCACCGGTATGTTCGTCACGAGAGTCCACTAACCAACGGTAAGCTGACAACAATATAGCGGGCCCTAAGTAACGATCACCATTCCACCAGTAACTCGGACAGGACGTTGAGCAACAAGCGCACATAATACACTCATACAAACCATCCAGTTTTTCTCGATCTTCAATGGACTGTAAGCGTTCTTTATCCGGTAAAGGTACCGAGTCGGTTTGTAACCACGGTTTAATGGATGCGTATTGAGCATAGAAATGACTTAAATCAGGAACCAAATCTTTCACCACTTCCATATGGGGTAAAGGATAAATAGCCACTTCCTTGCCTTTCATTTTCTTAATTGAAGTTGTACAGGCTAACGTGTTAGTGCCGTTAATATTCATGGCACAAGATCCACAAATACCTTCTCGGCATGAACGTCTAAAGGTCAAAGTAGAATCCACCTCGTCTTTGATTTTAATTAAGGCATCCAGCACCATCGGACCACAATCTTCCAGCGCCACATCATAGGTATCAGTGCGTGGATTCTCGTCATCATCTGGTGACCAACGATAGACCTTAAAAGTCGTTATTTCTTTACCGGATGCAGCCACTGGGTAATGCTTGCCTTTTGAAATCTTGGAGTTTTTCGGTAAACTAAATTCAGCCATGATAAACCTCTAATAAACGCGTTGTTGTGGTGCAATAACTTCACACTCATCAGTCAGTGTGTGCATATGCACCGGACGATAATCGAACGTAACTTTATTGCCTTCGCCAATATAACTTAAAGAATGTTTCATCCACTCTTCATCATTGCGATCTGGGTAATCTTCACGGGCATGTGCACCGCGTGATTCTTTACGATTTTCAGCAGCAAACATAGTTACCACCGCTTGGCTCATTAGGTTTCTCAGCTCTAGCAATTCAACCAAATCACTGTTCCAAACCATCGAACGATCAGATACATTGATATCATCAATTTTTGCAGCTGTTTGTAAGATTTTCTCACAGCCTTCCTTTAAGACCTCTTCAGTCCTAAACACAGCGGCATTATCCTGCATAACCTTCTGCATTTCTAAACGTAAATCAGCAGTTCTAATAGAACCTTTGGCATGACGCACCGCATCAAAGTCACTGAGTGATTTATCTAACGCATCTTTAGGAAGTTCACTGTGTGACTCACCGGGTTTAACGATTTGTGCACAGCGCTTAGCCACGGCACGACCAAACACAATAAGATCTAATAAAGAGTTAGATCCCAGTCGGTTGGCACCATGTACAGAAACACAAGCCGCTTCGCCAATGGCAAATAAGCCCGGCACCACTTGATCAGGGTTACCGTCTTTTTTATAAACCACTTCGCCATGGTAATTGGTCGGAATACCACCCATGTTGTAATGAACGGTTGGCAATACCGGAATCGGTTGTTTGCTGACATCAACACCGGCAAATATTTCAGCCGACTCAGCAATTCCAGGTAAACGGTGATTAATCACATCGGCCCCCAAGTGATCAAGATTTAAATAGATATGATCTTTATTGGGTCCGACACCGCGACCTTCGCGAATCTCTATGGTCATTGACCGCGACACCACGTCTCGAGAAGCTAAATCCTTGGCGTTGGGTGCATAGCGCTCCATAAAGCGCTCACCTTCAGAGTTGGTTAAGAAACCACCCTCACCACGAACACCTTCGGTAATTAAGCAACCGGCACCATAGATACCGGTGGGATGAAATTGGACAAACTCCATATCTTGTAAGGGTAAACCAGCACGTAAAACCATGGCATTACCATCACCGGTACAGGTGTGTGCAGATGTACAGGAGAAGTAAGCACGTCCGTATCCACCGGTGGCTAATATTACAGACTTTCCACGGAATAAATGCAACGAGCCATCAGCTAAGTTCCAAGCCAAAACGCCTTTACATTCACCATTTTCCATAACCAAATCAATAGCGAAATATTCAATGAAGAAAGAGGCATCATGCTTCAAAGATTGTTGATAAAGCGTGTGCAAAATAGCATGGCCGGTCCGATCCGCTGCGGCACATGTACGCTGCGCTGTGCCTTTGCCAAAGTTAGTGGTCATGCCACCAAAAGGACGCTGATATATCTTACCATCTTCAGTTCGTGAGAACGGTACGCCATAGTGCTCCAGCTCAATAATCGAAGGTACCGCTTCACGACACATATATTCAATGGCATCCTGATCGCCGAGCCAGTCTGAACCCTTAATAGTGTCATACATATGCCAGCGCCAATCATCTTCACCCATGTTGCCCAACGAGGCACTCATACCTCCCTGGGCTGCCACAGTATGTGATCGTGTTGGGAAAACCTTAGTAATACAAGCCGTGGATAGGCCTTTTGTAGCTAATCCCATAGTCGCCCGTAATCCAGCGCCACCGGCACCAACCACAATGGCATCAAATTTATGTTCTGTAATTTCGTAAGCTTTAGTCATGGTTATCCAAATAATAGTTTTAGAACAGCAAATAAGCTGAAGAAAATTAAGGCAATCATGGCACCGTATAACGCCATCCGCAAAGTGAGTAAAACACCTGTTTTATGGACATAATCTTCGAGTATGACTTGCACACCCAAAGCTCCGTGATAGGCTGCGGATAATACAAACACCAGCATTGCAATGGCATTTAAAGGCTGTTGCATCCAAACCGTCATTTCGCTGGCCTGAAGACTGTCCAATGCCAAAAGCTGCCATAGTAGATAAAGCCCTGTCGGCATCAGCAGAACCGCACTCATGCGCTGTAACCACCAGTGCGAAAAACCCGTTTTAGCACTGCCTAAGCCTTTGGCTTTTGCAATGTCACTTCGATATTCCATGTCAATTCCCCTTATTGCGCTAAAAAGTAAGTTAAACCGGTAAGTAGCAGAGATGCCGCTAAAACCACGTAGCCCGAACGATAAACTTGCTCGATACTAAAACCTTTACCAACATCCCATAATAAATGACGAATGCCGTTACAAAAATGATAAAAGAAGGTCAATAGCCACAAATAAACCAGAATCTGACCAACCACAGTCAATAACCACTGACGCAATTGATCGGCAGCAATCGGGTTAGTGGCTAACGCATACAACCAATATACAAATACCACTAGCCCAAAAGCCAGCAGCAAGCCGGTAATCCGGTGAAGGATTGACAAGTTCGAGGTTAGTTGCGGTTTATACACCTGAATATGTGGTGACAAAGGACGGTTTGAACTACTCATGAATTTTCCTATTTTTAGTCGTGTTATTGTGCAGCTTAAACAAAGCCATCATTGTTTAAAAATCGATACAGCGGCCATTTTTTTCCCAGTCACCGTAGCGTGTAGGGTCCAAGCCATCTTTACGCCCACCATACTCTTTTACTGGTTTTCCTTTACCCCCGTCAGAACCTGTTTTAACGGACGGCTTTTTACTGTGAACAGATGGTTTAGGTTCTTTGCTGTGTTCGCTCATGATTTGCTAATTTCGTTTTTAGAATCTGTGGACTTCATACGGTCTCATCGGCAATCAAACGCCACCGATAAAGCTCGATTATAACACCCTCAACTAGCAAATAACAGTGAGCGCTACTGTTAAAAAAATCACAACACCCTAAGTCCTGTAAACCCTATTTAAGCTTCAAGTAACAAAGCCACTTTAAAACATTTTATTAAGCCTTATAATGGTAACTATGACAACAATTAAACAATGCCCCCAGTTTTCACTACTGCGGCTGACTGGCGCAGACACCTTAAGTTTTATTAACAATCAAATTATTAACAAATTTGATGATGGCGTAGCTATTCCACACTATTCTGCTATCTGTAATCCCAAAGGAAGAATTCTTTTCAGTTTACTTATTTGGCCTGATGAAGACGGGCTGGTAATAGCCGTGGATAAATCACTCGTTAGCAACCTAAGCAGTTACATTAATATGCGCCGCTTTCGTATGCAATTAACCTGTGACCTTGATACCACATTAGCAGTCGCCTTTAAACCAAATGCCGAGCAAACATTATCCGCGTTTTCATTAACTGATCAATCACCACAACAGGAACTGACTGATGCTGAGTTTTGGGCGATTTTTTTTGATGCTCAGCTACCTTGGATTAATGAACTTTCTACAGAATTATTTATTCCACAGCACCTCAGCTTAGATGACCATGGCTTAATTGAATATCAAAAGGGCTGCTATCCGGGACAAGAAGTGATTGCACGTCTGCATTTTCTAGGCAAGGTCAAAAAACACATGTCATTAGAAAACATTGAAAGCAATGAGTCGCTGAATATTGGTGATAAAGTGATTTTGGGTGATGGCATGGAAGGGCAGCTCTGTTCACCGATTATAAATTTAGAAAGCGTACCAAAAGCCCAGGTTGTAAAATCTGTAAAAGCAATTTAAAGCACTAATTACACCATAAAATGATACTATTTAAGGTTTATTATAAATCAGTGCTGTTACAATTCTATAATAAAAGTGAACAGCACAATTTCAAAGCAGTTCACAGTTTTTTATTAACACTGTTATTACACTCTAATTTAAGTACAATACCGAATTTACAGAAACGCTGAGAATGAGCGACCCATCAGAACGCCGAAAATTTACCCGAATCCCTTTGTCTAAGGAAGTGACCCTATACTCAGGTGTCTCCAGCTGGCAATCGTATATTCACGATATTTCATTAAAAGGTGTTTTATTAGCCGCTCCTGCTGATTCAAGCTTTCAAGTCGGAAATATATTTCGCTTACAAATACCCATCGAAAACTCACCTTCCATTATCATGAATATTAAAGTTGTGCATATTCATGGGGTTTTATTTGGCGCTGAATGGACCCAAATTGATATGGATAGTTTTGCCATCTTAAAAAGAACCATTGAGATGAATTTGTCAAAAAAAGACGCTTTACGACAAGACATTAAAACCCTGTCAGCCGATAAATAATTGACCGATTCCTTTATTTCTGTGCCACCAAATAACACACCCAACCGGCATCAGCTGTACCTGTTTTAGTCGGTAAATAAATGTCATTACCCTCACCGGTTTCCTCGTCCGTACCTTCCCAATAAACATCTACGGTCAAAAAACCACTTTCTTTAAGCATCTCGGTTAATTCCGGTAAAGTCCATAATCGCCAAAAATAACTAAAGGCTTTATCCATGCGAATACCTTCATCCGTTTCAAAATGTATATAACATTGCATTTCAGAGCTAATTGGATTGAATGACGCCTGCTCCCAAAAATAAGTAAATCCATCGCACTCACGCTCTTCAATTAATTCTTTGGCCGCATCATAACCGCCAAAAGCATCTAAAAAGAAAATTCCATCCGACGAAAGTGACTGATGTACGGTTCTAAAATAAGCAACCATATCTAATCGGGTCATTAGTATGAAATAACTAAAATTCATGGCCAAAACAACATCACAATCAGGCGTTTCAGCCACTCTCACATCAGCCTCTATTAGATGTATGCGTTGTTGTTGTGATACCGTTAACTGCGCAAGATTGTTACGCTCGCCCCACTGCAATACCAAGGGGTCGGCATCAACAGCATAAGCGCTATATTGCTCTGACCTTCGCACCCATTCACAACTAGTTTGAGCGGTACCACAGAAATCTTCACGCAATAGTTTGGCCGGTTTTTTACGCAGATTTTGATAGGTTTTTTCAACAAAATCAATTTCCGATTCAACGCATTGAACGGCTTGCTGATAAAAAGCATGTTTATCCATAAGTTATCCAGTTACCACAGCCACAGGCTTAATCGCTTGCCAATCATTTCTGGCATAACCATTGGCGATTAGATGCCTTAGCCATTTATTAAAAAAACAGTTTAAACTGTACCGCCTTTGGGCCTTTAAGCGGCTATCGGCACGACCACCTAATTGTTGATACAAACGATCAAACTCATTAGCGAAACGTAATTCGGCTAATTTGACATCGTGATAAATTCTTACCACCATTAAATCCGAAGGCTCGTCATCAAAACGCATGGATAACTGCATTTCAGTGGTGAATTTAAAAACTTCAGACAATGCCACTTGTAATGCCGGCTTTTGTGCCGGCTGGCAAATCATACCATCGCTCTGAGGCAAACAGGATGGTACTATCCGCATCAACAGCTTAAAGTTATCTTCATGCCAATCTTGCAAGCTGATGTTTTGTTGTTGTGCCCATTGTTGATAGCGCCAATATCGATCTCTGATTAACATCAATGTAAGCGCCTATTAAGATTAAGTTCAACCATTATTTTTCCAGAAATTTCTTCAATAGAGGTCAAGGTGGTATTTAAAAATGGTATGCGATATCGGTGATATAAAGATTCCGCATCACTGACTTCTTTTTGGCATTTTTTCAAATCCGCATAACGAGAATCCGGACGTCTTTTGCCACGTATTTGCGATAAGCGAAACGGATCTATGGTTAATCCAAAAAGCTTACCTTTGTGACGAACCACTTCATTGGGTAATTGCATTTTCTCTAAATCTTCGTCAGTTATCGGATAATTTGCGGCTTTTAAACCATATTGCAAGGCTAAATACAGACAGGTTGGGGTTTTTCCAGAGCGGGAAACACCCAGTAAAATCATATCGGCTTGTTCTAAATTAAGGTTTACACCGTCATCATGAGACAAGGCAAAGTTAGTGGCATCTATACGCGCATTATAAGCATGGCTATCATACATACCATGGGCACGACCAACAGCGGGAATTCGTTCAATACCTAAATTTTCTTCAATTTGCCGCAGCAGTTGATTAAAGGGATCCAACTTCAAGCCACCGGCTGCATGAATAATTCTGCGTAACTCAACATCAACCACGGTATTAATAACTAAAGGTTGAAAGTCTGATTTGGTTTGGCGAATTAAATCAGCCGCTTGTTGGGCTTTTTCTTTACTGTCCACAAACGGGATGCGCTTTTGGATAAAGTTAATGTTATTGGGAAATTGGGTAATTAAACTGTGCCCAACTGTTTCGGCAGTAATCGCGGTACCGTCAGAGACATAGAAGATGGCACAGTTTTGTTTTTCTGGTTTTTGGCTCATGTTTTGTTTGAAAGTTAACTAATTATGAAGAAATGGGCAGATTCAAGGCTTTCTAAGTTTCGCTTATCCGCCGCGTCATATAGAATATACCATTTTCAAGCGCAACGGAAACTTCATGTCAGATTACATCATTAAATTGGATCAGCTGAGCCTTTCGGATTTAGAGAAAGTTGGCGGAAAAAATGCCTCACTAGGTGAAATGATAACCCATTTATCCGCTTTAGGAGTCCGGGTTCCCGGTGGTTTTGCTACCACAGCCAAAGCATTCTGGGACTTTTTAAATGAATCAAACTTAAAACAGCGTATTGACCAACGATTAACCGATTTAAATACAGACGATATAAACGCATTGCAAAGTGCCGGTAAAGATATCCGTGAATGGATTTTAAAAACACCTTTCCAGGAAAAACTACAACAAGCCATAACCTCAGCTTATGCTGATATGCAAGATGAATTAGGTGAAGGCTTTACGGTGGCAGTGCGTTCTTCAGCCACCGCCGAAGATTTGCCTGATGCCTCTTTTGCCGGCCAGCAAGAAACCTACCTGAATGTTCATGGTATTGATGACGTATTAGCAAAAACCCATGAAGTTTTTGCTTCTTTATACAATGACCGTGCTATTTCTTACCGCGTCCACCATGGCTTTAAACACGATGATGTGGCGCTGTCTGCCGGCATTCAACAAATGGTCCGTTCAGACTTAGCCGCCAGTGGTGTTATGTTCACTATGGACACTGAATCGGGGTTCAATGATGTTGTCTTTATCACATCTTCATACGGACTGGGCGAAACAGTCGTACAAGGTGCCGTTAATCCCGATGAATTTTATGTTTATAAACCGGCCATTGAAGCCAACAAACCGGCGGTTTTACGGCGCAATTTAGGTAGTAAAGCCTTAATCATGACTTACGGTGAAATCGGTGTTCGCACTGATGATGTACCTTCCGAGAAAAGTCAGCGATTTTCCATCAACGATGCTGAAGTGCAACAGCTAGCTAAACAAGCGATGCAAATAGAAAAACATTATAATCGACCCATGGATATTGAATGGGCCAAAGACGGACTTACTAACGAACTTTATATTGTGCAAGCACGGCCGGAAACTGTTAAATCCAGAGAACAACAAGGTCAAAAAATCGAACGCTATCAATTAAAAGCAAAAAGTAACGTAATCGTAGAAGGTCGCAGTATCGGTCAAAAAATTGGTCAAGGTACTGCTAAGGTCATTACCGGCATCGAACAAATGGATCAAGTCCAAGAGGGTGATGTATTGGTTACCGATATGACTGATCCCGATTGGGAGCCCATCATGAAAAAAGCCGCCGCTATTGTCACCAATCGAGGCGGTCGCACTTGTCATGCCGCCATTATTGCCCGTGAACTAGGTATCCCAGCGGTTGTTGGTTGTGGTGATGCCACCACTAAAATTGAACATGGCACACAAGTAACTGTGGCATGTAGCGAGGGTGACACCGGTTACATCTTCCAAGGCTTATTAGACTTTGAAGTAAAAACCACCGATTTAAAAAATATGCCGGAAGCACCCTTAAAAATCATGATGAACATCGGCAATCCAGACCGTGCTTTTGACTTTCAAAACTTACCTAATTTTGGTATTGGTTTAGCCCGTTTGGAATTCATTATCAATCGCATGATTGGCATTCATCCAAAAGTATTACTTGATTATAATAACCAACCTGAAGACATTCTCGCCATCACCGACCCCATGGTGGCCGCTTATGATTCACCCCGCGATTACTTTGTTAAACGACTGGCTGAAGGGGTTGCAACTTTAGCAGCTGCCTTTAATCCGAAACCGGTGATTGTGCGTTTATCCGACTTTAAATCCAATGAATATGCTAACCTAATTGGAGGTCGAGCCTATGAACCGGATGAAGAAAATCCAATGCTGGGATTTCGCGGCGCCTCTCGCTATTTAGACGCTTCGTTTGTCGATTGTTTCCAAATGGAGTGTGAAGCCCTTAAATTTATCCGTGATGAAATGGGCTTAACCAACGTCTGGGCCATGGTACCCTTTGTTAGAACCGTAGCCGAAGGCCAAGCGGTGGTTGATTTAATGGCTGAATTTGGTCTAAGACATGGTGAAAATGGCCTTAAAATCATTATGATGTGTGAATTACCTTCAAATGCCCTACTCGCAGATGAGTTTCTGGATATTTTTGATGGCTTTTCCATCGGCTCTAATGACATGACCCAATTAACTTTGGGGCTTGATCGTGATTCTGGTGTGATTGCTCATCTATTTGATGAACGTGATCCAGCAGTGAAAAAAATGTTATCGATGGCAATTCAAGCCTGTAAAAAGCGTGGCAAATACATTGGCATTTGTGGCCAGGGTCCTTCAGATCACCCGGATTTAGCTGAATGGTTGATGGATCAAGGTATTGAAAGCGTTTCTTTGAACCCTGATACAGTCGTAGAAACTTGGTTAAAGTTAGCAGAACACGCTTAAATTTTACCGGCAACATAAAAAAGGCATCTAGTGATGCCTTTTTTATGCCTTGTAAAGCTTTTATTTGTGTTGCATTAAAGTTGGCATATTAGTTTCAGTCAATATGTGCTTAGTCGCACCGCCCATAAACCACTCCGTAAATCGCCCGCGAGAATAAGCCCCCATTAACAATAAGTCCGAACCGGTGGCCTTATAAGTTTCTTCAATTTCATTATTTACTTTTAATCCTTTCGTGATAATCATATCGCTATCAATACCCCAGACTTTTAAATAGTCTTGTAAATGTTTGGTTTTTGGACGTATCCAATCATCAGGCCCGCAGCTCAATAAGGTTACTTGGCTGGCGCGTTGTAATAAAGGCAATGCACTAACAATGGTCTGCATAACTGCATCTTTCTGGTTCCAAGCAATCAAAATTCGATCACCGACTGAATTTAACTTATTCTGTGGCAACATCAGTACCAAGCGACCGGTGTTAAATAAAGCCGCCGATAAGAACTGCTGTGCTTGGCCACTGCTTTTCTGTTTCGGCCTTGACACAACTGTTAAATCACTCACCGGACCAACAATAGAAAAGACCCGTTGTGGGTCGCCAACCATTTCTTGCCACAAAGCCGCATGATTCATGTCGGAAGAAATTTGATTTCGTATGGGGAAATTAAACTTTTCACTGTAATCAGCAAATAATTCAGCAGCGGCCCGGCTTTCCAATTCATCATCTAAATCCGCTTTGTACCATTGCGACATATTATTTAATGCAATTGGACTAATGATTCCATAATCACCACCAATGCTCTCTTCACGATGAGGTCTAACATGCAAGCCAGATACATTGGCATCTAAATCCTCAGCTAACTTAAAAGCCGCATCAAGTAAATAATGACACTCTTTACGTTTTGCTACTGGAACAGTTATTATTTTCATGGTTTCATTTATTTATAATATACTAATTATTTTCCAATATTATTGAGGTTTTTACAACAGAAAATACCACAACGTAATTAACCTTTCCCCTTGGTACGGGTATTATGTGGCTTGGCATTACTTTCTATAAAACGAATGATTAAATCCGCAATGTCTTTACCAGTTGCTCGCTCAATTCCTTCTAAACCAGGGGAAGAATTAACTTCCATAACCACCGGCCCTCTTGCTGAGCGTAGTAAATCAACACCCGCCACATTTAATCCCATGATTTTAGCTGCTTTAACAGCCGTTTGACGTTCTTCGGGTCTAAGCTTTATTAAAGTAGCTGAACCACCCCGATGCAAATTAGAACGAAACTCACCTTCTGCTGCCTGTCGCTTCATGGCAGCCACCACCTTGCCACCCACCACAAAACAACGAATATCGGCGCCACCGGCTTCTTTAATGTACTCTTGCACCATAATATTGGCCTTAAGCCCCAAAAAAGCTTCAATTACACTTTCTGCGGCTTGTTTGGTTTCTGCCAACACCACACCAATGCCTTGGGTACCTTCTAATAATTTAATCACCAAAGGTGCACCACCCACCATTTTAATTAAATCAGGAATGTCATCAGGTGAGTTAGCAAAGCCGGTAATCGGCATACCAATGCCTTTGCGAGAAAGTAACTGTAAAGAGCGCAGCTTATCCCGCGAACGGGTTACCGCGACACTTTCATTCAACGGATAAACGCCCATCATTTCTAACTGCCGAAGCACGGCTGTACCATAAAACGTAATGGAAGCACCAATCCGTGGAATCACCGCATCAAAGTCCAACAAATCTTCGCCGCGATAGTGCAACGCCGGACTATTGGAAGAAATATTCATATAACAGCGTAAGGCATCCACCACCCGCACTTCGTGGCCTCGATTCTGCGCGGCCTCTACTAAGCGACGCGAGGAATACAACCGAGGGTTTCTTGATAACAAAGCAATTTTCATAGTTTAATTTGTATTTTAGTTTAGGTAACAACGGATAAATTTAACGCTAATCGTAAAATTATTTTTATGATTTAGGACAATCTATTTATCGGCTTCTTTTAATTAAATGGCTCTTATCGGGTTTAACCGTGATACCACGCATCGCCTGACGGCCCAACAACATGCGAAATTTCATTTTTTTACGGCATGCCAACGTCAGCTCAATCCGCCGTTCATGTGAGCCTATTTTTAATAAGGTTTCTACCACAATACGGTGACTTCGCATACCACCAGAATTCGTGACTATTCGCTTATCCTGAACCGGTAAATGGCATTCAACCGTGGTATCAGAATCATCCTGAATCGGTGCCACCGTAAAACGCACCCATTCTTGGTTGTCTTTTTCATACAAATCAAAATCAATGGTATGGATGGCACTGGTTTTTGCACCGGTATCGGTTTTCATGTGGATGTGATCAATGCCTAATTCCGGCAAAGCACCCCACTCTTTCCAGCCAATAGTTAATTCATTTGTTGCTGTCATGCTAATTTATATTTGTAGAAATACACAGTTTATCCCAAACGTTACTCGGTTCGTTAACAAAATACTGATGTCCACCTATATAAGTATCCATCCAAAGATTATAACCTGTCTGCCATCCATGTAATTGAAAGCTATTGAAATCAGCTAAAACAGTTGGATAATAAGGATCTGACAAACCCACTGACAATACCACAGGTAATTTACGGCTAGCAGTTTGAGGGCCGACATTACCACTGTTAGCAAAGCTTAAACTTGCACCGCTTATGGCATAGGCTGCAAAAAAGTCGGCATTTAATAAGGCCAACTCATGCAATATGTGGCCGCCAGCAGAAAATCCCCAAGCATATATACGTCGTTGCTCAATATTATAACGTAGTGACATATCATCAATAATTTTAATTAAAATAGGCACCATGTTACTCGGTACCCAGCTGCCTGATTGTGGCCCTGTCGCCACTTGCGCCACAATAATAAAATTATTCGACTCAGCTTCACTTTTCCACAAATTTCTCAGGTACTGGGCCGCTCCCGGCGCGCCACCTTGACCCGCTTGGCCATGAAATAACATCATTAAAGGCATAGCTGTGGTGGCCTGATAAGTGGATGGAATATGATAGTAATAGGTTTGATTGCCCAGTTGCGAATTAACATAAATAGTGCGAGTACCAGTATTAACTGCACCACCACTCCCAGCCGATGGTAGTGATTCAGAAACAAAGCCGTCGACAAAAATCATGTCATCACAAGCCATCAACGACGGAACTGTGGCGACACCGAAAACCGGCATTACCATTAACAACAGACACAACATCAATAGAATGTACTTTCCTTTACTCAATTTCCAATTCTAATCGATCGACATTGCGAAAACCCTGCGGCAACACTTGTCCGCGTTTCGCTCGTTGTCCTAAGTAATTAGTTAAATCTTTCCACTTAAATCGGATATATCGCTGCCCGGCATGTACCAAAAATGATTGTTCTGGAGTCAGCACTAAAGTGCTCAATAAGTACTCTTCACCGGCTTTTAAACGTTTAGCCGGAATATTAATCATTTTATTGCCTTTACCTTTACTTAGTTCAGGTAATTCGGTCAATGGGAATACCAACATATAACCGGCATTGGTGACACAAACCACATGCGCTTCAGGAATCGAACGAATCCAGCGTGGTTTCAAAGCCACGAAGCCCTTCGGCACCGTCAACACCTGCTTCCCGGCTTTCATTTTACTGTACAAATTTTCCATTTCACCGTGATAACCATAACCTGATGAAGAAGCCATCAGAATATGTGCAGTGGGCGGATAACAACTCACAGCTACTGGTAATGCATTGTTTTTAAAAGTAAATTTAGTGGCTAATGGTTCACCTTGGCCACGAGCGGAGGGCAGTGTATGCGCCAACAAACTAAACGCGCGGCCATTGTTATTTAAAAATACGGCTTGGTGCTGACTGCGGCCAAAACAATGATCTAAGTACTCGTCACCGGCTTTATAGGCGATACCACTTGGATCGATTTCATGGCCTTTGGCGGCACGTACCCAACCGGCTTTTGACAGAATAACGGTGGTTGGTTCACTCGGCACTAATTTGGTTTCATCAAACACTTGAGCAGATTCACGTTGCACCAGTTTAGATTGTCGTTGATCGCCATAAAGGTCTCGATCAGCAATAATTTCACTTTTAATCAGTGTCTTCATTTTAGCCCGTGATTGTAAAGTTGACTCAATATCAATCTTCTCTGCTTGCAGCTCGATTTGCTCGGTACGGATTTTCATCTCCTCCAAACGCGCCAAGTTTCTTAAGCGGGTATCTAAAATAGCATCGGCTTGGATTTCACTCAATTTAAAGGCTTGCATCAATTCAGACCTGGGCTCTTCTTCTTCACGAATAATGCGAATAACCTCATCAAGGTTCAAATAAGCAATTAAAAGACCATCTAAAATGTGTAGACGTGCATCGACTTTATCGAGTCGATGTTGTAACCGTCGGCGCACAGTTTCCGTTCGAAAAGTTAACCATTCTTTTAATATCACTTTTATATTCTTAACTTGTGGCCGTTGATCCAGGCCAATGATATTTAAATTAAGCTTATAAGTTTTTTCTAAATCAGTGGTGGCGAACAAATGCAACATTAAATCATCAAAATCAATCCGGTTAGATCGGCCAATAATTATCAAACGAACCCGATTCTCATGGTCTGATTCATCTCGCAAATCCGTGACCATCGGTAATTTCTTGGCCCGCATTTGAGTGGCTATTTGATCCAAAATCTTACTACCTGAAGCCTGATGCGGTAACGCCGTAATAACAATATCGCTGCCTTCGCGGTGATACACAGCTCGCATCCGAATACTACCGTATCCGGTCTCATAGGCTTGTCTAATATCAGCTTGAGAGGTAATAATCTCAGCCTCGGTCGGATAATCAGGCGCCAAAATAAATTCACATAAATCCGCGACCTCAGCAGTTGGGTTATCCATTAAATGCAGTGTCGCATTGGCCACTTCCACTAAATTATGGGGCGGAATATCGGTCGCCATACCTACAGCAATGCCGGAAGCACCATTTAATAAAACATTAGGTAGTCGTGCCGGCAACCAAATGGGCTCATTCATGGTACCGTCAAAGTTGGGTCCCCAATCCACTGTCCCATGCGGCAATTCTGTCAACAGAGTTTTTGCATAAGGCGTTAACCGTGATTCGGTGTAACGCATGGCGGCAAAGGATTTGGGGTCATCCGGCGAACCGAAGTTACCTTGGCCGTCAACTAATGGATATCGATAGGAAAAATCCTGAGCCATCAGCACCATGGCTTCGTAGCAAGCAGAGTCACCATGGGGATGAAATTTACCAATCACATCACCGATGGTTCGAGCCGATTTTTTAGGTTTAGATTGCGCCGACAGGCCTAATTCACTCATGGCATAGACAATCCGACGCTGTACCGGTTTTAAACCATCACCGATAAATGGTAGCGCGCGGTCCAAAACCACGTACATGGAATAATCTAAGTAAGAACGCTCAGCGTACTCACCCATGGAAAGGGTTTCAAAGTCCATTGATCAATCAGCAAAAAAAAAAATGATTTTAACACCCTAGAGTGTATTTATTAAATGATTCATCTCTGATTAATTTTTTAATGACAGAAAACTGTTACTAGCCCGAATGACTATAGCGAGATTCCAAGCCACTTCACCTGTGACAACAATGTGATCAATCATTCAACCAATCGCGCGGTTTCAGGTAATCCATCAATTTAGCTTCTTGACTTCCTGCTTTGGGTTGATAGTTATAGCGGTATGATACTTCTGGCGGCAGCGACATTAAAATAGATTCGGTGCGCCCTCCGGATTGTAAACCGAACAAAGTGCCTCGATCATAAACCAGATTAAACTCTACATAACGACCTCGGCGATACTTTTGAAATGCCTTGTGTTGTTTATCAAAACTACTGTTACGGTGTTTTTTAACAATTGGTAGATAGGCTTTAGTGTAAGCCTGGCCGACTGCTTTAATAAAGGCGAAGGACTTTTCAAACCCCCATTCATTCAAGTCATCAAAGAACAAACCACCCACACCACGGGTTTCATCTCGATGCTTAAGATAAAAATAGTCATCGCACCAAGCTTTAAATCGCGGATAAACGTCTGATCCGAAAGGACGACAAGTCTCGTAAGCTACTTGGTGCCAATGCTTTATGTCGGCATCAAAAGGATAAAAAGGCGTTAAATCAAAACCTCCTCCGAACCACCAAAAGGACTTATCCTCAGGTTTTTTGGGCAGGGTTCTGAAAAGGCGAACATTGGCGTGAGAAGTGGGAATAAACGGATTATCAGGATGCACTACCAACGACACTCCGGAAGCCTCAAAACCTTGACCTGCCATCTCGGGACGTTTTTCGGTGGCCGCTTGTGGCAGTGAATCACCTTTAACATGTGAAAAATTAACACCAGCCTGTTCAAAAACATTACCATTTAACACCCGAGTACGGCCACCGCCACCATTACCATGTTGCCAGGCATCTTGATGAAAAGGCTGATTACCGTCAACGGCACTTAATTGGCCGCAAATATCATCCTGCAAGTCAGTAAAGAACTGCACGACTTGATTAAATTGTGCTGCATCCATTGGTTATCACGTTGTTAGTAAAGTTGCATTATATAGCCCACCGACCAGTGGTTAAAGCCAAACCAAGAAGCAATCACTTCTTCACCTTACTTTTTAAGGTTAATTAAAAATAGTTGTTAAATGTTTATAAACTTCTTTATTAGATAACAAACCCAAGTGAGACACATGAAAAACCGTGAATTGATGTTTTTTTGGGATGCCCATATGCCGGGATTTCTTTGGGTGCCGACCCAGCGCTGAATTCACGGTCACCAGGCCATCTCCCAGCATTTTCTTATGGGGGGCTTTATCATCTTTTGCGGTGCCGGCAATGGCATAACTTTTAATGTGCTTGGGTAATCGAACCGACAGGCCATCATCGTGAATACGCCCTTTACGTAAATCTTTAATACCCTGACTGCGAATTTGCGTTAATTGCACAAAAGGCGCACTGTAGGGACTTATTTTCAAAATGTATTCCATCAAATGACCGGTTTTTTCTAACAAGGCCCCTTGATGCGGGGTGCCTAAAAACACCAGTTTTTCAATCCGTTGTGGCCATAAATTCTTATCTTTCTCTGCCATTTGTAAGGCACTGCGAACAATCAGACCACCCATACTAAAAGCCAGGATATTAATTTTTTGCTGTTCCCCCATTAATGTATGTAATTCATACATTAACTGTGCAAAATTGCGGCCATTGTCAGTAATTGCCAAGCCACTGTTGTAATTCAGATAAATGGGTAAATATTGACCACCTTTGGCAAGTGCTTGACCATGATTATGATCCTTTTGTTGCCATGATTCGGCATTCAGGCATAAACCATGAATCAGCAACAAAGGCTTAACATTTGGGTTTGACCACAGAATTGCCGCCTGCTGGATAGAAATTTCTTGGTCTTGATACACCAAGGTCATCTCAAGTGCCAACGGATTATCAGTGGCGGCTAAATGATCGCCAATGATGCCGTTTAACACAGCAACCCAATGATCACGACGTTTAGCCAGTAAAACATCCGGTAATAATGGTGTAAACCGGCTCAAGGCAAAATTAATACTTCGGAACGACAATCGGGTGGTTGCACGAACACTTCGGTAAATAAAACCTGTAAGGCCGTTAGTTTGTTTGCTTTGATTTAACGTACCGCCTAAACTCAACACACTTTGATGCACAGAATCAACCACATCAACCACCCCGAGAATGCCTTCTTGCGCCAATTGATTCAGACCTTTTAGGTCATTCACATGATTTTTTGTCTTGGCATCAGATTCTTTAATAGTGTTATTCATCAGCGGGCTCAAAACGGTAATGCCCGGTGATTGAATAGCTGAACAAAATATCTTCTAATTGCGGTCCGGCACCGATATTATGCACAATCAAAGGCCGTCCTGAGCTGGACGACCACTGATCCGTTACGATACCAATATGCGGCAAATTACCCGGCAACATCCAACTAACCAAATCACCCGGTAAATAATCAGCCGCTGATTGAGAAATCGGCAAAGATTCGCCGTGACGTGTAAAAAAGGTCTGTAAATTAGGTACCCGTCGATGGTCAATATTTCGATCGGTCTGCGTCAAACCCCAAATTCGATTGGATGGATAAGCAGAAAAGTTAGATTTCATATCTTCATGCACCAGAACTTGAAGATCCACCCCTAAAGTGCGGTAACTACGGATCACCACATCAGTACAAACTCCAATATCTGCCGGCACATCGCCACCCGGGTAATCAATCGACCTATAAGCACCATCATAACGCACCGAATGATTGGTTCGTTCAATGGCTGCCTGTACCAGATTTACATAAAAAGTCTCTGCGATAACTGCAGAGGGAATTAATATAAAGAGTAGACAGATAAATTGATATTTAGATGTGCCGCACATGAATTTATCAGTTGAATCCTTTTTTTGTTTTGGACAATAAAATCTCAAAGTCATTTTCTTTTTTTGTTGATTTTGTTCCGTTAAATTAATCAAAGAAAAAACTTACAAGCCTTGCGCTTGGTATTGTTCCAGCGCTTGCATGGCTTCTATTCCATAAACCACCGAAGGTCCACCACCCATTAAAATTGCCACCGAAACGGTCTCAGCAATTTCTGCCTCATTGGCACCCGCTTGCATGGCGTCATGCACATGAAAAGCAATACAACCATCGCAACGAACCGTAATGGCAATGCCCAGAGCAATCAACTCCTTGGTTTTTGAGTCCAGTGCACCTGATTGTATACTGGCCTCATGCAAAGCACCGAAGCCGGCCATCACTTTGGGCATCTTGGTGCCCAGTTTTTCCATCCAGTTATTCAGTTCTCTATATTGTCCGGGAAAATCTTTCATAAAAGCATCGTTGAACGCTGTTGAGTCAATTTATTATAAATGATTTAACCTGTTTGCATTAAATAAAGCATTCATTCCCTCAATAAATTCCCGCTTCCCACCAAAAGACGGATGACGAATACGCTGAATGGCATGATTTGGAAACGCTTTTTGTGCCGCTAACTGGCCCTTACGGCCAATGCCGGCAATGGTTGTCGGCTGAAAAATATCGGCCAATTGTTGAAGATAACGACTGCCCTGTTGAATCTCTTTTGCGGTGGGTGCCCGGTTGGTTTTGGGTCGACGGACTTGATAGGGATGAAACGGAAAGGCATTCCAAAATAAAGGCGTTTGTTGCTTTTCTGTCAGATATTCCCATACCATGGTGGCGGTATTTTCTGATTCTTGCGAGGTTAAAATAAATTTCGATTTTAATTCCAGTAATAGGGGGTGATTAAAGCGTGAATACATATCACCGCAACTAAAAGGAATGCCCGTTAAACGCCCGCCTTTATAACCCAGCGCTTCTCCCACCATTAACACCGGCTGACTGTTAAGTTTTTTTACCGCCAGTAAATACTGAAAAAGATTATCCGCCAAATCAGGGTTTCGATACGGATTGTGACATTGTGGACGGTGACCTCGACGCGCTAAATTTTT
>Ga0079224_100000352_pt1 | contig 43395 bp, 37 predicted proteins | sample Stecom2015_FD_80414 | JGI IMG/M metagenome (GOLD analysis project Ga0079224, IMG submission 80414) | Agricultural soil microbial communities from Utah to study Nitrogen management - Steer compost 2015 | ecosystem: Environmental > Terrestrial > Soil > Agricultural land | place: USA: Utah... | reverse complement strand
TCACCGGCGCGGTGCTGCCGGTCGACGGTGGCTTGGCGGCGGGGACGGTGCGACCGTGAGCCCGCCGCCGGTGGCGCCGCCGGACCGGCTGCGGGTGGTCGCCGCGGGCGCCCTGGCCGGGCAGACCGCCCTGGTCACCGGGGCCGGCACCGGGATCGGTCGGGCGGTGGCGCTGCGGCTGGTCTCGCTGGGAGCGACCGTGCTCGGTCTCGGCCGCCGCCCCGACCCGCTGGCCGCCACCGCCGCGCTCGCCACCGGGCCGGGTCGGTTCCTGCCGTTCCCGGCGGACGTACGGGACCCGGGGACCACCGACCTGGTCACCGACCTGGGGCGTCGATACGGTCTGCAGATCCTGGTGAACAACGCCGGAGGACAGTTCGTGGCCCCGGCCGCGCAGCTGTCGCCGCGGGGGTTCGGTAGCGTGCTGGACCTCAACCTGACCGCGGTGGCCCGACTGACCCGGGCCGCCCGCCCATGGCTGGCCGCCCGGGGCGGGAGCGTGGTCACCATCTCGTTGTCGGCGCCGGAGCGCGGCATCCCGGGCATCGCCCACTCCGCCGCCGCCCGGGCCGGGGTGTGGGGGATGACCCGGGTGCTGGCCGCCGCGTGGCGGGATCAAGGAATCCGGGTGAACTGTCTGGCCCCGGGCACCGTCCTCACCGACGGGGTCCGGGCGGAGCTGCCGCCGGCGGTCCTGGCGGAAGTGGTCCGGCGTACCCCGCTGGGGCGGGACACCCGGCCGGAGGAGGTGGCCGAGCTGGTGGCGTTCCTGGCCACCCCGGCCGCGGCGGCGGTCACCGGGCAGATGCTGGCGTTGGACGGTGGGGCGGCGCTGGTCGGCGCCGCCAGCGCGCTGCGGTCCTGACCCCACCTGGGACGGGAAAAACCGGTGGGGCCGGCCGCGACGGCGGCCGGCCCCACCGCATCACGTCGTCACACCAGCCAGATGAAGTAGGCCAGCATCACGAAGAACAGGCCGTAGCCGATCGGGTGCACCTCCCGCCACCGGCCCCGCACCACCATCAGCAGCGGGAACAGCAGCAGTCCGAGCGCGATCCCGGTGGCGATCGAGGAGGTCAGCGCCATCCCCAGCACGATGGCGAAGGCCGGGAACGCGTACTCCAGCGCACCCCACTCGATCTTGCCCAGGGACTGGGCCATGAACACCCCCACCAGGATCAGCGCCGGTGCGGTGACCTCCGCGGTCGCCACCCCCAGCAGCGGGGAGAAGAACAGCGCCAGCAGGAACAGCAGCGCGGTGGTGGTGGAGGTCAGACCGGTGCGGCCACCGACCGCCACCCCGGAGGAGGACTCGATGTACGAGGTGGTGGTGGAGGTACCCAGCACCGCCCCGCCCACGGTGGCCAGCGAGTCGGCGGCGAACGCCTGCCGGGCCCGGGGCAGCTTGCCGTCCTTGAGCAGCCCCGCCTGGCTGGCGACGGCGATCAGGGTGCCGGAGGTGTCGAAGAAGTCGACGAACAGCATGGTGAAGACGACCACCACCATCTGGGCGGTCAGGACGTCACCCAGGTGCGCGAACGCTTCCCCGAAGGTCGGCGCCAGGCTCGGCACATTGGCCACCACGCCACTGGGCAGATCGATCAGGCCGGTGATCATCCCGGCTACCGCGGTGATCACCATGCCGTAGAAGATCCCGCCACGGAAGCCGCGGACCAGCAGCAGCGCGGTCACCACCAGCCCGAACACCGCCAACAGGGTCTCCGGGCGGCTCAGATCACCCAGGGTGACCAGGGTTTCGCTGTGGGGGACGACGATTTGGGCGTTCCGCAGCCCGATGAAGGCGATGAACAACCCGATCCCGGCGGCGGTGGCGAGTTTCAACTGCATCGGGATCGCGTTGATGATCGCTTCCCGGAGCCCGGTGACCGCGATGCTGAAGAACAGCACCCCGGACACCAGGGTGCCGGCCAACGCGGTCTGCCACGGGATGCCCATCCCGAGGACGACCGTGTACGCGAAGAACGCGTTCAAGCCCATCCCGGGGGCGAGCGCCACCGGGTACCGGGCCCACAGTCCCATGATCAGGGTGCCGAGGGCGGCGGCCAGCGCGGTGGCCACGAAGACGGCGTTGGCGTCCATCCCGGTGTCACCCAGGATCAGTGGGTTGACGAACAGGATGTAGGCCATCGCCAGGAAGGTGGTGCCCCCGGCGATCAGCTCCCGGGGCACGGTGGTCTGGTTGGCCGACAGCTGGAAGAACCGGTCGAGGACGCGGGTCACGGCGTTCCCATCGTGGCCAGGGGCGCCAGATTCGCCCGAATTGTGAGACTTTCGGGTCTTGGCGGTCTTGTCGGACTTGTCGAGCGAGGCGGAAGGGGTCGTTGACATGCCTTCTACTCCAGGGATCAGGCGGTGCGGCAAAGCTCGGGCGCCGTTTCGAAAAATACCGGTGCCCACCAGGTGAGAACCAGTGGCGCTCGTTACCCGCCTCTGATCATGCCGGTTCCATGATCAGACAACCGGCACCGGGTGCCCGGTAGCCGGTGCGACCTGCGAAAACCTCCGGATCGTCGCAGTCGGCCCAGGCGGGGCGGAGCGGATCGCCCGGTCAGATCACCCCGGCTGCCCGCAGCTGGGCGTACCGGTGCGCCTCCAGCCCCAGGAGGTCGATGAACACCTCGTCGTTGTGCTCTCCCAGCGCCGGGCCGGTGTGGCGGATCCCGCCTGGGGTCCGGGTCAGGCGGGGGAACACGTTCTGCATCGGCAACTCGCCCAGCACCGGGTCCGCCGCCCGCACCAGCGTCTGTCGGGCCTGAAAGTGCGGATCGGTCAGCATCTCCGGGGCACGGTAGATCTTCCCGGTGGGGACAGCGTGCGTCAGCAGCGTCTCGGTGAGCTCCGCGCTGGTCAGGGTCTGGCTCCAGGCCGCGATCCGCTCATCCAGCTCCGCCTGGTGCTGCCCCCGGGCGGTATGGGTGGCGTAGCGGGGGTCGTCGGCCAGCTCCGGCTGCCCCATCGCTTCCGCCAGCCGGCGGAATACCGTGTCCTGGTTGGCGGCGATCAACACCATCCCTCCGTCGGCGGTGGGGTAGACGTTGGACGGTGCCACGTTCGGCAGGATCGCCCCGCTGCGTTCCCGGATGAACCCGGTCAGCGCGTACTCCGGCACCAGTGACTCCATCAACGCCAACACCGCCTCGTAGATGGCGGCGTCCACCACCTGTCCCACCCCGGTGTGGTCCCGGACCCGCAGTGCCAACAGTGCGCCGAGGGTGGCGAACGTGGCTCCCAGCGAGTCCCCGATGCTGATCCCCACCCGGCTCGGCGGGCGGTCCGGGTTGCCGACCACGTACCGCAGACCCCCCATCGCCTCCGCGATCGCGCCGTAGCCGGGGCGGCTGGCGTACGGCCCGGTCTGACCGAACCCGCTCACCCGCACCATCACCAGCCCCGGGTTGTCCTTCGCCAGCTCCTCGTAGCCCAGGCCCCAGCGCTCCATGGTGCCGGGGCGGAAGTTCTCCAACAGCACGTCCGCGCCCCGGATCAGTTCCCGGGCCAGCTCCTGCCCCTCCGGGCGGCGCAGGTCTAGGGTGATCGACTTCTTGTTGCGGGCGATCACCGGCCACCACAGCGATTTGCCGCCGGCCTTCTCCCGGCCCCACTCCCGCATCGGATCCCCCACCCCCGGTGGCTCCACTTTGATCACTTCGGCGCCGTGGTCGGCGAGCAGCTGCCCGCAGAACGGCCCGGCGATCAACGAACCCATCTCGATCACCCGGATCCCCGCCAACGCACCGGCGCCGGGCGCGGGGTGCGGGAGGGCGGTGTCGCGGTCGGGGTGAGCGCGCCCAGGGTCAGCGTCGGCGGCGGTTACGGGGTCGGTCTCAGGCATGCGCCCAGAGGTGTGGTCCTCTACCATGTCACTGTTATATCGTCTGCGTCAACGTTGACGCAACATCTCGGTGAGGCTCCCGGCCTCTCGGTGGAACTCCCGATCGGGGTGCGGCGGGGTGAACCACGGGCACTCCTGAAGACACGAGATGCCACTTCAGCCTGGAGCCGCACGAGGTCAGTTCTCCCGCAGCAGGGCGAGCAACTCCGTGTCGAACTCCCGGGACTCGGCCGAGCGCAACCGGGTGGCTGCGTCGACCGACCGCCGCAGCAGCCCCGCCGCGGGGGAGGCGGCCCAGTGAGCGGCCAGCCGCGCCGCGGCGGCGCTACCTTCTGGCTCCACCCCGGCCACCAGGCCCCAGTCCTGCGCGGTCACGGCGGTCATCGGCTGCCCAGTCAGCAGCCACGCCCGGGTGCGGGCCGAGCCGATCCGCCCCACCAGCGCCCCGGACAGTCCACAGGCGAGCGCCGCCGCTGGTGCTCCCGGCGTGAACGTCACCGCCGGTGTGCACAGCGCCACGTCGAAGGTCAGCAGGGCGGCCAGGCCGGCGCCGCTGACCGGGCCGGACGCGGTGATCACCGACGGTACGCCGGCGCGGTCCACGGTCTGCCGGATGCGGGCCGCCGCCGCACCGGCGGCCACCGGATCGGCGGCGCCGCCCGCATCGAGCACCCCGCCACCGACCGTCACCCGGACCACGGTCGGGGTCACCTCCCGGCAGGCGCTCCGTAGGCGGTCGGCCAGCTCCGACAGGTCACCGTCGGTCAGCTCCACGGTCACGATGCTCATCGGTTCCCCTCTCATCGGCCCTGGAAGTGGGCGGGGCGCTTCTCCAGGAACGCGGTGACGCCCTCGTTCTTGTCCTCGGTGGACATCAGCCCGGCCAGGAGCGCCCGCTCCAGTTCGAGCGCGGCGGTCAGACCGGTCTCGTCCGCGGCCCGCAGCGCGGTCCGGGCCGCCTTCAGCGCGACCGGGGCGTGCCGGGCGAGTTCCCGCGCCACCGCCGCGCCCGCCTCCACCACCCGTTCCCGGGGACACACCCGGTGCACGATCCCGAGCTCCCGGGCCCGCCAGGCGTCCACGGTCTGCCCCAACAACACCACCTCGGCGGCGGCGTACCGACCGATCACCCGGGCCCATCGCTGGGTGCCGCCGGCGCCCGGGATGATGCCCAGTCGAATCTCCGGCTGACCGAACACCGCGTCGTCGGCGGCGACCACCAGGTCGGCGCAGAGCGCCAGTTCGCAACCGCCCCCGAGGACCGGGCCGGCCACCGCGGCCACCAGGGGAGTGCGGACGCTCATCACCGCCCGCCAGGCCACCAGGCGGGGGGACGTCAGGTAGTCGGCGGTGCGCAGGGAACGCAGCTCCCGCACGTCGGCGCCGGAGGCGAAGGTGCGGGTGCCGCCGGTGAGCACCACCGCCCGTACCGACGGGTCGGTGTCCAGCTGCTGCAGCGCGTCCCGCAGCGTCTCCAGCAGCTCGGTGGTCAACGCGTTGCGCCGGTCGGGGCGGTTGAGGGTGACCACGGCGATCGCGCCGTCGCGGTGGACCCGGACCGGTGGGTCCTGGCTGGGCTCGGACACGGCTCCTCCTCGAAGCGGTGGCGGAAACGGCTGGTCGTCGGCTTGACAGCCGGGGGTGGGGCACGCCAAGCTGAGATCTACGTATACGTTGACGTTAACACAGGTCGGTGGTGAAGCCCGGCCACAGCACAGTGAGGTGACCATGGGAGTGCTCTGGGAGCCGGTCCTGGACGAGGCCGGGCAGCGGTGGCTGGCGCGGGCGCGCGAGCTCGCCGAGACCCAGTTCGCGCCGCTGGCGGAGGAGCTCGACCGGGAACAGCGTTACCCCTGGGAGCACGTACAGTCCCTCGTGGACTCCGGGTTGACCGGGATGTTCGTCCCCACCGAGTACGGCGGGCTGGGGCTGGCGATGACCACCATCGCCGCCATCACCGAAGAAGTGTCCAGAGCCTGCTCCTCCACCGGGGCCATCCTGGCCGCGTACGAACTGGGAGCGGTGCCGGTGCTGCTGGCCGGCACCGAGGAACAGAAGCGCACCCTGTTGGGGGACCTGCTACGCGGGAAAGCGATCAGCTTCGCCCTCACCGAAGTCGGTGCCGGCAGCGACGCGGCCGCGATCCGCACCACCGCCGAGCGGGAAGGCGACGGCTGGCGACTGCGCGGCGAGAAGATCTACATCGGCAACGGGGGCGCCTCCACCCACTACGTGGTGTTCGCCAAGACCGACCCGGCCGCCGGCGCCCGGGGGATCACCGCCTTCCTGGTGCGGAAGGACACCGACGGCGTGGTGATCGACCGGTACGAAGACAAGATGGGGCTACGCGGCACCCTCACCAGCAACCTCAAACTGGACACCTGGGTGCCGGAGTCGGCGATCCTGGGCGAGCCGGGGCGGGGGCTGCGGTTGGCGCTGCAGACCCTGGATGTGGGCCGGGTGAGCGTGGCCGCCCAGGCGCTGGGGCTGGCCACCGCCGCGTTCACCCTCGCCAGCCAGGAGGCCGGCCGCCGCACCCCGTTCGGCAAGTCGCTGCTGGAGTACCAGGGCATCTCGTTCCGACTGGCGGACGTGGCCACTGAACTGACCGCCGCCCGACTGTTGACCTACCAGGCCGCCGGCGCCTACGACCGGGGCGAACGGATCTCCACCATCGGCGCCATGGCGAAACTGTACGCCAGCGAGGTCGCCCACCGCGCCGCTGACCTCGCGGTGCAGGTGTACGGCGGGGACGGATACTGCCGGCCCTGCCCGGCCGAGCGGCTCTATCGGGACCAGCGGATCCTGGAGATCTACGAGGGCACGTCAGAGATCCAGCGGGTGGTGATCTCCCGCGCGATCGCGGCCGAGCTGGTCCCGACCCCCTGACGGTGACGCCGATGTCGCCCCCTCCGTCTTCCGCGACGCCGCCTCGCCCCGCCGCCGGCGCGGCCGGGCCGTCCCTGCGGGCCGATCTGCTGGCCGGCGCCACCGTGGTGGTCGCCACCCCGGAGAGGACGCCGTCGGTCGCCCCCGCGCTCACGGCCGGACTGACCGGGTACGGCGCCCGGCTGGTGCCCCTGCCGCCTGGCCAGCCGGCGCAGGTGCCCCACGCCGACCTGCTGCTGGTGGACCTCCGCGCGGTCACCGAGGCGGAGCCGGCCACCGCGGTGACCGACGCCTTCCTGGCCGCGCGCCGCGCCCAGCCGGCGCTGGCCGCCGCCGGCGGAGCGGTGGTGTTCCTGCTGCCGCCGGTGCCGTCCGCTGCCAACGTCGACCTGGCCGCCGACCGGGCCGCTCTGCACGCCGCCGTGGGTTCGCTGGCCCGCTCCCTCGCCCAGGAGTGGGCCGACCACGGGATCCGGGCCAATGTGCTGATCGACGACGGGGACGCGCACCGGACCGTTGACCTGATCGCCTACCTGGCCAGCCCGGCGGCGGTGATGCTGACCGGACAACTGCTCGACCTGACCGGAACCACTGTGGACTAGTGAACGGGAGTGCGATGAGCAACGACGTGTTCCTGGTCGGCGGCGTCCGTACGCCGCACGGCCGGTACGGCGGGTCGCTGCGGAGCGTGCGGACGGTGACGCTCGGGGCCCACGCCGCGGTCGCCGCGCTGGCGCGGGCCGGGGTGCCAGCCGCGGCGGTCGACGAGCTGATCCTGTCCTGCTGCCGGCAGGCCGGTAACGGCCCCAACCCGGGCCGGCAAGTGGCGCTGCGGGCCGGGCTACCGGAGCCGACCCCCGCCCAGACCGTCAACATGGCCTGCGCCTCCGGGTTGAAGGCGATCGCCCTGGCCGGGCAGGCGATCCGGGCCGGCGACGCCGACCTGGTGCTGGTGGTGGCGGCCGAGAGCATGAGCACCATGCCCTACCTGGCCCCGGCCGCGCTGCGCTGGCAGGGGGTGAAGCGCGGCAACATCACCCTGGTCGACGGATGGCAGGACGGCGGCACCGACCCGATCTGCGGCCTGAACATGGGCCAGACCGCCGAGAAGATCGCCCGAGAGTACGGGGTGGACCGGGTCGCCCAGGATGCCTGGGCCCACACCAGCCACCAGCGGGTGGCCGCGGCCTGGGCGGAGGGCCGGTTCGGTGACGAAGTGGTGCCGGTGCCGGTCGGCGACACCACATTCGACGTGGACGAAACCTTCCGGCCCCACAGCTCGCTGGCGAAGCTGGCCACCCTGCCGCCGTCGTTCCTCCCCGACGGCACCGTCACCGCCGGCAACGCCAGCCAGATGGCCGACGGCGCGGCCGCGATCGTGGTGGCTAGCGCCGCCGCGGTGGCACGGTACGGGCTCACCCCGGCGGCCCGGCTGCGGTCGTTCGCCGCGGTCGGGGTGGACCCGACCGTGATGGGGGTCGGCCCGGTGTACGCGATCCCGCGGGCGCTCGCTGCGGCCGGAGTCGAACTGTCCGAGGTGGACCTGTTCGAGATCAACGAGGCGTTCGCGGCCCAGATCGTCCACAACGTCCGAGAGTTGAAACTGCCCGCCGACCAGGTCAACGTCAACGGAGGCGGGATCGCCCTGGGGCACCCCACTGGCCAGAGCGGTTGCCGGATCGTGGTCAGCCTGCTGCATGAACTGGCCCGACGGGACGCCGCGATCGGGGTAGCCAGCCTGTGCGTGGGCGGAGGCCAGGGGGTGGCCGCGGTGGTGGAGAGGGTGCGATGATGACCGGACTCACAGGACTGACCGTCGTGGTGGTGGGGCTCGGCCCCATGGGGCGGGGAATCGCACGGATCTTCGCCGCAGCCGGGGCGGCCACCACGGTCGTGGACCGGGACGAACCGACCACCGTGGCCGGTGCCCGCACCCTGCAGACGGAAGCAGAGGTCGACGGCGTCCCGGTGACAGTCCGGCCGGTGGCGGACCTGGCCACCGCGGTCGCCGGAGCGGACCTGCTGATCGAGGCGGTCGTGGAAGACCCCACAGTCAAGGAGGAGTTGCTCACCCGCCTGGCGAAGGTGGCCGGACCGGAACTGGTGGTGGCCTCCAACACCAGTTCGCTCAGCATCAGTGAGCTCGGCCGGGTGTTCGGTGACCCGACCCGGGTGGTGGGCATGCACTTCTTCAACCCGCCCACCAAGATGCGGCTGGTGGAGGTGGTGCGGGGCGCCCGTACCGCCGACGCCGTGGTGGCGCAGGCGGTGGCCTGGAGCCGGGCGTTGGGCAAGACCCCGGTGGTGTGCACCGACTCACCCAACTTCGTGGTCAACCGGATCTGCCGACCGCTGTACTACGAAGCCCAACTGCTGGTCAGCCAGGGCGTGCCGGCCGGGGTGGTGGACGCGGTCGCCCGAGGGGCGCTCGGGCACCGGATGGGGCCACTGGAGCTGCTGGACTTCACCGGCCTGCACACCCACCTCGGCTCCTCCCAGACCGCGTACCGGGAGTTCGGCGACCCCCGCTACCGCCCCATCCCACTGGTGAAGGCGCTGGTGCGCGCCGGCGCGACCGGCCGGGCCGCCGGCGTCGGCTTCTACGACTATCAGCAGGAGAAACCGTCCGCCGCCCGAGCCCGCCTGACCACCCCGGCGCCACCACCGGACGGTACGAAGCTCCGACTGGCCGGTCCGGACGCCGCCCCCCTCCGCGCCGACGAGCGGATCGCCGCGGTGGTCGACGACACCGCCCCGCTGGTGCTGTACCGCAGCCTGGCCGCCGGTGACCAGCAGCACCTGGCGGAGGTGGCGGCGCTGCGGGCGGCCGGCGCCACCGTGGTGGTCGACTCCTCCGCCGGGGACTGGCTGGAGACACTGCCGCCGGGAGTCGGCTGGCTGCGGCTCCACACCCCACCCGCCGGCCCGTTCGCCGAAGTGGTGGACGACCCAGTGGCCGGGATCCACCCCACCCCCGGGGTGGAGCGGGTGCTGGCGGCGGTGGGGGCCGCCTCGGTACGGGTGCCGGCGCTACCCGGGCTGGTGGCCGACCGGCTCGCCCACTGCCTGATCAACGAGGCGGTGCTGGTGGTGGAGGAGGGCACCGCGGACCCGGAGGCGGTCGACACCGCCCTGCGGTTGGGCATGAACCACCCGGTCGGCCCGCTGGAGCTGCTGGCGCAGCACGGCCCGGCCCAGGTGTACACCAGTCTGTGCGGGATGCTGCGCTGGCTGGGAGACCCTCGCTACCGCCCCACCCCCCTACTGCGACGGCAGGCGGCCGGTGCCCGACGGACCGCAGCGGTGGGGGCCTGATGCGGCCACCGGTGTGCAGCGTGGCGGACGCGGTCGCCACCGTCGGCGACGGAGACTGCGTCTACCTGGGCAACTTCGGGGCCCAACTGTTCGCCGTCGCCGACGAGTTGATCACCCAGCGGCGACGGGAGCTGCATGCGGTGGTCGCCTCCGGAGGGCTGCTGCTGGACCGGCTGATCGGCGCCGGGGTGCTGGCCCGAGCCACCTACGCCCACTGCTGGAGCCCGGTGGGGCCGGACCCGGCCTGGCACTTCCGCCGGCTAGCCCAGGCCGGCGACCGGCGGGTGGTGCGGCACGAGGTCAGCCTGGGGATGCTGTCGGCGGCGCTGACCGCCGCCGCCTGGCGGGTGCCGTTCCTCCCGATACCCGCCCCGGCCGGCACCGGCTACCTGACCGAGGACTGGCCGAACGGGATGGTGACCACGGTGGACACCCCGTTCGGGTCCGCGCCGGTGGTGCGCGCGCTCGCCCCGGACGTGGCGTTCGTCCACGTCGATCTGGCCGACGAATGGGGCAACGGGGTGATCCGTTCCCCGGTGGGAGAAGCGCTGGTGGCCGCCCAAGCCGCCCGCCGGGTGGTGCTGGTGGCGGAGGAGCTGGCCGACCACGACCGGGTGCGGGCCGCCGGCATCACCATTCCCGGGGTGCTGGTCGCGATGGTGGTCCACCACCCGGGCGCGGTGGCGCCGGACGGGGCGATCGGCCGCTATCCGCGGGACGTCCCCGCCTACCAGCGGCTGGTCCGGCAGGCAGCGGAGGCAGGGCCGTGAGCACGGTCGCGGAGTTCCTGGTCCGGGCCGCCCGGGAGTTCCGCCGCGGCGGGTACGTGTTCACCGGCTTCCACTGGCCGGTGCTGGCGGCCCGGCTGGCCGCCCGCCTGCCCGGCGCACCGTTCGCGCAGGTGTATGAAGGGGGCGCGATCTGCCACGGGATCGGGGCGCAGGTGCCTACCAGCACCACCGACTATCCGGCGTACGCGGACGTGCTCGGGTTCGCCGGCAGCACCGCCGACATCCTGCTGGCGCTGGTCTGGCGCTGTGACCGGGTGGTGTTGGACGCGGTCAACGTGGATCTGCGGGGGCGGGTGAACGCGACCGCGATCGGGCCGTACGACCGACCGAAGGTGCGGCTGGCCGGCGGTGGGGGAGCCGCGGACGCGGCCGCCGCCGCCCGGGAACTGGTGCTGCTGCACGGGGGGAACGACCCGCGTCGACTGGTGGCCGAAGTGGAGCACGTCACCGCCGCCCCCCGCCCTGGGGTGCCGGTGACCCTGCACACCCGGTGGGGTGTACTGGACCTGGGGGAGCGGCCGGTACTACGCCAGCTCACCGGCGCTGGTGACACGGACGGTTTCCTGGCCCACCTGGCCGCGCTCGGGGTGGACACCGGTCCGGCGGTGGTGGCGGCGCCGGTGTCCCCGGCGGAGCTGACCGCGGCCCGGCGGGTGCTGACCGAGGCGGCCGACCGCGGTTACCGGGCGGCCGCGGCGGCGCTGGCGGAGGAAAGGGAGAGGTGATGGCGGAAGATCCCCACCGGCCCCGGCCGGCGGAGGCGGCGGAGCTACGCCGGCTGCGGGCCGAGGTACGGGCGCTGCTGGCCGACTGGCGGGGCCGGTTCACCCCGGTCTGCGACGCCTGGCTACGCAACTACGACCTGGGGTTCAGCCGGGAGCTGGCCCGCCGGGGCTGGATCGGCATCACCTGGCCGCGCGAGTACGGCGGGCAGGGCCGCTCGTACGCCGCCCGGCTGGTGATCACCGAGGAGTTGCTGGTCGCCGGTGCCCCGGTGGCCGCGCACTGGATCGCCGACCGGCAGATCGGCCCGGCGATCCTGCGGTACGGCACCCCGGAGCTGAAGGCGGAGTTCCTCCCCCGGATCGCCGCCGCCGAGGTGACGTTCTGTCTAGGCATGAGTGAACCGGAGGCCGGGTCGGACCTGGCGGCGGTACGCACCACCGCCCGCCGCGACGGCGACGGCTGGCGCATCACCGGTAGCAAGGTCTGGACCAGCCAGGCCCACCGCTCCACCCACGCGTACGTGCTGGCCCGCACCACCCCGCTGGCCGAGGCGGGCGCCAAACACGAGGGGCTGACCGAGTTCGTGGTGGCGTTGGACTCCCCCGGGGTGACGGTGCGGCCGATCCTGGATTTGCAGGGTGAACACCACTTCAACGAGATGGTGTTCGAAGAGGTGTGGGTGCCGGACCGGTGGGTGATCGGCACTGTGGGCAACGGGTGGCGGCAGGTCACGGAGCAGTTGGCGTACGAGCGGGGCGGGCTGGAGCGGGTGCTGTCCACGTACCCGCTGGTGGCGGCCTTGGCCGACCACGCCGCGGCCAGCGGCGACCCGGCGGCGATCGAGGCGGTGGGGGAGCTGGCGGCCCGGCTGGCGGTGCTACGGCGGCTGGGTTGGGACATCGTGACCGCGATGGACGCCGGCGAAGCGCCGGTGCAGCAGGCGGCGATGCTGAAGCTGCTGGGCACCACGTTCGAACAGGAGGTCACCGAGGTGGTGCGGTGGGTCACCGGGCTGGAGCCGGAGCCTGGTGGCGACGGTCTGGCCGGGCTGCTGGGCCAGGGCATCCTGGCCGCGCCCGGGTTCTCCATCCGGGGCGGCACCAGCGAGGTGCTGGCCGGGATCATCGCCCGAGCGGAGGCGCGGTCATGACGGTCGACCCGGTACTGACGCAGATCGTGCGGGACGTGCTGGCCAGTCCGGAGGCGGCGGTGCCGTCGACCACCGGTCTGCCGCCACTATGGACGACCGTGTGTGAGCTGGGCTGGCCGCAGGTCGGGGTGGACGAATCCACCGGCGGCGCCGGCGGCACCGTGGCCGATCTGGCGGAGATCGTCCGGCTGGTGGCCGCTCACCCGGTGGTGGTGCCGCTGGTGGAGGCGGCGGTGGCGACCTGGGCAGCGGCGGAAGCCGGCCTGGCGCTGGGGGAGCCGACCTTGTGTGTGCCGGTGCTGCCGCGCACCGGGGAGGCGCTGACGGTCACCGGAGGACGGGTGTCCGGAGTGGCCACCCGGGTGCCGTGGGCGCGGGAGGCCGACCGGCTGCTGGTGGTCGCCGGGGGTCGGCTGGCGGTGGTGGATTCGACCGCCCCCGGGGTCACGGTCACCCCGGGCCGGAACCTGGCCGAGGAACCCCGGGACACGGTGACGCTGCGGGAGGCGCCGGTGCTGGCCGAGGCGACGGGGCCGGCGGTGGAGGCGGTACGGGACCGGGCGGCGCTGCTGCGGGCGGCCGGGATCGTCGGCGCCGTGGAACGGGTCGGGGAGCTGACCGTGGCGCATGTGCGGACCCGGGAACAGTTCGGTCGGCCGCTGGTGGCGTTCCAGGCGGTGGGGCATCAGGTGGCCGCCATCGCCTGCGAGCGGGAGCAGGCCCGGGCGGCGTTGGCGATGGCGCTGGCCGCTCCGCAGGACCGGCGCCGGTTGGCGGTGGCGCGGGTGGTGCTGGGTCGGGCGGCCGGGCGGGTGCGACGGCTGGCCCACCAGCTGCACGGGGCGATCGGCATCACCCGCGAGCACGACCTGCACCGGTACGCGGGGCGGCTGGTGGCGTGGCGAGATGAACTGGGCACCCAACGGGAGTGGACCCGGACGCTGGGGGAGGCGGTGGCCGCCGGTGGGGCCGATGGGCTGTGGCAGTGGTTGACCAGGGAAGGTGAGGAGCATGAGTGAGCGGAGCACGGTGAGCCTGACCACTGGTGACCACCCGGGGGTGCGGATACTCACCCTCACCGACCCGGATCGGCGTAACGCGATCGGCCCCCAGATGCGGGACGAGCTGGCCGCGGCGGTGGCCGAGGTCGCGGCGGACCCGGACGCCCGGGCGCTGGTGGTGGCCGGAGCCGGCAGCGCCTTCTGCGCCGGGGCGGACCTACCGGCGGTGTTCGGCGGGCCGGAGCGGCCCGAGGCGGAGATCCGTCGGGACCTGCAGCGGCTCTACCGCAGTTTCCTGGCCGTGGCGGAACTGTCGATCCCGACCATCGCCGCGGTGCAGGGGCCGGCGGTGGGGGCGGGGCTGAACCTGGCCATGTGCTGTGATCTGCGGATCGCCGGCCCCGAGGCGGTGTTCGCCGCCACCTTCACCAAACTGGGGCTGCACCCCGGTGGCGGCTGCACCTATTTCTTGGTGCGGGCGCTGGGCCGGCAGCGGGCGTTGGAGGTGTTGCTGGACGGCGGCAGCCTCACCGCGGAGCAGGCGGTGGCGCGGGGGCTGGCGCTGCGGATCGAGGACGATCCGCTGGCCGCGGCCGTGGCTCAGGCCACCCGGTACGCCGCGCTGGATCCGGAGCTGGTGCGGGACATCAAGCGGGCGACCCAGCTGGCGGAGACCGCCGGGTTTGAGGCGTCGCTGGAGTTCGAGTCCTGGGCACAGGCCTCTACCGCCACCAAACCGGCGATCCGGGAGGCGATTGCGCGGCTGATCGGCCGGCGCCGCTGACCATCAGGGTGCCGCTGCGCCCGCATGGACACCGCGTTGGACACTTTCGTCGACGATCTGGCGACAAGTGTCGACGAAAGTGTCCCACGCTCCAGACGGGGAGCCAACGTGTCCGCAGCGCTCCGGACGGAACCCGATCGACCGCCGCCGCGGAAAACCGGTTTCGACTTCGCGCGTCGCGCCTTACCGTGAATTGCGACGGCCGTCATCGAGCCAACCGCGGAGGTGGTGCAGGTATGTCGGACTGTCACCTGCCGCCATCTCCCACCTCGGTTCACTAAGAAAGGTTCTCGATGACGATGGCACTCGCGTCCCTGGGCTGGGACGCGACCTTCCAGGCAGCCTTTACCAGGATGACCGCAGGCGTCGCCGATTGTCGCCCCGGCCGGGTGCTGCGGGCCGACCGGGGAGTGTACACAGTGGCCACCGTGACCGGTCCGGTCCGGGCCAGCGTGGCCGGTGCGCTGCTGGCCGCGGCCGCCCACGATCCGGAAGCCTTACCGTGCGCCGGGGACTGGTTGGTGGTCCGGGACTGGCCGGACGGGCGGATCACCGCCGAGGCGGTGCTGCCTCGCCGTACCGCGGTGGTGCGCCGGACCGCCGGGAAGCAGGCCAGCGGGCAGGTGTTGGCGGCCAATCTGGACATCGCGGCGGTGGTGGAGCCGATGGACCCGGAGCCGGACCTGGGACGGGTGGAGCGGCTGCTGGCGTTGGCGTGGGAGTCCGGGCCCAACCTCTGGTGCTGGTCACCAAGGCGGATCTGGCCGCCGATCCGGTCACGGTCGCGCGACAGGTGGCGGCGGTCACCCCCGGAGTGGAGGTGCTGCCGGTCAGCGCCGAGCACGGTGACGGGTTGGCGGCGCTGGCGTCGCTGATCGCCCCGGGACGGACCCTGGCCCTGCTCGGCCCCTCCGGTGCGGGCAAGTCGACCCTGGTCAACGCCCTGGTGGAGGCGCCGGTGATGCGTACCCAACGGGTCCGCCGAGGCGACGGCAAGGGTCAGCACACCACTACCTATCGGGCATTGGTGCCGGTACCCGGCGGTGGGGCGGTGCTGGACACCCCCGGGCTGCGGGCGGTCGGCCTGCTGGACGGAGCGGACGGACTGGCCCGGACCTTCCCGGACGTGGACGAATGGGCCGCCCAGTGTCGGTTCACCGACTGTTCCCACCGGGGAGAGCCCGAGTGCGCGGTGCAGGCGGCGGTGGCCGCCGGGGAGTCGTCGTATCGGCGGTGGGAAAGTTGGCAGAAGCTACCGCGGGAACTCGCCTACCAGGCCCGACGTAAGAACGCTCGGCGCGCCGCCGCGCACCGGACCACGGGGCGCCGGATCGACAACGAGGGGCGCTTCCGCATCCGCCCCAGGTAGGTGCGGGGCGGCTCACGCGCGTGCCGGGATGGCGATGTCGGGGGGCGGAGCTATTGTTTGCGCCGTGGCCGACCGACTCATCATCCGTGGCGCGCGGGAGCACAACCTGCGCGACGTCAACCTGGAGCTGCCGCGAGACGCGCTGATCGTGTTCACTGGGCTGTCCGGCTCCGGTAAGTCGAGCCTGGCGTTCGACACGATCTTCGCAGAGGGGCAGCGACGGTATGTCGAGTCGCTGTCGGCGTATGCGCGACAGTTCCTCGGGCAAATGGACAAACCGGACGTCGATTTCATCGAGGGGCTGTCCCCGGCGGTGTCGATCGACCAGAAGTCCACCTCCCGCAACCCCCGCTCCACCGTCGGCACCATCACCGAGGTCTACGACTATCTGCGGCTGCTGTTCGCGCGGATCGGCGAGCCGCACTGCCCCAACTGCGGCCGGCCGATCAGCCGGCAGTCCCCGCAGCAGATCGTCGACCGGGTGTTGGCGATGCCCGAAGGCACCCGGTTCCAGGTGCTGGCGCCGGTGGTGCGCGGCCGCAAGGGGGAGTACGTCGACCTGTTCGCCGACCTGCGGACCAAGGGGTTCGCCCGGGTCCGGGTGGACGGCACGGTGCACCCGCTGACCGACCCGCCCAAGCTGAAGAAGCAGGAGAAGCACACCATCGAGGTGGTGGTCGACCGACTCACGGTGAAGCCGACCGCCCAGCAGCGGCTGACCGACTCGGTGGAGACTGCGCTGGGGCTGGCCGGCGGGGTGGTGGTGCTGGACTTCGTCGACCTGCCGGAAGACGACCCGCAGCGGGAGCGGACCTTCTCCGAGCACCTGGCCTGCCCGTACTGCGACCTGAGCTTCGAGGCGATGGAGCCGCGGTCGTTCTCCTTCAACTCGCCCTACGGCGCCTGTCCGGAGTGCACCGGTCTGGGCATGAAGAAGGAGGTCGACCCGGAGCTGGTGGTGCCGGACCCGGAGCGCACCCTGCGGGAGGGGGCGTTGCAACCGTGGTCCAACGGCCACAGCCTGGACTACTTCCTGCGACTGCTGGAGGCGCTGGGGGAGCAGGAAGGGTTCAATCTGGACACTCCCTGGCGGGCGCTGTCCAGCCGGGCACAGAAGCTGATTCTGTACGGGTCGGAAGACCAGGTGCACGTGCGCTACCGCAACCGGTACGGCCGGATGCGCTCCTACTACACCGGCTTTGAAGGGGTGGTGCAGTGGCTGGAGCGCCGGCACGCGGACACCGAGTCGGAGTGGTCCCGCGACAAGTACGAGGGCTACATGCGGGACGTGCCCTGCCCCGCCTGCGGCGGTGCCCGGTTGAAGCCCGAGGTGCTGGCGGTGACCCTGGCCGAGCGCAACATCGCCGAGGTGTGTGCGCTGTCGGTGTCCGAATGCGCGGAGTTTCTCGCCGGGCTGCAGCTGACCGACCGGCAGAAGCTGATCGCCGAACGGGTGCTCAAGGAGATCAACGCCCGGCTGCGGTTCCTGGTGGACGTGGGGCTGGACTACCTGTCGCTGGACCGGCCGGCAGCCACCCTCTCCGGCGGGGAGGCGCAGCGGATCCGGCTGGCCACCCAGATCGGCTCCGGCCTGGTCGGGGTGCTGTACGTGCTGGACGAGCCGTCGATCGGGCTGCATCAGCGGGACAACCACCGGCTGATCGAGACCCTGGTCCGGCTCCGGGATCTCGGCAACACCCTGATCGTGGTGGAGCACGACGAGGACACCATCCGCACCGCCGACTGGGTGGTGGACATCGGCCCGGGCGCGGGTGAGCACGGCGGGCGGATCGTCCACAGCGGCCCGGTCAAGGAGCTGCTGGACAAGTCGGAGTCGGTCACCGGGGCCTACCTGTCCGGCCGCCGCACCATTCCGGTGCCGGCCACCCGCCGGCCGCAGAACCCCGAGCGGGTGTTGACCGTGCACGGGGCGCGGGAGAACAACCTGCGCGGACTGACCGTGCCGTTCCCGCTCGGGCAGTTCATCGCGGTCACCGGGGTCAGCGGCTCCGGTAAGTCCACCCTGGTCAACGACATCCTCTACACCGCCCTGGCCAACCAGATCAACGGGGCCCGGATGGTCCCCGGCCGCCACACCCGGATCAGTGGGCTGGAGCACATCGACAAGGTGGTGGGGGTCGACCAGTCGCCGATCGGGCGCACCCCCCGGTCCAATCCGGCCACCTACACCGGGGTGTTCGACCACATCCGCCGGCTGTTCGCTGAGACCGCCGAGGCGAAGGTGCGCGGGTACGGACCGGGCCGGTTCTCGTTCAACATCAAGGGTGGGCGGTGCGAGAACTGTTCCGGGGACGGCACCATCAAGATCGAGATGAACTTCCTCCCGGACGTGTACGTGCCGTGCGAGGTGTGTAAGGGCGCCCGGTACAACCGGGAGACCCTGGAGGTCCACTACAAGGGCCGCACCATCGCCGACGTGCTGGACATGCCGATCGAGGAGGCGGAGCAGTTCTTCGAGGCGATCCCGGCCATCCACCGCCACCTGAAGACCCTGGTCGACGTCGGGCTCGGGTACGTCCGGCTGGGGCAGCCCGCCCCCACCCTCTCCGGTGGGGAGGCGCAGCGGGTCAAGCTCGCCAGCGAGCTGCAGCGCCGCTCCACCGGCCGCACCCTGTACGTGCTGGACGAGCCGACCACCGGGCTGCACTTCGAGGACATCCGCAAACTGCTCCGGGTGCTCGAAGGGTTGGTCGACAAGGGCAACACCGTGATCGTCATCGAGCACAACCTGGACGTGATCAAGACCGCGGACTGGTTGATCGACATGGGTCCGGAGGGGGGTAACCAGGGCGGCACCGTGGTGGCGATCGGCACCCCGGAGGAGGTGGCGCTGACCGCCGGCTCCTACACTGGACAGTTCCTGCGGCCGATCCTCGGGATCACCGACGAGCCGCAGGCGGAGACCGAGGCTAGTCGCCGGGCCGCCCGGGCCAACGCGGGGACGGGCCGCGCTCGCGCCAACGGCCGTACGACCAGCGCCAGCCGGGCGCGCAGCACCGGCGCGCGCAAGGTAGCCACCCGGGCAGGAGGGCAGGCATGAGCGACGTACCGCGGGACACCCGGACCGGGCCCCAGGTCCCGGTCCCCGCTCAGACCGGGGCGGAGCCCCCGGCTACCGCCGGTGAACGCGCTCTCGTCACCAGTCGACGGGGGTTCTTCGCGGCCACCGGCGCCACCGGGGTCGCGGCGGTGCTGGCCGCCTGCGGCGGTGACGGCGCCGACCGGGGCGGCCAGGACCGTGGCGGCCAGGGCCAGCCCGGCACCGTCCTCGCCACCACCGACCAGGTGGAGGTCGGCGGAGGGTACGTGGCGGTCGAACACCGGGTGGTGGTCACCCAACCGACCGAGGGTACGTTCCGGGCCTTCAGCGCGGTCTGCACCCATCAGGGCTGCCTGGTGCGGACGGTCCAGCAGGGTGTGATCATCTGCCCGTGCCACGGCAGCCAGTTCTCCGTCGAGGACGGCTCGGTGGTGGTCGCCGCCCCCGGCGCCGACCCCGCCACCCAGGGGGCGCTGCCGGAGGTGCCGATCGAGGTCACCGGCGATCAGATCATCCGCGCGGGGTGACCGTCGCCGAGCCCATCCCGGTCCGGTGACCGCCGCCGCGCCCGGGCGGTGAGGCGGGGTGTAGGGCCCGCCCGTAGCGCCGGGCTGGCGGGTCAGTGGTGCCGACTACCCTTGGGAGCCGTGGCAGACCCGTCCACCTACCGACCGGCGCCGGGCACCGTCCCGGACGCCCCCGGGGTGTACCGATTCCGCGACGAAACCGGTCGGGTGATCTACGTCGGTAAGGCGAAGAGCCTCCGTAGCCGGGTCAATTCGTACTTCGCCGATCTGTGGACCCTGCACCCGCGCACCCAGCAGATGGTCACCACCGCCGCCTCGGTGGACTGGGTGGTGGTCTCCACCGAGGTGGAGGCGCTGCAGCTCGAATACAACTGGATCAAGGAGTACGACCCGAAGTTCAACGTCAAGTACCGGGACGACAAGTCGTACCCCTACCTCGCGGTCACCCTGGACGAGGAGTATCCCCGGTTGCAGGTGATGCGGGGAGCCAAACGCAAGGGGGTGCGCTACTTCGGGCCGTACTCCCACGCCTGGGCGATCCGGGAGACGCTGGACTTGCTGCTGCGGGTGTTCCCGGCCCGCACCTGCTCGATCGGGGTGTTCCGTCGGGCCCGGCAGATCGGCCGCCCGTGCCTGCTGGGCGACATCGACAAGTGTTCCGCGCCGTGCGTGGGGCGGGTGGACGCGGCCACCCACCGCCGGATCGTGGAAGACTTCTGCGACTTCATGGCCGGTCGCGCGGAGCCGCTGGTCAAACGGCTGGAAAAGGAGATGTACGAGGCCAGCGAGGCGCTGGAGTTCGAGCGGGCGGCCCGGATCCGGGACGACCTGGCGGCGGTGCGCCGGGCGTTGGAGAAACAGGCGGTGGTGCTGCCGGACGGCACCGACGCCGACGTGGTGGCGTTCGCCGGCGACGAGCTGGAAGCCGCGGTGCAGGTGTTCCATGTGCGGGGTGGCCGGGTCCGGGGGCAGCGCGGGTGGGTGGTGGAGAAGACCGAAGAGCTCACCACCGGGGACCTGGTGCACCACTTCTGCCGCCAGGTGTACGGGGAGTCGTCGGACGTGCCCCGGGAGCTGCTGGTGCCGGAGCTACCGCCGGACGCGGAGGCGCTGACCGACTGGTTGACGCAGCGCCGCGGTGGTCGGGTGACCCTGCGGGTGCCGCAGCGGGGAGACAAGCGGGCGCTGCTGGAGACGGTGGCCCGCAACGCCGCCGAGGCCCTGTCCCAGCACAAACTGCGCCGCGCCAGCGACCTGACCGCCCGCACCCAGGCGCTGGAGGAGATCGCGGAGGCGCTGGGGCTCGCCGCCGCGCCGCTGCGGATCGAGTGCTACGACGTGTCCCAGATCCAGGGCACCGATGTGGTGGCCAGCATGGTGGTGTTCGAGGACGGGCTGCCGCGCAAGAGCGAGTACCGCCGGTTCACGGTGCGGGGCGAGGCGGCTCAGTCTGCAGAGGACGGCGGTCCGCCCCGGGGAGCGGACGATGTGGCGGCCTTGTCCGAGGTGCTGCGGCGGCGGTTCACCCGCTACCTAGCCACCCGGATGGCCACCGGGGAGATCGGGGAGGAAACCTCGGCCGATCCGGACCGTCCCGGGATCGACCCGGAGACCGGCAAGCCGCGTAAGTTCGCCTATCCCCCGCAGCTGGTGGTGGTCGACGGGGGGCAACCCCAGGTCAACGGGGCCGCCGCGGTGCTGCGGGAGCTGGGGGTGACGGACGTGGCGGTGTGCGGGTTGGCCAAACGGCTGGAGGAGGTGTGGCTGCCGGACCAGCCGTTCCCGGTGATCCTGCCGCGCCAGTCCGAAGGGCTCTATCTACTGCAGCGGGTGCGGGACGAGGCGCACCGGTTCGCGATCACCTTCCACCGGCAGCGCCGCTCCAAGCGGATGACCCGATCGGTGTTGGATGACATCCCGGGGCTGGGGGAGGTACGCCGCAAGGCGTTGCTGCGCCGGTTCGGCTCGGTGAAGAACCTGGCCGCCGCCAGTGTCGAGGAGATCACCCAGGTGCCGGGGATCGGTCCCCGGACCGCGGAGGCGATCGTCACCGCGCTCCGGTCACACGAGCCCCGCTAGCCGGTCGCAGGCAGCCGAGGTGGTCAACCCCAGGTGAGCAGGATCGCCAGCACCAGCAGCAGACTGTTGCCGATCTCGATCATCCCGACCTGCTTGGGGACCAGCGCCTTCCGCGGCAACCACCAGGCCCGGATCAGGAACCAGGTGAACAGCACCGCCAGCGTCGGCCCCAGCCACACCGCCCCGGCCAGCGCCCCGGCGTGGTAGCCCACCGACCACCAGCGCCACCGCCGCTCCCCCCGCTCCCGGATCATCGTCTTGACGTAGAACGCGGTGCCGGCGAAGTACCCGGTGCAGGCCAGGAACGCCCCTACGATCGGCCAGGTTGGCGCAAGCGGGTCCATGCCCGCCACGGTGGCGGCCACCCCCACCATCAGGCAGCTCAGCAGCACCGAGGCCAGGTCGTTGAGCAGAGCCCGCTCCTGGCGTCGCGCGGCGTAGCCGGCGTTGACCAGCAGCAACAGGGCGTAGGCGGGGGCGTACCACAGCACCGCCGGCCGCGCCGCCACCACCAGCGTCACCAGCGGCACGGTGATCGCACCGTACAGGGTGAGCTGGGCCCGCCAACGGCCCGGACGGCGGGTCTTGACCGCTTGGAAGGCGTAGTACGACAGCAGATAGCCCGCTATCCAGGCGACCAGCAGCGGCGCCGACACCCAGCTCCAGCCGGCCAGCAGCCCGCCGACCAGGTACGGCACCACCAGCATCGCCCAGGCTCCGTGCTGGGGCGGCAGGAACGCGCGCATGGTGCGCCGCCATCCGCCCCGGGGCGCGGGCCGGGCAGCGCGCTGTGCCGGCACATGGACCTGGTCCATCGAGGCCCACCCTATACCTGGGGCGGCCCGCACCGTCCCCAACGGTGGCCCCGTGGGCCCGGCCGAACCGGCGCGGTCACCGGGGGCAGGCGGCGCCAACCGGTATCCTGATGGCCCCGCGAGGAGGACCGATGAGCAGCCAGGACCGGCCCGAACACCGCACCGTGCCCACTCCCCGGGGCCCGGCCGAGGTGGAGTTGACTCTGCCCACCGGAGGCGCGCCGGTCGCCCTGTTGATGCTGGGGCACGGCGCCGGCGGCAGCGTGGACGCGCCGGATCTGACCGCGGTACGCCAGGCGGCGCTGGCCGCCGGGGTGGCGGTCGCTCGGGTCACCCAGCCGTACCGGGTGGCGGGTCGGAAGACCCCACCCCCGGCCACGCATCTGGACCAGGCGTGGACCGCGGTGGTGGACGCGCTGCGAGAAGAACCGGCCCTGGCCACACTCCCGCTGATCGTCGGTGGCCGCTCCAGTGGCGCGCGGGTCGCCTGCCGGACCGCCGCGACCGTGGGGGCGGTCGGGGTGGTGGCGCTGGCGTTCCCACTCCATCCGCCGGGCCGGCCGGAACGCTCCCGGGCCGACGAGCTGCCCGAGGCGGTTCCCACCCTGGTGGTCAACGGGGACCGAGATCCGTTCGGGGTGCCTACGCCCCGCCCGGGGGTGACGGTGGTGGTGCACCCGGGGGAGCGGCACGACCTGAAGCGGGACCCCGCCGCGGTCGCCGCCGTGGTGGGGGAGTTCCTGCGTCGGCACGGCTGGAGCCGCTGACCTAACGGAGCCGCTGCCCCTCCACCCGGCCCCAGTCGGGGGAGCGGTCAGTGCAGGGGCGGCCCCGGCTGGCGTCCCAACTGGTCCCGGTAGCGGGCGAGCTCGTCGAGGTGGGTGTTCGGCGCCAGCGGCACCCCGGACCGGTAGGCGGCTCGCCCCACCGCGTACCCACTGATCGGCGCGGTGAACAGCTGCGCCGCGATCGCCAGCAGCCCGGTGACGACCGTGGTGGGGCTGGGCATCAGCACCATCACCCCGGTCAGTACCAGCATCACCCCGAGCGCACTCCCCTTCGCCACGGCGTTGGTGCGGATGTACACATCGGGGAGCCGGAACAGGCCGAGCGCAGCGGTGCCGATCAGACCCGCCCCGAGCGCTACCAGGATCTGTCCGATCACCGTCCCGACGTTCATTGGGCCCTCCGCTCCACCAGGTGGGCGAACGCCACCGTGGACAGGAACCCGAGCAGGGTGGCGGCCAGGACCAGGTCCAGCAGGGCCGGGGTGGACAGGCGGACCGCCAGCACCGCCAGCCCCGCCGTGAAGACCACGAACCCGAAATCGACCGAGAGCGCCCGGTCGGCATGGGTCGGCCCGGTGAGGATGCGCACGATCGTGGCGAGCAGGGCCGCCGCCAACACCACCAGCACCACATTCAGCACGATCATCCGGCCACCTCCTCGTCGGGGGTCGGTGCGGCGGGGCGGCGGCCCGGGGGCCGGTCCGTCACGGGGCGGAGCGCCGCCAACAGTCGTCGCTCGATGTCGTGCACGTGTCGCTGGAACTCCCCCGGCTCCTCCACGAACATGCCGTGGACGAACAGCGTAGGGGGATCCCGGAACACCTCCAGGGTCAGGGAGCCGGGGGTGAGGGTGATCAGATTCGCCAGCGCCACCACCTCCAGGTCGGTGCGGCTGGCGAGCCGGATCTCCAGTACCGCGGGGCGGTTACGGAGGCGGGGCCGGACCACCTCCGCCAGCACCTGCACGTTGGATTTGAGGAAGTCCCAGGAGATGTACGTCAGGAACGAGGCGATCCGCCAGCTGCGGATCACCGTCCGGCGTAGCCACCGACCGTTCACCGGGGCATCACCGCCGTCACGTACCCCGCCGGATCCAGCAGATTGCCGGCGGCCACCCCGGCCAGGGCCAGCACCGGTTGGGCGGCGACGCCCAGCACCAGCCCGCCGCTGGCCAACCCCACCGCCGGCGCCAGTAGCGTGCGCCGGATCTTCGTCACGGACACGGTCCCGCCTTCCTCCACCTCGGCCCAGGTCAGCTCCCCGTCGTGACCCCAGAACGCCTGGTTCCAGACGTGCACCATGGCCAGCAGGGTCAGCAGGCTACCGGCCACCACCAGCCCGCCGGTCCACCACTGGCCATCACCGAAGGCCCCTCGGGCCAACGCCAGCTTGCCCACGAACCCGGCTAGCGGAGGGATTCCGATCAGCGACAGCGCCCCCACCATGAACGTGGTCGCCAGTAGTGGTTCCCGGCTGACCAGTCCGCCCAACCGGTCCAGCCGATCGGTGCCGTACGTGGTCTGCACCGCCCCGGCGCACATCAGCAGCGCGGCTTTGACCAGCACGTACTGCAGCAGGTAGAAGACGCCCGCGGTCAACCCGGCCTCGGTGAACAGACCCACCCCGACCAGCATGAACCCGATGTGACTGACCATGCTGTACAGCAGCACGCCGCGGATGCTCCGGTCGCCGAGGGAGGTGGCCGCGCCGACCAGCAGGGTCACCAGCGCCACCGTCAGCAGCAGCCAGCGCCAGCGCGGATCACCGTCGTACATCACCGCGTACAACCGGAAGATCACATACACCCCGACCTTGGTGAGCAGGCCGGAGAACAGCACCACCACCGCCGGGGTGACCTCCCGATACACCCGGGGTAGCCAGGTGTGGACGGGGACGACCGCGGCCTTGATCCCCATCGCCACCAGCAGCACCCCGGTGGCGACCGCCAGCGCGTCGGACCGGCTGGCCGCGCCGGCGAGCTCCCCGAGATTGACCGTGCCGGCCAGGCCATAGATCAGTCCCAGCCCGGCCAGAAACATGGTGGAGGTGAGCAGGCTGACCGTGAGGTACACCCCGCCGGCGGAGAGTCGGCGTCGGGCGCCGCTGAGCACCACCAGCACGTATGAGGGGACCAGCATCACCTCGATGAACACGAAGAGGTTGAACAGGTCCCCGGTCAGGTAGGCCCCGTACACGCCGGCGCTGAGCACCAGCACCAGCGGGGTGAACATCCGCCGGGCGTCGTCCCCGGTGGCGAAGGCGAACAGCAGACCGCCCAGCACCAGTACCGCGGTGACGGTCACCAGCAGGGCGCTGAACTGGTCGGCGGCCAACATGATCGCTATCCCGGCCGGCCAGTCTCCGACCCGTTGACCGACCGCCCCGCCGTCGCGCGTGGTCGCCACCAACACCACCCCGACCGCCAGCACCATCCCGGTGGCGACCATCGCCAGCACGCGGCTGGTCCACCGCAGCCGGGCCGGCAGCAGTACCAGCACCGCGCCGGCCAGCAGCGGGATCGCGAGCGGCAGCGCCAACAGGGCGGGGACCAGCGCGGAACTCATGCCGCTCCTCCCCGCGGCGGGCGGTCGTCCCGGCCCGGGTTGCCTCCCGGGGCGGCAGGTGGGGCGTCATCCGCCGGTGGGGCGGTAGCGGGGCCGGTCGAAGGCTCGTCCGCCTGCTCCTCTGTGGAACCGACACTGGCCCGGGCCAATGCCAGCAGATACACCGTGATCCCGAAGGTGATCACGATGGCGGTCAGCACGAACGCTTGCGGTAGCGGGTCGGCCATCTCGTCGGTGGGGCGCTGCCCGATGAACGGCGCGCCGCGCCGTTGCAGGCCGCCGCTGGCCACCAGCACAAGGTTGACAGCGTGGCCGAGCAGGATGAACCCGAACGCGATCCGGACCAGGCCCCGCTGCAGGATCAGGTAGGTTCCGGCCGCTACCAGGACCCCCACCGCGATCGCGGTACTCATGGGGCACCTCCGGCGTTCGCCGGCTCGACCGGGCGAGTGAACCGGTGCGCCACCGCGGGGCCCAGTCCACCCAGCCGATCCACCACCGCCACCACCAGACCCAGGACCACCAGGTAGACCCCCAGGTCGAACAGCGTCGAGGTGCTCACGGGCAGTCCGGCCAGGTAGGTGTAGGTCGGGGTCAGGAACGGTTCACCGCGCAGGCTCGCGCTCAGCCCCACCAGCAGGCACAGCACCAGCCCCCCGCCGACCAGGGGGGCGGCCCGGAGGGAGCGGATGATCGGCACCCGGCCGCCGACGCGGCCGTGGGCGATCCAACCGAACGTGACCGCGATCCCGGCCACCAACGCGGCGATGAACCCGCCCCCGGGGGCGTAGTGGCCGCGGAAGAACAGGTACACCGACAGGGTCAACATGGCCGGCGCCAGGACCCGGTAGGTCACTTGGAACACCGCCCGGTTGCTGACCTGGCGCGGTGGTCCCGGAACGATCGGGTCGTCCCCCGGCAGATCCCGGCGGGCCGTCTCCCGCAGTAACAGGACCAGGCCTAACGCGGCCACCCCGAGCACGGTGGTTTCACCCAGGGTGTCCAGCGCCCGGAAGCCGACCAGGAGGGTGTTGACGACGTTGTGCCCGCCGGTCTCCTCCTCGGCGAATTGCAGGAAGTACGTGCCGGCGCGGGAGCGGTCCCGGTGCCCGGTGAACGCCAGGGTGCCCCCGGCGGCCACCAGCCCGAGTACCGTGGCCAGCCCGGCGGTGACGACGCTCCGCCGGCGGGGCACCGCTGGGAAGCGGTCCGGCATCACCCGGACCGCCAAGACCGCCGCCACCGCGGTCAGCACCTCCACCAGCAGCAGGGTTAAGGCCACGTCCGGGGCGCCGGCCAGCGCGAACCAGGCCGACACCGTGATGCCGACCAGTCCGAGCAGGATCAGCGCCAACAGCACCCGTCGCGCCAGCGCCGCCCCGATCGTGGCCACTACCAGCAGCACCAGCACCGGCCAGTCCAGTGCCCGGCTGGTCCCCGGGGCCGGGGTGGGCAGACGGTCGGCCGCCACCAGCGCCCCTACCGCCAACCCGACCAACCCCACCACCGGTCCGGTCAAGTGGCTCACCGGGGTGCGGGCGTCGCCCGGACGGGTGAGCCAGCCGGCGAGTCGGTGTGCCCCGGCGAAGCCGCGGTCGAACAGCATCCCCTCCGGTGTGCTCGGGGCCGCCTGCAAGAGTCGGTCCATTCGCCCCCGAACGGTGAAGAGCAGTAACCCCGCGGCGATCGTGAACGCCGACAGGAACAACTCGGGGCTGAGCCCGTGCCAGAACACCAGCGGCGGTACGACCACCCCCGGGGCCATGTCCAGCACCGCGCTGATGGTCAGCGGGTTGAGCACCGCCACCCCCGGCCCCAACACCAGCCCGGCCACCGCGGGCACCGCCGCCGGAGCCAGGAACTGCCAGTGCGGCTCGTACAACTGCCGCTGCATCAACGGGCCGGCGAACGCCCCCCGGAAGATCCGCACACTGTAGGCGAAGGTCAGGATCGACGCGGCTACCCCGGCTCCGGCCGCCACCGGACCGGCCCAACTGGTCACGTCCGCTTCGCCTAGTCCCTGGAACAGAGACTCCTTGCTGACGAACCCGATCATCGGGGGCACTCCGGCCATGGACAGCGCGGCCAGCGCGGTCAGGAACGCGGTCACCGGCATGACCCGGCGCAGCCCGCTCAATTCCCGTACGTCCCGGCTGCCGGCTTCCCGGTCGATGATCCCGACCAGCATGAACAGGGTGGCTTTGTACAGGGCGTGGGCCACGGTGTGCGCGACCGCGGCGGTCAACGCATGCGGGGTGCCGACCCCGGTCACCGCCACCAGCAGCCCGAGCTGGCTGACGGTGGAGTACGCCAGCAGCGCCTTGAGGTCGTGCTGCCGTAACGCCAACGCGGCCCCGAAGATCGCGGTGGCCAGGCCGATGATGAGCAGCCCCGCTTGCCAGGCCACCTGGCCGCCGTACACCGGGGTGAACCGCATCAGCAGGTAGATGCCGGCCTTGACCATGGTGGCGGCGTGCAGGTACGCGCTGACCGGGGTGATCGCCACCATGGCTCCCGGGAGCCAGGCGTGAAACGGTAGCTGGGCGGATTTGGTGAACGCGGCCAGCACCAGCAGCAGCCCGACCGGCCAGATCATGGGGGAGTCCAGGATCAGCTCCGGCTGGGCCAGGATGTCCGGTAGATAACTGGTGCCGGTCTCCACAATGATCAATACCACCGCGGCCAGCAGCGCCAGCCCGCCCCCAAATGTGATCACCAGTGCCCGGGTGGCCGCCCGCGCCGAGTGCGCACCGCTGCCCCCGATGAGGAAGAACGAGGCGATGGTGGTCAGTTCCCAGAACACGAACAGCAGCACCAGGTCGGCCGCCAGCACCAGCCCGAGCATCGCCGCGGCGAACAGGGTGAGCAGCACGTACGTGCGGGTATGTCGTCCCACGGACAGGTAGCGGGGGCAGTAGGCCATGATCAGCGCCCCGACCCCGAGTACGAGCAGGACGAACACCGCCGACAGGCCGTCCAGCCGGACCGTCGCGGTCACCCCGAAGATCGGCAGCCACGGCAGTTCGGCTTCGATGACATCCTGGTCCGGTACCGTGGCCACCGCCGGGGTCAGCACCCCGATCAACGCCAGGAAACCGGCGGCCAGCACATATCCGGTGTCCCGTCCGAGCCAGCGGGTGATCACCGGCACCACCGCCGCTAGCCCGCCCATGCCGACCAGGACGCCGAACAGGATCATCGGCTCCGCCCGAACACCCACGGGCCGGTCGTCATGGGCGTCCCCCTCCTCCCGCCCGACGGCCGCTGCCAGGGCTACCAACTGCGGAAAATACCCGGCTGATCACAGGCAGCACACGCGTGCCCATGATATCCGGAAGTGCTCTCATACCCGGAGAGAAGGGTGACAACCGCCCCGATTCGGTCAGTGGTGATCCCCGCGCCGTAGGCACGCGGTAGTCCGACAGCGGTTGACGATGCCCCAGAAATCGGGCTTGCCGGTGATCAGAAAATCGGGCGTGGAGGGGCGCGCGATCCGACCGGCCCCCGCTAGGGTGGGCCCGCGGGCGCCGGTCGGTCGGGCGTGGTCCCTAAAAGTGGTGCCCCCGGTGGGATTCGAACCCACACTGTATGGATTTTGAGTCCACTGGCTCTGCCGTTGGCCTACAGGGGCGCTCGGTCCCATAGAGTACCTCGTTACGCTGGCCGCCGCGGCAGTGGACGCCATGGTGGAAAGGAAGTAGAGGTGACGCAGGGGCAACAGGCGGAGCCGGTGCGGCGACGGGTGCTGATCGCGGAGGACGAGGCGCTGATCCGGCTGGATCTCGCCGAGATGCTCGCCGAGGAAGGGTACGAGGTGGTCGGCGAGGCCGCGGACGGCGAGACCGCGGTGCGGCTAGCCGAAGAGCTACGACCTGACCTGGTCATCCTCGACATCAAGATGCCGGTGATGGATGGGCTGGCCGCGGCGGAGCGGATCGCCGAGAAGCACATCGCCCCGGTTGTGATCTTGACCGCATTCAGCCAGCGGGACCTGGTGGAGCGGGCCCGGGCGGTGGGGGCCATGGCGTACCTCGTCAAACCGTTCCAGAAGAGCGACCTGGTGCCGGCGATCGAAATCGCGGTCTCCCGGTTCGAGGAGTTCTCCGCGCTGGAGGCGGAGGTGGCCGGTCTCACCGAGCGGCTGGAGACCCGCAAGGCGGTGGAGCGGGCCAAGGGGCTGTTGATGACCACGTACGGGATGACGGAGCCGCAAGCGTTCCGGTGGATCCAGCGGACCGCGATGGACCACCGCATGGGGATGCGGGACGTAGCCGAGCGGATCATCGCCGAAATTTCCCGGACGGACGGGGGCGCCTCGACCGCGGAGACGGACCGGCCCGCCGATGACTGACCGTCACCTCGTGAGTCCGGTGGGGAACGCTCAGTCCGGGCAGGCGTGACATTTCCCGCGGTGCCGCGGAGAACCCGAGGTAATGGCGCCGTAAGGGGGTTCCGGGAACCTGTGACAGCCGTTATGATCCTCCGGTCCCGGCCTGAAAGATGGCCGAGATCACGGAACACCCCCACACTTTGAGGAGCACCCCTTGCGCAAAGCGGTGATCACGCTGGCGGCGTTGCTGGGCAGTGTGATCGTGGCGCTCGGCCTGAGCAGCGGGGCGGCCTGGGCACAAGGCGAGGGCTTACAGGCCACATTGAAGTATGAAGACGAGCCGGTCGCCGGGGTCACCATCTCGGTCTACACCGAGGACGGTCAGCTGGTGGGCTCAGCCGCCACCGACGAAGACGGTTACTGGACCGTGCCGGTGCCTAGGGCGGGCGTCTATCGCGTAGAGCTGGACGAGAGCACCCTGCCGGACGGGGTGGTGGTAGCCAACGACAACGTTCGGCATCCGGAGGTCCGGCCCGGCAACGTCGGCAACCTGCTGTTCCGGTTGGTGAGCGAGGACGAGCGGACGACCCCGGGTGGAGGCACTCCCGCTCCGGGGCACACCGGTGACCAGCCCGGTGCGGAGGGCGAACTGATCGATCCGGAGCAGGAGACCGAAGTGGTCACAGGCTCCGGTCTACTGGGGCGGGTGGTCAGCCACCTGTACGACGGCTTCCACTATGGACTCATTATCGCACTGGCGGCGCTGGGCCTCTCGCTCATCTTCGGCACCACCGGTCTGATCAACTTCGCCCACGGCGAGTTGGTGACGTTCGGTGCGTTCGTCGCGTTGGTGGTCAACGTCATCGGAATCAGCCTGCCCGGGCTTGATCTGAAGCTGCACCTGGTGCTGGCGGTACCGGTGGCGGTGCTGATCGGGGTGGCGTTCGGCTTCCTGCAGGACTTGGCCTTCTGGGGCTGGTTGCGACGGCGCGGCACCGGCGTGGTCGCCATGATGATCATTTCGATCGGGGTGGCGTTGTTGCTACGCCACCTGTACCTCTACTTCCTCGGGCCGGGCCGCAACCCCTACGCCCAGTACACCATCCAGGAGCCGGAACGCATCGGCCCGCTGGTGGTCCCGATGAAGACTCTGATCACCGATGCGGTCGCCTTGGTGGTGTTGGTGGCGGTGGCGTCGGCGCTACTGATGACCCGGATGGGCAAGGCGATTCGGGCCGTAGCCGACAATCCCGCGCTAGCGGCCGCCTCAGGGATCAACGTGGACCAGGTGATCCGCGTGGTGTGGGCCGTCGGAGGTGGGTTGGCCGCATTGTCCGGGGTGTTCCTGGCGATGCACCAGACCACCCACTACCTGATGGGTTTCCAGATGCTGCTGCTCATCTTCGCGGCGGTCATCGTCGGTGGCATGGGCACCGCGTTTGGGGCGCTCGTCGGCGGCCTGATCGTCGGGCTGCTGATTCAGGTGTCGACGTTGTGGGTGCCGAGCGAAGCCAAGTACGTGGTTGCGCTGGCACTCCTGATCGTGATGTTGCTGGTGCGTCCGCAGGGTCTGCTGGGGCGCCGGGCGCGGATCGGGTGAACAGATGAACTGGGAACTGATCTTCAGCGAGACGCTGAGCCAGGCCCTGGGCCCCACAGCGGTGGTGTACGCGCTGGCGGCGATCGGCCTCAACGTGCAGTTCGGCTACACCGGGCTGCTGAACTTCGGTCAGGCCGCGTTCGCCGGGGTCTGTGCGTACGGCCTGGCGATGGGAGTGCTCACCTTCGGCTGGCCGTTCTGGCCGAGCGTGTTGGCTGGTCTGGTCGGCGCCGCCCTGCTGGCGTTGGTGCTGGGGGTGACCACCCTCCGACTACGGGCCGACTATTTGGCGATCGCCACGGTGGCGGCGGCGGAGGCGTTACGCCGACTGGTCCGCATGGTGGAGATGAGCCCGTGGACCGGGGGTGCGGAGGGGCTGCGTGGTTTCTCCGACACCTTCCGGGACTACGGCCGCGAACTAGGGATCACCCAGAACCTGCGGCTGGGGCCGCTGTTCTTCACCGGCACCAACCTCTGGGTCATGATCGTGGGCTGGGGGTTGGTCGCGGTCACCCTCCTGGTGGTGTGGCTGGCGATGCGGAGCCCGTGGGGGCGGGTGCTGAAGTCGATCCGCGAGGACGAGGACGCCGCCCGTAGCTTGGGCAAGAACGTGTTCAGCTACAAGGTGCAGGCGCTGCTGCTCGGAGGCGTGATCGGTGGGCTGGCCGGGCTGATTCAGGGGCTCCGGTTCGGCAACGTGGCGCCCGATCAGTTCCACACCACGTTCACCTTTTATGTGTATGCGGTGTTGATCCTCGGTGGCGTGGCCCGGGTGTTCGGGCCGGTGGTCGGGGCGGTCCTGTTCTGGGGGATCTACAACTTCCTCAACCAGTTCCTCCGGGAGTTGGAGAAACTGAAGGTGCTGCCGACCTCCATCCTCACCGCCGACAAGGTCGACGCGCTGGTGTTCATCCTGCTCGGCGCCGGGATCATCGCATTGCTGATTTTCCGGCCACAGGGGATCTTCGGTGATCGGAGGGAGATCTCGTTCCATGTCCGATGACGAGCTGACCACCACCGATCTCCCCGGCCGGGAGCGGGCCCGAGCCGCGTTGGCGGACGTGGCCGCCGAACCGGGGGTGGCCAAGCCGGACCCGATCCTGGTGGTCGACAAGGTGATCCGTCGGTTCGGCGGGCTGGTGGCGGTGAATGTGGACCACCTGGAGATCCAGCGCGGCAGCATCACCGCCATCATCGGCCCCAACGGTGCCGGCAAGACCACCCTGTTCAACTTGTTGACCGGGTTCGACCGGCCACAGAGTGGAGAGTGGACGTTCAACGGGCAGCCGTTGCAAGGAAAGCGCGCCCACCAGATCGCCCGCGCCGGCATGGTGCGTACCTTCCAGCTCACCAAGGCGCTGTCCCGGCTGACGGTGCTGGACAACATGCGGCTGGGCGCCACCGGTCAATGGGGGGAACGGTTCTGGGCCGGCCTGCTGCCGTTCGTATGGCGGGGCCAGGAGCAGGAAATCACCCGCCGGGCCGAGGAGCTGCTGACCTGGTTCAAGCTGGACAGCAAGCGGGACGACTTCGCCGGCAGCCTGTCCGGTGGGCAGCGCAAGCTGCTGGAGATGGCCCGGGCGCTGATGGTCCAGCCGCAGCTGGTGATGCTGGACGAGCCGATGGCCGGAGTGAATCCCGCGCTGACCCAGTCCCTGCTCGGGCACGTCAAGCAGCTGCGCGAGCGCGGCATGACGGTCGTGTTCATCGAACACGACATGGACATGGTGCACGACGTCAGCGACTGGGTAGTGGTGATGGGGGAAGGCCAGGTGATCGCCGAAGGCACCCCGGACCAGGTGATGTCCGACCCGCGGGTGATCGACGCCTACCTGGGCGCCCATCACAACGGCGCGGCCGGGACCGAGGACGGTCCGGAGGCGGCCAAGACTGAAGACGGTCAGGAGACGGCCACCGAGCAGTCGGCGGCCCCGGACCGGCAGGAGGCGGAATGAGCGCGGACGAACAGCCGGACGTCGACGAGCAGGTGCTGGCCGACGACACGGCCGGGGTGCACACCGTCGACCGAAGTGCCCACCTCGCCGGGGCTGAGGATGCGCTACTGCGGGTGGACGAAGTGGTCGCGGGCTACCTGCCCGGGGTGAACATCCTCAACGGCACCGACCTGTACGCGACCGAGGGAGAGCTGATCGGGATCATCGGACCGAACGGCGCCGGTAAGTCCACTTTGGTGAAAGCGATCTTCGGGCTGGTAAAGATCCGGTCCGGTTCGGTGACGTTGGATGGCCAGGACATCACCAACGCCAAGACCCACGAGCTGGTGGCGGCCGGGGTCGGGTACGTGCCGCAGACCAACAACGTCTTCCCGAGCCTGACCATCGAAGAGAACCTCCAGATGGGCTCGTTCCTGCGGCCCTACCAGTTCCGGGAGCGGTTCGAGGCGGTGAGTGAGCTGTTCCCGACGCTCGCCAAGCGGCGCCGGCAGCGGGCGGGGTCGCTGTCCGGTGGGGAGCGGCAGATGGTGGCCATGGCCCGGGCGCTGATGATGGAGCCGCGGGTGTTGCTGCTGGACGAGCCGTCGGCGGGGTTGTCGCCGCTGATGCAGGACGAGGTGTTCCACCAGACCAAGCAGATCAACTCCACCGGGGTCACCGTGATCATGGTGGAGCAGAACGCGCGTCGGTGCCTGCAGATCTGCGACCGGGGGTACGTGCTGGACCAGGGGCGCAACGCCTACACCGCCCCCGGCCCGGAACTGATCGAGGACCCGAAGGTGGTCCAGCTCTACCTGGGCACGCTCGCCAAGGCACGCTGATCGTCACGACCTCGGTACCTTCGCCGCGCCGCGCGGCGAAGGTACCGAGGTGTTGCCGTATCCGGGCGCCGAAGCCTGGTCACATAAAAGTGATCGGGGCCTGACCGCATCGGTCAGGCCCCGATTGTCACTCAGCGTCGCCGGGGATGGCCGGTCACTCCATCCGACCGATCACCTGGTCGATCTGGGTGTAGGTGTTGTCGGCGCCGTACTCGAAGATGCCGATGGTGGCCTCGGCCGGGTCGCCCTTGTCGTTCCAGATGATGCCGGTGGCACCCCGGTAGGCGATGGTCTCACCGTCCTCGAGCAGCCCCTTGCAGTCGGCGAAGGTGTTGCACTCGTTGTCACCGTTGGTGACCTTGATCATGTGCTCCCGGAGGACGTCCGGATCGTCGGTGTTGGCGGAGATCGCCGCCAGCGCGATCAGGATCATCGCGTCGTAGGACTCGGGCACGTACGCGATCTCCGGCAGCTTGTCGCCGTGGTACTCCTCCACCCGGGCGATCAGCGCACTCTGGTCGGTGGACCCGATCGGCTGGGTGGCCTTGGTGCCCTCCATCAGGCCCTCGTCAAACTCGCTGTAGTCCAGCCGGTTGCCGTCGACGAAGTAGAACTGCTTGTCCTGCGGGGAGAAGCCGGCGTTGACCAGCGCCGGGATGATCGACCGCGCCTCGTCGTAGGAGACGAGCACGAACGCGTCCGGGTCGGCCTGCACCAGCGCGGCGATCTCCGCGGAGTACTCGGTCTGGGACAGGTCGTAGAACTCCTTGTAGACCACCTCGCCACCGCCGGCGGTGTAGACCGACTCGATCTGGTTGGCCAGGCCCTGGCCGTAGGCGGTCTGCTGGCCCAGGATGCCCAGGGTGGCGTGTCCGTCCGCAATGATCACCTCAGCCAGGGCGCTGCCCTGGATGATGTCCGACGGTGCCGTCCGGAAGTAGTAGTCACCGAACTGGTGGTCGGTGAAGTCCGGGCCGGTGTTCGAGGGCGACACCTGGATGATCTTCTGGTTGTACAGCGCCTCGATGATGTTCAGCGAGGCGGTGCTGGAGGCGGCGCCGATCACGGCGTTGACCTCCTGCCGAATCATCGAGTCTGCGGCGGCGGCCACCACATCCGGCTCCTCGGCCGGCCCCTCGTTCTCATGGAGCACCTTGACGTCGTTGCCCCAGACACCGCCGGCGGCGTTGATCTCCTCGGCGGCGGTGTGCACCGCCGCCATCATGCCGACGCCGTAGGTGGCCAGACCCCCGGTGGTCGGCAGGATCATGCCGACGGTCAGCGTGCCCTCGAACTGCTCGTCGGTGCCGTCCTGCGAGTCCTTGCCGCCGTCGCCGCAGGCGCCGAGCGCCAATGCGGCGACGCCCAACACAGCGACGCTGCGCCATGCGAATCGTGGGCGAGTCATCTAGCGTCTCCTTCGGTTGACGTTGCGAGGCGCGGGCCGCGCCGGCAAACAGGTAGCTGCGGCAAAACCTAGTGAGCTATCCCCGGTTGGCACCAGAGGTAAAGTTCACTGTCCACCGGGATGTTGTAGAGTCGTGACCTTCCGTCGCTGATCGCGGCGCGGGTGAGGCATCGGCCGGGCATGTCGGCGGTGTCGGTGGGCCGGACTAGAGTCGATAAGCGTGACGGCAACCGACTCCCGCCTGCTGCTGGTCGATGGTCATTCGCTGGCCTACCGGGCCTTCTTCGCCCTGCCGGTGGAGAACTTCTCCACCACCACCGGCCAGCCGACCAACGCGGTCTACGGCTTCACCTCCATGCTCATCAACGTGCTGCGGGATGAGCAGCCGACCCACGTGGCGGTGGCCTTCGACGTGTCGCAGCAGTCGTTCCGCACCCAGACCTACGCGGAGTACAAAGCCGGCCGGCAGGAGAGCCCGCCGGACTTCGCCGGGCAGGTCAGCTTGATCCAGGAGGTGCTGGCCGCGCTGCGGATTCCGGCGGTGAGCCTCCCGGGGTACGAGGCGGACGACGTGATCGCCACTTTGGCCGCCCAGGGGCGGGCCGCCGGGATGCAGGTGCTGATCACCACCGGCGACCGGGACGCGCTGCAGCTGGTGGACGACCGGGTGACGGTGCTGTACGCGATCCGGGGGGTCTCCGAGCTGGCCCGGATGGATCCGGCGGCGGTGACCGCCAAGTACGGCGTTCCCCCGGAGCGCTACCGCGACCTGGCCGCGCTGGTGGGGGAGCCGAGCGACAACCTGCCCGGGGTGCCCGGGGTGGGGCCGAAGACCGCCGCCAAGTGGCTGGGGCAGTACGGCTCGCTGGAGGAGATCGTCGCCCACGTCGATCAGATCAAGGGCAAGGCGGGGGAGAACCTCCGGGCCCACCTCGCGGAGGTGCTGCGCAACCACCAGCTCAACCGGCTGGTGGACGACCTGACCCTGCCGATCACGGTGGCCGAGACCCGGTGGACCGGCTGGGACCGGGAGGCGGTCCACCAGGTGTTCGACACCCTGGAGTTCCGGGTGCTGCGGGACCGGCTGTACTCCTACCTCAGCCCGACCGAGCCAGAGGCCGAGGACGGGTTCGCCCTCGATGCGGAGGTGCTGGGGGTCGGGCAGGTCGCGGGGTGGTTGGCCACCCATGCACCGGTCGGGACCCGGGTAGGGGTGGCGGTGACCGGTCAATTTGGTCGCGGCACCGGGCAGCTGACCGGGATCGCGGTGGCGACCGCGGACGGCCCGGCCGCCTGGTTCGATCCGGCCTCTCTCGATCAGGACGACGAGGCGGCGGTGGCGGCCTGGTTGTCCGACCCGGAGCGTCCGAAGGTGTTCCATAACACCAAGCCGGTGCGGTTGGCCGCGGCCAGCCACGGTTGGCGACTGGCCGGGGTGGTGCACGACACGGCGCTGGCGGCCTATCTCGTACGGCCGGATCAGCGCTCCTACGACCTGGCCGACCTGAGCCTGCGCTACCTCCGGAAGGAGCTGCGGGCCGACGGGGTCGACGACCCGCAGCCGATGCTGGACGGGCTCGCCACCGGTGAGCAGGAGCAGGCGCTGATGCTGCAGGCCCGGGCCACGCTCGAGCTGGCCGACGCGCTCACCGAGGAGCTGGGGGAGGCCGGCCGCCGGCTGCTGCAGGAAGTAGAGCTGCCGCTGGAGCGGGTGCTCGCCGACATGGAACAGGCCGGGATCGCCGCCGACACCGACTACCTGTCCGAGCTGGAGGCCCACTTCGCCGCGGAGGTGAAGGCCGTGGCGCAGGCCGCGTACGAGGTGGTGGGGCGGGAGTTCAACCTCGGCTCCCCGAAGCAGTTGCAGGAGATCCTGTTTGATCAGCTCGGCCTGCCGAAGACCAAGCGGATCAAGACCGGGTACACCACCGACGCGGACGCGCTGCAGGGGTTGTACGCCCAGACCGGCCACCCGGTGCTGGCGCACCTGTTGCGGCACCGCGACGTGGCGCGGTTGAAGTCGACCGTGGACGGACTGCTCAAGTCGGTCAGCCCGGACGGGCGGATCCACACCACCTTCTATCAGACGGTGGCGGCCACCGGCCGGCTGTCCTCTACCGACCCCAATCTGCAGAATGTGCCGATCCGCACCGAGGAAGGGCGGCGGATCCGACGGGCGTTCGTGGTGGGGTCGGGGTACGAGGCGCTGCTGACCGCCGACTACAGCCAGATCGAGATGCGGATCATGGCGCACCTGTCCGGTGACCAGACCCTGGTGGAGGCGTTCCGGGCCGGTCGCGACTTCCACGCGGTCACGGCCGCGTCGGTGTTCGGGGTGCCGGCGGACGAGGTCACCCCCGACCAGCGCCGGAAGATCAAGGCGATGAACTTCGGGCTGGCTTACGGGCTGTCCGCGTACGGCCTGTCCCAGCAGCTGCAGATCAGCACCGCGGAGGCGCGGGAGCTGATGGAGGAGTACTTCCGGATCTTCGGCCGGGTCCGGGACTACCTCCAGCAGGTGGTGGAGGCCGCCCGCCGGGACGGGTACACCGAGACCATGCTCGGCCGCCGCCGCTACCTCCCGGACCTGAACAGCGACAACCGGCAGCGGCGGGAGATGGCTGAGCGGATGGCCCTCAACGCCCCGATCCAGGGCTCGGCCGCGGACATCATCAAGCTGGCGATGCTGCGGATCGACACCGCGCTGCGGACCGCCCAGATGCGCTCCCGGATGCTGCTACAGGTGCACGACGAGCTGGTGTTCGAGGTGGCGCCGGGGGAGCAGGAGCAGCTCACCGCGCTGGTGCGCGAGCAGATGAGCGGCGCCTACACGTTGTCGGTGCCGTTGGAGGTCGCGGTCGGGGTGGGGCCGGACTGGGAGGCGGCCAGCCACTGACCCCACCCCGTCGGCGCTGAGGTCGCCCGGTCGACCGTCAGCGGGGTGGCTCGGTGAGCCGGGTGACGAAGATCGCGGTCCCGGGGAACAGTCGGCCCCGCAGCGGGCCCCACTGTCCCCAGATCCGCTCGTGCCCCTCCGGCCATTCCGGCTCAATCAGGTCAAGCAGGGTGAAACCCGCCGCTACCAGTTCCCGTACCCGGTCGCCGAGGGTGCGGTGCTGCTCCACGTACGTGAGCTGGCCGTCCTCGTCGTATTCCACGTACGGCCGGCGGTCGAAGTACGAATGCACCGCCACCAGTCCGGCCTCACCCGGGTCGTCGAGGAAGATCCACCGCATCGGGTGGGTCACCGCGAACACCCACCGGCCGCCCGGGCGCAGCACCCGTGCCACCTCCCGCATCAGGGCCGCGGAGTCCGCCACGAACGGGACCGCGCCGAACGCGGTGAACACCAGGTCGAAGCTACGGTCGCGGAACGGGAGCGCGAGCGCGTCGGCCTGCACCAGCGGCGCCGCCACGCCGCTGCGGCGGTTACCGGCGGCGGCGTGCCGCAGCATCCCGGCGGACAGGTCCAAGCCCACCGCGAACGCGCCCTGGCTGGTCAGCCAGCGTGCCCCGGCGGCGCCGCCGCAGCCCAATTCCAGTACCCGGGCGCCGCGCACGTCGCCCAGCAGCCGTACCTCCGCCTCCCGTAGCCCCTCCGGACACCACCGCAGGTCGACCTCGCCGAGAAATTCGCCGTGTTCGGCGTGGTATGCGTCGGCGTCGCTGTCCCACCAGCGCCGGCTGGCCTGCCGGGCCTGCGCGTTGGTCACCGGCTGGCGTCCCACCCGTACCTGTCCCATGCCGCCACGCTAGTGGCCGCTGGCGCGGCGGGGCCAGCGGCCAGCTGTAGCGGGGCTGACCAGGGTTTGGAAGATCCTCCGGAGGGCTTGCACGGTGTGGTCTTGCGCACGGTAAGCTATTCGATGCGTTCGCGAGTTGCGTGCCCCGGCAGGGAGTGGGTTCGCGGCCGCAGGGTGACCCGGTGGTCGGAGCACGATCGCGGGGGCAGTTCCGCGGCGAACTGGTGGGCGCACTGCCGGAATCCCGGCAGATAACCGAGTCACCACGACAACCATCCGTTCGGAGCAACAAACCACATGACGAGCAGCATCGAGGCCACCTCGAGCGCCAACAACGGCGGCGACGCCGCCACCACCCAGGTCACCGTCGACGACCTCGGCTCGGAGGAGGCCTTCCTCGCCGCGATCGACGAGACCATCAAGTACTTCAATGACGGCGACATTGTCGAGGGGACCGTCGTCAAGGTCGATCGGGACGAAGTCCTGCTCGACATCGGCTACAAGACCGAGGGCGTGATTCCCTCTCGGGAGCTGTCCATCAAGCACGACGTGGACCCCGCCGAGGTGGTGTCGGTCGGTGACCGGATCGAGGCCCTGGTTCTCCAGAAGGAGGACAAGGAGGGCCGGTTGATCCTGTCCAAGAAGCGGGCCCAGTACGAGCGCGCCTGGGGCACCATCGAGAAGATCAAGGAAGAGGACGGCGTGGTTCGCGGCGCCGTCATCGAGGTGGTCAAGGGCGGCCTCATCCTCGACATCGGGCTGCGCGGCTTCCTGCCCGCTTCGCTGGTGGAGATGCGCCGGGTGCGCGACCTCCAGCCGTACGTCAACCGGGAGCTCGAGGCCAAGATCATCGAGCTGGACAAGAACCGCAACAACGTGGTCCTGTCCCGCCGGGCGTGGCTGGAGCAGACCCAGTCCGAGGTCCGCACCGAGTTCCTCAACAAGCTGGCCAAGGGCCAGGTCCGCAAGGGCGTGGTCTCCTCGATCGTCAACTTCGGGGCGTTTGTCGACCTCGGTGGCGTGGATGGCCTGGTGCACGTCTCCGAGCTGTCGTGGAAGCACATCGACCACCCGTCCGAGGTGGTGGAGGTCGGCCAGGAGGTCGAGGTCGAGGTCCTGGACGTGGACCTGGAGCGGGAGCGGGTGTCGCTGTCGCTGAAGGCCACCCAGGAGGACCCGTGGCGGCAGTTCGCCCGCAAGCACCAGATCCAGCAGATCGTGCCGGGTGTGGTCACCAAGCTGGTGCCGTTCGGTGCGTTCGTCCGGGTCGAGGACGGGATCGAGGGCTTGGTGCACATCTCCGAGCTGTCGGAGAAGCACGTCGAGATCCCGGAGCAGGTGGTGCAGGTCGGCTCCGAGGTGATGGTCAAGGTCATCGACATCGACCTGGAGCGCCGGCGGATCTCGCTGTCGCTCAAGCAGGCCAACGAGAGCTACGTGGAGGGGGAGGAGAACTTCGACCCGACCCTCTACGGGATGACCGCCGAGTACGACGAGCACGGCAACTACAAGTACCCGGAGGGCTTCGACCCCGAGAGCGGCGAGTGGCTGCCGGGGTACGAGAAGGAGCGCGAGGAGTGGGAGCGGCAGTACGCCGAGGCCCGGGCCCGCTGGGAGGCGCACAGCCGGCAGGTGCAGAACGCCCGGGCGGCGGCCGCTGCCGAGGAGGCCGCCGAGTCGGGCGACTCCGGGCGGCGTTCCCGGCGCTCCAGTGAGCCGTCTGGCACGCTGGCCACGGACGAGGCGCTGGCCGCGCTGAAGGAGAAGCTGGCCGGCGGCTGATCCTCGCTCCGGTAGTGGCGTCACCACCCGGGCCGGTGAGCGGGCACAACCCGCCACCGGCCCGGGTGGTTTCGTTAGTGAGCCGGAATGAGCCCCGGTCCGGTCAGGGGTGGGTCATCTGCGCTACGGCGGTGGCGCCGGAGGCGGTGAACCAGCCGCTGACGAGCAGCATCACGAGCGTCGTCACGATGCCGACCTGTTGGCAGGCGGCCAACACCGGGCGGTCGGGGCGGCGCCGATGGCGCCCTCGCCGCCGCAGCCGAGGGGAGAGTGGCCGGTGCGGGTGGGGGCGTCGGACGTTCCGGGCAGTGTCCGGCCGCCAGCGGTGCCGTCCGGGGCGATGCCGCGGAACATGACGGTCCCGCCACCGGCCCGGCAGGTGCGTGACGATCAGATACGGCTCGGGCTGGGTCATCCGAAAACTCCCACAAACTAGCATCGGTGTAATTACATGACTACGTAGAGTATATGTCTGTTATGTCGGCCCCCTCGGGGGTGACACCCTGGCGTGTCGATCCCGCCGCGGCTGCGGTTGACTGTCGGGGTGCTGCGAATCGGATTGACCGGTGGGATCGGCGCGGGTAAGACCCAGGTGGCCCAACGCCTGGCAGCGCACGGCGCGGTGGTGATCGACGCGGACGCGCTGGCCCGGGAGGTGGTGGCCCCCGGCACCGAGGGCCTGCGCGAGGTGGTCGCGGCCTTCGGGGACCAGGTCCTGGACGCCAGCGGCGGGCTGGACCGGGCGGCGCTGGCGGCGGTGGTGTTCCATGACCCGGCCGCCCGGCGCCGGCTGGAGGAGATCATCCATCCGCGGGTACGAGCCCGCACCGCGGAACTGACCGCGGCGGCTCCGGCCGACGCGGTGGTGGTCAACGACGTCCCGCTGCTGGTGGAGTCGGGCCTGGCGCCCGGATACCACCTGGTGCTGGTGGTGGAGGCGCCTGAGCCGGTCCGGGTGCAGCGGCTGGTGGAGCACCGGGGCATGGACCCCGCCGACGCCCGAGCGCGGATCCGAAACCAGGCCACCGACCAGGAGCGGCGGGCGGCCGCCGACGTCCTGCTCCGCAACGACGGCCCGGTGACCGCCCTCCACGCGGCCGTGGACGCGCTCTGGCCCCGCCTCCGCCAGTTCGAAGCCCACCTGCGCCAGCGCCGGCCCGCCCGGCCGGACGGGCCGGTCCAGGTGGTGGACCCCGACCCGGACTGGCCGGCGCAGTTCGCCCGGTTGGCGGCCCGGATCCGACAGGCGGTGGGGGAGGAGTACCGGATCGACCACATCGGCTCCACGGCGGTGCCGGGACTGCCGGCCAAAGACGTGCTCGACCTCCAGCTCACGGTGCCCGACCTGGCCACCGCCGACGCCGTGGCCGACCGGCTGGCCGCGGCCGGATTCCCGGCGTACCCGGGGCAGTGGCGGGACCGGCCGAAACCGCCGGTGACCGACCCGGCAGCGTGGGAGAAGCGGCTGCACGGCAACGCCGACCCCGGCCGGCCGGCGTACCTGCATGTGCGACCGGCCAGCTCCCCCGGGTGGCGGTGGAGCCTCCTAATGCGGGACTGGCTACGGGCCGAACCGGATGCCCGGGCCGAATACGCCGCCCTGAAACGGGACCTGGCCGCCCGGACCACCACCCTCACCGCGTACGCCGAGGCCAAGGAGCCCTGGTTCGACCAGATCGCCGACCGGGTCACGCAGTGGGCGACCGCCACGGGCTGGTGCCCCTGACCCCGCTCCACCACCGGGTCAGTACAGGTACGGCACCGGGGCCGGGGTGAGGTCCAGTTGCCCGAACCCGCCACTGCGGGTGCGGATCTCCAACCGCAGCAAGATGCCGGCTTGATCGTCCACCCAGTACCGGAGGCGGGGCTGGCCAGGACTGACCTCGGACTCCGTCCGCCGCCGGATCTCGTGCACCGTCACCGGCTTTCCCGCCAGGGTGCCGCTGCCCACCCGGGAGGCATGCTGCTGGATCACTTCCGGATCCATGCCGCCCCCGCCCCCGGCCGTGATCGCCTCGATGCGGTGCAGATCCACGACCAATCC
>Ga0079224_100000351_pt1 | contig 43410 bp, 34 predicted proteins | sample Stecom2015_FD_80414 | JGI IMG/M metagenome (GOLD analysis project Ga0079224, IMG submission 80414) | Agricultural soil microbial communities from Utah to study Nitrogen management - Steer compost 2015 | ecosystem: Environmental > Terrestrial > Soil > Agricultural land | place: USA: Utah... | reverse complement strand
GGCAACTCCTACCGCCTCAAGGAGAAGCTCAAGGCCGGACTCGTCCGGTCATTCGACGACGAATCCCAACCGGGTGGGGAAATTTGAATTACCACACTGGGGAAAATTCGCTTGCCCTTGACACCTATATGAGAAGTTATATATGAAGGGCGCCTCGGACCAAGGACCGGCGTCGCGCCGTAAGGTCTGGCGGTGCGCGCCCACCTGCGGTCGGCGCACCTGCTCCGTGAGCAGGGCGGGGCTCTTCTTGGACCATCGCCGGGGCGTTCGGCATTGAGACGGCAACGTCGAGCGACCATGCAGGCTGGCGCGCGCCGCCCTGGATGTAGTCGCCGTGCAGCATTCGTCCTCGTTCGCGGACGGCGGGGAGTGTTCCCAGGGAGGAATTCTCGCCGGGCCCGGAACTGCTTGAGCCGGGCGTTGTCGGACGTTTCTACAGGAGATTCTTGCAGCATCCAGACTTGAACGGGGGACGATTGCCGCAGCCGCATCTATGTAGACGCGGCCTCTACCGATGACGGCGCGTCATGCAGCTGCAATGCATCCAATGATGAGCCCTGCGAGCGGCTATTCAGTGCGCTGGCAGCATTTTTCCGCGACAGAATCTACTTCGGGGCGCTTGCCTTCTAGGCCGAAACTTTATACCTCGCGCGGCGTTTCTGCGGTCTACGTGACTGTAACGTCAATCCGGACTTTACGGACCAACTCCTCGCTGACGTTACTCGTTCGCCCGGGGAAACGGGGGTTTGTATGCCGTCACGCGCGCATACTTAATCGAACGACCACACGATTGCGCAATAAACTTCAGCGGGTCTGACCTGAACCCGCATCTACATTGTTGAGCTGCAGAGCATGCCCTACGCACCAACACAAGACAGTTTGTTTTTCACCCGTCGCGGTCTGGTGTTACTGGCGATCATCGCCGTTCACGTAGGCCTGTTCTGGCTGTTCAACTCCGGGCTGTCGAAGCAGTTGGTGGAAGTGGTGCTCGGGCCAATCGAAACACGCATGATAGAAGAGGCGCCCCAGGAGGACGAGCCGCCGCCCCCGCCGCCGCCCAAGATCGAAACGCCGCCGCCGTTCGTTCCGCCTCCGGAGATCTCGATCGAGCTGCCGGCCGAGGCGCCGACCCGGGCGATCACCCAGACGACCAGCGAGCGTCCCACCGCTCCGCCTCCGCCGGTCGCAGCGCCTCCGCCGGTGCAGCGTGTCGCGCCGCGGTCCGATCCGCGCCGCCCGCTCTCGCAGCCGCAGTATCCGCCGGCCTCCCGCCGCGCCGGTGAGGAAGGCACGGTGATTCTCGAGGTGCTCGTGCTCGAGAACGGACGGGTGGGCGACGCCCGCATCAAACAGTCCAGCGGCTACTCGCGGCTGGACGAAGCAGCGCTGCGTGAAGTCAAGCGCACGTGGCGGCTGCGGCCAGGGACCGAGAACGGCAAGCCCGTTCAGATGTGGGGGCAGTTCGCCGTCACATTCAAGCTCACGGATTGAAGAGCTCGCTGGAAGCACATCACACAGAACTCAACCCCCCTGACGACGCATACGATTCAATAGCAGAGGACATCGTTCCATGGCTCCCAATACCGAATCTGTCGAGAACCCGTTTGGCTTGGCCGCGATGTGGGCGCAGAGCGACGCCGTCGCTAAAGGCACGCTCATCATCCTGGTGATCATGTCCCTGGCTTCGTGGTACGTGACCTTCACCAAGCTCTGGGATCAGCGGCGTATCCGCAAGGCTTACACCGAGGTCGAGAAGAAGGGCTTCTGGACGGCAGGCAACCTGCGCGACGGCATCGCCAAGCTCGGCAAGGACAACGCATTCAAGATGATCGCTGAGGACGGCGTGCGTGCAGCGCAGCACCACGAGGGCAGGCTCACCGATCAGATCCCGCTGCACGAGTGGGTCACGGTGTCGCTGTATCGATCGGTGGACAGCATCAGCAACCGTCTTCAGGGCGGCCTCGCCATCCTGGCGACCAGCGGCGCGACCGCTCCGTTCATCGGCTTGTTCGGCACGGTGTGGGGCATCTATCACGCACTGGTCGCGATCAGCCTTGCAGGCCAGGCGAGTCTCGACAAGACCGCAGGTCCGATTGGCGAGGCGCTCATCATGACGGCCATCGGTCTGTTCGTGGCGGTGCCCGCGGTGATCGGCTACAACTGGCTGCTGCGCCGCAATAAGGACATCAACGAGAAGCTGCGCTACTTCGCCGCCGATCTGCACTCCTATCTAGTGAGCGGCGCGCGCATGGAATCCGGCTCCAGCGCCGCCGGCGCTGCGGCTGCGCGTCCGGCCGCCGGCGCCGCCGCCGCCCGCAAGTAAGGCGTTTGTCGCCGCCAACGGAGCCTGTAAATGAGCAGCGCATTTCAGAGTATGAACACGCCCGCGTCGCAGGAGGATGAGCGGGCGATGTCGGAGATCAACACGACGCCCCTGGTGGACGTCATGTTGGTCTTGCTGATCGTGTTCATGATCACCATTCCCGTCATTACTCATACCATCCCGGTAGAACTGCCGCAGGTGCGCAACGAGGCGACGAAGACGGCGCCCGAGAACGTCAATCTCTCGGTCAATGCGGACGGCCAGGTTTTCTGGAATACGGTGCTGGTGCCGGACAGCAATGTGTTGCTCGAGCGGCTGATGGCCGTGGCGGTCCAGCAACCGCAGCCTGAGGTGCACGTGCGCGCCGACCAGCGGACGCGTTACGAGCACGTCGGCCGCGTGATCCTGACCGCGCAGCGGGCGGGCATCCAGAGGGTCGGGTTCATCACCGAACCCAGCGCTCCCGGCTCGCAGTAACCACACGAACGACGAGGGCCATAATCCATGGCAATGAGCGTAGGCGGGGGCGGCGAAGACGAACCCATGATGGACATCAACACGACGCCGTTGATCGACGTCATGCTGGTGCTGCTCATCATGTTCATCATCACGCTTCCTACGATGACCCATATAGTGAAGCTGGACATGCCGCAGGCGAAGCAAAGCCCGCCGCCGGAGGAGCAGGTGCGGATCGAGCCCATCCGTCTGGACATCGACTGGGATGGCACGGTCGTCTGGAACGGCAGCATCGTCCAACTCAGCAATCTCGAGAGCTACTTCCGCCAGGAAGCGGTCAAGTCGCCGCAGCCGGAGCTGCATGTGCGTCCGGACCGGCGCGCCGATTACGACACCGTCGCCAAGGTGCTCGCGCTGGCGCAGCGTAACGGCATCGAGCGCATCGGTTTCGTGGGCAACGAGCAGTTCCTGGATTGAGCCCCGGACTGAGCCCGGTTTGAGCGGCCGCCCCGCCGTCCCATATTCAGGGGCGCTTCAGCGCCCCTGAATCATGCTGGGCTCGTGCTCGATTTCATGACCAAATCGCTCCTCGCTGGGGCGTTGACGGCTGATTCCGCGCCGCCGGGGCCTGAACAACCCTACGGAGGGCGGTCAGTTGTAGTATTACCGCCGGTTCGGCGTAGATATCGGGAAGCACTATGACTCGACTCAGAAGCATTGCAGTCGCCCTGACGTTGGCTATGGGGGCGTTGCCCGCCGCCGCTTTTCTGTCGCCCCAGGCGTACGCGGCCGAGGACGCCAAGGAGCGCAAGATCACCACCCGCGCAGTGGCCGAATCGTTGAAGAAGGCGCAGGCGGCGATGGGCGCCAAGAAGTGGGACGGGGCGCTCGCCGAGATCAAGAAGGCGCAGGCGGTGGAGAAGAAGACGCCGTTCGAGGCGTACCAGATCGACGAATTCCTCGGCTACGTGCTGATCCAGCAGAAGAAGTTCGGCGAGGCCGCACCGGTGTTCGAGCGCATGCTCAACTCGGGCTTCGTGCCAGCCGAACAGGTTGATGAACGCACCAAGACCGTGGCGCAGCTCTACTTCCAGGTGAAGGACTATCGCAAAGCGGCGGAATGGGCCAAGCGCTGGCTCTCCAAGTATCCCAACGACGAAGAAATGGGCGTGCTGCTCGCGCAGTCTTACTACCTGCTCGAGGATTGGCAGAACGCCTCGCAGACCATGTCGAACGTGGTGCGCAACGCCGAGCGCAAGGGCCAGACGCCGAAGGAGAACTGGCTGCAGATCGTGCTCAGCTCGCACTTCAAGGCGGATAACAAGGACGGCATCGCGGACACGCTCAAGAAGATGGTGCGCTATTACCCCAAGACGGAGTACTGGGAGAACGTTCTTGACATCTACCGACGCGGCGACCACGGCGATCGTGTGACGCTCGGTTACTACCGTTTGATGAACGACGTGGGCGTGCTGAAGCACAAGGGCGACTATGTGGAGATGGCCCAGCTCGCCATCGACGCGGGGGTGCCCGGCGAGGCTCAGGCCGTGGTGGAGCGAGGGCTGGAGAACGGGGCGCTCAAGAGCGAGGACAGGACCGAGCAGCAGCGCTACGAGCGCCTGCTGAACAGCGCCAAGAAGCAGGCCGACGCTGATAGGAACTCTCTTGCGCAGCTCGCAAAGGACGCCGAGAAGTCTCCCAAAGGGCAGGCGGACGTGGGCCTGGCCCAGGCCTATCTAAGCTATGGCCAGTACGACCAGGCAATCGAGGCGTTCCAGCGCGGCCTGAAGAAGGGCGGCGTCGCGGATGTGGATGAGGCGCAGATCGGGCTCGGCATCGCTTACCTCGAAAAGGGGCAGAAGGAGCAGGCGCGACAGGCTTTCTCCGCGGTGAAGAACGGCTCGAAGTGGGCGACGCTCGCTGAGCTGTGGGCGATCCGCACCCACACAGCCTGAGTTTGGCGCAAGTCCGCGCGGCGGCGCACGCCGCCGCCGCGCAGATCGAACAGAAAGCCCGGCTCCGACCGGGCTTTCTTGCTTGAGGAGGTGTGCGAGGCGTCGATTCGGCGAGGCAGGCGGCGGGCGGCCAGGCTTTGCGGCAAGGGTCGGAAGAGGCGGGAAGTCGATCAATCAGGGCCTCCTTCAAGCGCTACAATACGCTGGCCGCACCACGATACGCAGCGAGTCGTAGCCCGCGTGAGCACGTTCAAAGACATTCCGATCCTCACCGAGACCCCGGCTGCGGCGCGCAGCGGCGCCAAGTACCGCACCGCGCACGGCTTCACCGCCATCAGGGACGGGGTGAAAGCCTCGGCGAGCGCTCCGATTCTGCCCGCCGGCCGCAAGCCCTCCTGGCTGCGGGCGCCCATGCCGGCGGGTCGCGGTTTCGACGCGGTTCGCACGATCGTGCACGAACATCGACTCGCGACGGTGTGCGAGGAGGCCAAGTGCCCGAACATCGGCGAGTGCTGGAACGCGGGCACGGCCACGTTGATGCTGATGGGCTCGGTGTGTACGCGCGCATGTCGCTTCTGCTCCGTCGACACCGGTAATCCGCGCGGCTGGCTGGATCACGAGGAGCCCGCGAACAGCGCGCGGACCGTTCAGCTCATGGGCTTGAAGTATGTCGTCCTGACGTCGGTCGATCGCGACGACCTTGAGGACGGCGGCGCCGGACACTTCGCCGCTTGCGTGCGCGAGATCAAACGTCTGAATCCGCAGACGGCGGTCGAAGCGCTCACGCCGGATTTCCAGGGCAGACTCCGAGACGTGGAGACGGTGGTCGCGAGCGGCCTGGAGGTGTTCGCGCAGAACATCGAGACGGTGGAGCGCCTGACCCACCCGGTGCGCGACCCGCGCGCCGGTTATCGCCAGACTCTGGACGTGCTCGCGCACGCCAAGCAGTTCCGCCCGAACGTGCTCACCAAGACCAGCCTCATGCTGGGGCTGGGCGAGACCGACGAAGAACTGGCCGCGACCATGGACGACGTGCGCGCCGCTGGCGTGGACATCTTGACCCTCGGTCAGTACCTGAGGCCCACCCCGAATCACCTGGCGGTCGAGCGCTGGGTGAAGCCCGAGGAGTTCGCGCGCTATCGCACCTGGGCGTTGGAGAAGGGCTTCCTGGAGTGCGTCTCTGGACCTCTGGTGCGCTCCAGCTATCGCGCCGAACGCGCTCTGGAGAGGAACAATGCAGGTCTGGGCGACGCCGCGCGGAGCACGGCGCCGAGCGCCCCCGGATCCTCCAGCGAGGCATAGGACAGGTTTGACGAGTCTTGCGCCTCCCTCGACCGTCCTGCGCTGGCTCGGGCGCGTGGACTACGAACCCACTTGGCGCGCCATGCAGTCGTTCACCGCTGCGCGCACCGCCGAAGCGAGCGACGAAATCTGGTTTCTCGAACATCCCCCGGTGTTCACGCTCGGTATGAACGCCGCGCCCGAGCACGTGCTGGCTCCGGGCGACGTGCCGCTCGTACACATCGATCGTGGCGGGCAGGTGACATATCACGGGCCCGGGCAGCTGGTGATTTATCCGCTGCTCGATCTGCGTCGCAGCCAGCTCGGCGTGCGTGAGCTCGTCGTCGCCCTCGAGACCGCAGTGATCGAGTTTGCCGCATCGTGGAACATCGCTGCGTTTGGCCGGCGTGAGGCGCCTGGCGTGTATGTCGATGGTCGCAAGCTCGCGAGCGTTGGCCTTAGAATTCGCCGCGGCTGCAGCTACCATGGCATGGCGTTCAACATCGCCATGGATCTGGAGCCGTTTCGCCGCATCAACCCGTGCGGCTACCCCGGGCTGGACGTGATCGACCTGAGATCTTTGGGCGTGGACGTGAGCCTCGAAGCCGCCGCTCAGGCGCTCGCGCCGCTGTTGCTGCGGGCGCTTCGAGTAAGCGCTCCCGCGCACTGGACTCGAGAGTCCAGGTGAGCGTGCAAGTCGCCTCAGCCCGCAGGCTGCTGATCTGCAGATGGAGGTGGTCGTGGGATCAGGATTCGTGAAGCAGCGGTTTTCACCGGGTCGGCGACTGATCAGCATTACGCAGAGATGACGGGGAGCAATCATGCGCGCAGTCGTTCTTCGCAGCTATGGTCCGCCGCCGCAGATCGCGGTGGAGGACATTCCCGCTCCGCAGCTCTCGCCGGGCTGCGTTCGCATCCGCGTGCACGCGGTAGGTTTCGGTTTTCCCGACGCGCTGCAGATCGCAGGCAAGTACCAGATCAAGCCGCAGCCGCCCTACACTCCGGGAAATGAAACCGCCGGCGTAGTGCTCGAGACGGCGTCGGACGTCACGAACGTCAAGCCCGGCCAGCGCGTGCTCGCGATGACGGGCGGCGGAGGACTTGCCGAGGAATGTGTAACGTCGTCCTCACGGTTGATCCCGCTGCCGGACGAAATGACGATGGCCGCGGCTGCTGGTTTTCTGGTCAACTACGGTACGACGTACCATGCGCTGGTGCAGCGCGCGCAGATCAAGCAAGGCGAAACGCTGCTCGTACTCGGCGCGGCAGGCGGCGTGGGGCTCACGGCCATTGAGATCGGCAAGGCGTTGGGCGCGCGTGTAATAGCCGGCGCCAGCACCGACGAAAAACTCGAACTCGCGCGCAGCCGTGGCGCCGACGAGACGTTCAACTATTCGAAAGAGTCCATCAAGGCGAAGGTGATGGCGCTTACTGGCGACCGCGGCGTCGACGTGGTCTACGATCCTGTCGGCGCCGACTTTGCCGAGCAGGCCGTGCGCAGCATCGCCTGGAACGGGCGTTACCTCGTGATCGGCTTCGCCGGCGGCAAAATTCCCGCCGTCCCGCTCAACCTCGCGCTGCTCAAAGGCTGCTCGCTCGTCGGCGTCTTCTGGGGTGCGCATGTTGGCCGTGAGCCCGAAGTGCACGCCGCGAATCTCAAGATGCTCTTCAGGCTTTTCAAGGAAGGCAAGATCAAGCCGCAGGTGACCGAGCTCGAAGGCCTCGAGCGCGTCAGTGATGCGTCCGATGCGCTCAACAATCGCCGCTCGGTGGGCAAGGTCGTCATCCGCGTCGCTCCCGGCGAAGCCTGACGGAGGCGAACGACGCCGCGCGATCCAAGGGGCTTCGAGCGGCTCGAGATCACAGAAACAGAGTAAATCAGAGATGCCGCTGAACCGCTAAAGCGCCAACAGCACCCGCTCACACGAAGTAAGCTCTCGGTACAACGCATCGAGCTGCTCGCGGCTCTGTGCGGTGAAGGTGCAGGTCAGACTCAGATAGGCGCCGTCCTTGCTCGGTCGCTCCTCGATGTTTTCCGCCTCGATCGGCCCGACGTGCTTGTTCACGATTCCGAGCACCAGGCTGCGGAAGTCGTCCGTGCGGCGTCCCATGACTTTCAAGGGAAAGTCACAGGGGAATTTCATCAATGACTCGGACATGCTCCGTCCTCAAGGGAATCTCTGACTTACTCTGCTTCGGCGTTTCGGGGCGCTCGAAACAGCATGTATTGCGAGCATCTTTGGGGCTTAACCGTCAGGGTAGCGGGTCAATCAGAGCTTTCCCACGGAATCCAGCGCTGCGCGTTCGCTACTTGCGAGACCAGGACGGCGTGTCGGCTAGCCGCGCGCGCAGCGCCTCGAAGCGCTGGTTGATGCTGGTCCAGACCGGGCCCGGTCGGCCGTCGCCGACCGGGGCTCCGTCGATGCGCGTTACAGGTGCAACGCTCCGGGTTGCGGACGTGATCCATACCTCCCGTGCGCTGCGCAGTTCCTCGACGGTGATGGGTCGGATGTGGACTTCGACCAGCCCTGCGGCGAGCTCCAGCGCCACATCGCGGGTCGTGCCGGGAAGGACGTTGTGGTCATTGGCCCGGGTGACCACCGTCGCCCCGATCACGGCGAAGACGCTGGAGGATGCGCCCTCGAGCACTTCGCCCTCGCGAATGATGATCGCTTCGTCCGCGCCTGCGTCTGCGGCTTGCTGCTTCATGAGGATGTTTGCAAGCAGCGCGGTCGCCTTGATGTCGCAGCGCGTCCAGCGAAAGTCCTGCACTGTGATTGCACTCAATCCTTGCGTGCGCAACTCGGATGACGTCGCTGGCAGCGGCGCGGCCATTGCGAACACAGTGGGCGCCGCCGGCGGCGCAGGGAAGGCGTGATTACGGCCGCGGTCTGCGCCTCGCGTCACCTGCACGTAGACATACATGTCTCCGCCCCCGTTGCGCCGAATGCGCTCCTCGAGCAACCCGAGCCATTGCTCGTGCGTGTGCGGAGAAGCTAGGCGGATTTCGTTCAAGCTGCGCGCGAGCCGATCGAAGTGCTCGCAGAAGCGAAACATGCGGCCGCCGTACACAGGCAGTACTTCATACACGCTGTCGGCGAAAAGAAAGCCGCGGTCCAGGGGCGAAATGCGCGCCTCACTCAGCGGCAGATATGCGCCGTTCAGGTAGCAGATCGGCAGCGGCTCGAGCATATGGTTACTGCAGCCACAGGCGCATGTCGTCGAAGACGCGTCCGAAGAAGCCCGCTTCTTCGACGTTGGCGGCTGGATGCAGCGGCCACGAACCGAGCGTCTCCTCCCCGAGCGTCACGCGCAGCGTTGCGATCTTGGCGTCCGTGCTGAGCGGAGCAATCAGCGGTTCAGCAACGTCGACCGCCACGGAGAGCGCACCCTCCTGGCCCCGCGGTATGGTGGCGTACACATCGTGCGGCGCCGCCAACGCGATTTCGTTCGCAGCGCCCTTCCACACGGGCAGAGACAGCACGGGCTGGTCAGCCGTGTAGAGCCGACGCGTCTCGTAGAAGTTGAAGCCGTAGTTGAGCAACGCGACGCTCGCATCCTCGCGCTTGCGCACGCTGTCCGCGCCCATTACTACGGCGATCAGCCGCATGTCCGCGCGCTTGGCGGAGGACACCAGGCAGTAGCCGGCGGAGCTCGTGTGTCCTGTCTTGAGCCCGTCGACGCTCGGATCGCGGGCCAGCAGGCCGTTGCGATTCGGCTGTGTGATCCGGTTCCAGGTGTACTCGCGCTGCGAGTACCACTTGTAATACTCGGGAAAGTCGCGGATCAGCGCGGCGGCCAGGATCGCGATGTCGCGTGCGGTGGTGTAATGCTCCGGCGACGGCATGCCAGGGCTGTTCTGGAACCGACTGTTCACCATGCCGAGTTGCTGTGCATAACGGTTCATCAGATCGACGAACACTGGCTCGCTGCCGCCCACGTACTCTGCGAGCGCCACCGTCGCGTCGTTGCCCGACTGCACGATCATGCCCTGGATCAGATCCTCGACGCTTACCTGCGAGCCGACCTCCACGAACATGCGCGAGCCTTCCTGCGAACGGGCGTAACTGCTGATCGTCACGACGTCATCGAGCTTGATGCGGCCGTCCTTCAATGCGTGAAACACGGCGTACGCCGACATCAGCTTGGTCAGGCTGGCCGGCTCGAGGCGCTCGCTCTCGTTGCTTGCGGCGAGCATCTGGCCGCTCACGTAATCCATCAGGAAATAACCGCGCGCCGGGACCTCGGGCGGTGCGGGAATCGGCGGCGGCTTGATGTCGCTCGCCTGCGCCTGCGCGAGCCCCAGCGGGGCGGTCACGGAGCGCATCGCGGCGGGCTGTGGATCGCTGGAACAGGCGCTGCACAGGGCGGCCGAGAAAAGCACGATCAGCAGGGCGCCGAGGCGTCGATTCATGTTGACAAGCATCGGTTTATTCATCGAAACGAATCACTTAACGTCAAGGTCAAAGACGGTTCCCGCTCGGCTCAAAGTCTACGAGAGCGCAGTGGCGACCGACGGGCGAATCGTGCGCGAACAAAGGCGAATGGCGCCCTCAGGCGCATCCTGAATCGAATCGGCGCCACGGAGCAAGCGGCGAGGCGTCGCAGCGAAGCGTCGCAGGTCGCGCGGGTTCAATCCGCTGCAAGCCGCGCGTCGGGAACGCCGAGCGCCTTCAACCGTTCGAGGAGCCGGTCGAACTCTCTAACATCCGGGATCGGCCCGATGCGCACGCGGTACAGCGGCTTGTCGCCCGTTTCCACCTGCTGCACGAAGCTGTCGCCGAGCCCATGGGCGCGCAGTTGCTCCAACAGCCGCACCGCATTCGCCTGGGCGCCGAATGCGCCGGCCTGCACGTACAGGGAAGCGGGCGCGACGTTGCTGGCGGCCGTGGCGCTCGGCGCGCTCGTCGTGAGCGCCTCGACCTCCACAAAAGCCGTGCCGGCGCGCAACATGTCGAGCTTTACGGCGGCTGTGTACGACAGGTCGATGATGCGCCCGTCCTTGAACGGGCCCCGGTCGTTGACGCGCACCACCACGCTGCGCCCGTTGCTCAGGTTCGTCACGCGCACGTATGAAGGCAATGGCAGCGTCTTGTGGGCGGCCGTCATTGCATACATGTCGTAAGGCTCGCCGCTCGACGTGCTCCCCTGGTGAAAGCCGGGCCCATACCATGAAGCGACGCCGCGCTCACGGTAGCCGGCTGCAGACGCGAGGACGAAGTAGCGTTTGCCTCCAACTTCGTAAAACGGCGGGTTGCCGCGCGCCGAGCGCGGTTCAGCCTGCGGAACTGCATTGGGAATCGCACTGACGTCGGGCGGCGGTGCAGGAGCCGGAACGGGTCGCGGCGGCGCGCTGACGCAGCCGGCGATCGTGAGGATGAGCGCCGCGACAGCGACGGCGAGCGGTGCGCACGGTCGCCGCACGGTCTTACCTCGCGGCATTGCGGCCGCCCGCGGTCGCGTTCGTGCGGTTGGCGGAGGAGCGCTCTATGGCCTCGCCCAGATCGTGCACCGCCATGACGTACATGGCGCTGCGGTTGTAACGCGTCACGACGTAGAAGTTGTTGAAGCCGACGCGGTAGTGCGGGCCGTCACGCCCCTCGGCGACTATCAGCGTCGCCGGCGCGCTCGGCGGCAGCGTGGTCTCGAAGCGCACTTTCTTGTCCCGCAACGATTGCACCGTCTCCTTGAGCTCGAGCCCGCTCAGCTCGAAGCGCGACAGGTCGTGATCGTCGAGCTGCGCGGGGGTCGTCACCGGCTCGCCCGCACGCCAACCGTGGACTTGCAGGTAATTGGCCACCGAGCCGATGACGTCGTCCCAGCTGCCCCACAGATCGCGCTGGCCATCGCCGTCCGCGTCAACGGCGTAGCGGCGATAGCTGGAGGAGATGAACTGCGGGGCCCCCATCGCGCCGGCGTACGAGCCGAGCGTTTCTTGCGGATCCACATTCTCTTCGCGCGACAGGATCAGGAACTGCTTCAGCTCTTCGCGGAAGAACGGCGCACGCGGCGCGTAATCGAAAGCCAGCGTGGCCAGCGCGTCCAGCACGCGGTAGCGCCCGGTGATGCGTCCGAACGAAGTCTCCACGCCCAGGATGCCCAGCACAGTGGCCGCGAGGGTTGCGTCCTCGATGCTGGCGAGACGCTCGCCGTGCTCAATGCGGAAAGAGACGCCTTCACGAACGCGCTCCTCGTTGAGGAAACGCTCGCGGTATTCATGCCATGGCGCGACGCGCTCGGCGGGCCGGCTGATGGCGTCCAGGATCGCCTGCTTGGTCTCGGCCTGCTGCAGCAGGGCGCGTACCTGTCGCCGATCGAAGTCATGTTCGCGCACCATTTCCTCGATGAACTCCCGCACCTCGGCGCGCCGGGAGTCGAGCGGCGCGGCGGACGCCGCCAGCAAGGGCAGGAGCAGCGCGGGCAGCGCGAAAATCGAAAGTTTCGACACGACGAATCCGACGGAAGTACTGGCGTGAGCGGGGTGCATGCGCGTTCTGCGAGTCGCTCGCGGGCCGCATCAGCGGCTGACGAGTTTCCGCTTGGCGCACAGCGACATGAGAATACCGAAACCCGCCATGAGGGTCACCATTGAAGTGCCGCCGTAGCTGATGAGCGGCAGCGGCACGCCGACGACGGGCAATAGTCCCGTCACCATGCCGCTGTTGACGAATACATACACGCAGAACGTGAGGCTCAGGCTCCCTGCTGCGAGACGCGCGAACGTGTCCTGCGCGCTGGCCGCGAGGTACAACGCACGGCCGATGATGAACATGTACAGCGCGATGACGGTCATGAGGCCGATCAGACCCCACTCCTCGCCGATCACGGCGAAGATGAAGTCGGTGGAGCGCTCGGGCAGGAACTCGAGCTGCGCCTGGCTGCCGTTGAGATAGCCCTTGCCGAAGGCGCCGCCCGAGCCGATCGCGATCTGCGACTGGATGATGTGATAGCCCGACCCGAGCGGATCGCTCTGCGGATCGAGGAATGTGAGCACGCGCTGCTTCTGGTAGTCATGCAGAAGGAAACGCCAGGCGATGAATGCAACCGGCGCCAGCAGTCCCGCGAGCGCCATGATGTAGCGCATCTGCAGCCCGGCGAGCAGCAGCACCATCGCGCCGCTCGCCGCGACCAGCAGGGCGGTGCCGAGATCGGGTTGCTCGGCGATGAGCAGCGTGGGCGCGCAGATCCCGACGGCCAGCACGAGCAGCGACAGCGGACTCGGCGGCAGCGGCCGCTCGTGCAGATACCATGCGCACGCGAGCGGCACGGCCAGTTTCATCATCTCAGAAGGCTGAAAGCGCACGACGCCGAGGTCGAGCCAGCGCTGCGCGCCCATGGCGACGTCGCCGGTCAGCATCACTGCGAGCAGCAGCGCCAATCCGAACAGCCAGGCCCACGGCGAGGTGTTGCGTATGATGCGGGGAGGAATTTGTGCAAGCAGCACCATGCCCGCGATCGCGAGGCCGAAGCGGATCAGCTGCGCCTCGAGCATGCCCAGGTTGCCGCCTGAGGCGCTGAACAGCACGATCACGCCGACCGCTCCCACCAGGCACAGCGCGACGAACAGCGGGCCGTCCAGATGCAGCGCCGACAGCAGCCGGGCGGAGCCCGAGAAGGTGCGTTGCGTGCGGGACGTGTCCAGGCCTTCGTAGCTCATTCGGTGCTTCCGCTCGCCCGGACGACCTTGGTCCGGCTCGAGCCCTCTTGCTCGGCGAGCTGCTCGGGGGTGAGCAGATAGGAGTCGAGGATCTTGCGTGCGATCGGGCCGGCGTACGCCGATCCGCCGCCCGGCGCGTTCTCGATGATGACGGCCACGGCCATGCGCGGCGCCTCGACCGGCGCATAGGCTACGAACAGCGCGTGATCGCGCAGATGCTCGGCGAGCTCGCCCGCCTTGCGCATCCGCTCAGTCACGGCGACCGTGAACACTTGGGCGGTGCCGCTCTTGCCGGCCAGCGAATACTGCGGGTCGGGCAGGTAATAGCGCGCGGTGCCGTGCGGTGCGTTGACGACGTCGACCATGCCGTTGATCGCCACGTCCCACGCCCTGGGGTCGGAAATCTTTGCTGGAGGCAGCTCCTTGGGCGGCAGCTCGCGCATTTCGCCCGATTGGACGTCGCGTATCGCCCGAACCAGCCGCGGCTGGAAACGCCGCCCGCGCGCAGCGAGCGTTGCGGTCGCATGCGCGAGTTGCAACGGGGTGGCGAGCATCTGGCCTTGTCCGATGCCGACGCTGATGGTGTCGCCGGGGAACCACACCTGCAGCTCCTTCTGCCGATAGGCGCGCTTCTTCCATTCGGTGGAGGGTACGATGCCGCTGCGCTCACCGGCGATGTCGATGCCCGTGGGGGCGCCCAGGCCGAACTGCGACACGAAGCTGGCCATGCGGTCGACGCCCATCAGCCGCGCGATATCAAAGAAATATACGTCGCATGAGGTGGCGATCGCTCTGCGCAGGTCCACGGTGCCGTGACCTTGCGGGCGCCAGTCGCGGCGCATACGGCCGTAGCCGGGCGCCGACCAGCGGCCGATGCAGAAGCGAGTCTCGCTCGGTGTGACCACCCCGTATTCGAGCGCCGCGAGAGCGAACAGCGGCTTCACCGTGGAACCCGGCGGGTAGACGCCGCGCAGCGCGCGGTCGTACATCGGCCGGTTGGGATCCTCGGTGAGCGCCAGGTATTCCTTGCGGCTCAGGCCCCGGGCGAACAGGTTCGGATCGAAGGCCGGCGTGCTGACGAAGGCGAGGACGTCGCCGTTGGTCGGATCGATGGCGACCGCCGAAGCGCGCTGTCCGCGCAGGGCCTCCTCAGCAGCCTGCTGGACGCGCTGGTCGATCGTGAGAAACAAATCGTTGCCTGGCCGCGGCTCCCGACGTTGCAGCACCACGGGCTCGGCGCCGATGCGTTCGACGGTGCGACCCTGCGCGTTCACGAGCAACTCGCGGTAGCCGGCGCGCCCATGCAGCTCGGTTTCGTAGGCTCGCTCCACGCCGCTCTTGCCGGTGAGCGCCGAGCCCGCGTAGTCGTCCATGTCCAGGCGCTTCTTGTCCTCCTCGCTGATCGCACCGACGTAGCCGATCGCATGCACGCCGCTTGCGCCGAGCGGGTAATGGCGCGTCAGGCGCGGCCGGATCTCCACGCCGGGGAAATTGTGCCGTCGCGCTGCGAAGCGGGCGAGCTCTTGCTCGGTGAGCTGCAGCTTGATGGGCACCGCGTCGAAACTGCGGCGGCTGCGGATCTCCTTCTTCAGTCCCGGGATGTCGGAGGGCGAGAGCAGACCGAGCCGCGTTAGGCCGGCGAGCGTCGCATCCAGGTCCTCGACCTGCTCGCGCGTCAGCTCGAGCTGATAGGAGGGCGCGTTGCTTGCGAGCGGCAGGCCGTTGCGGTCGAGGATCAGGCCGCGGTTGGGCGGAATCGGCTCGATGCGGATGCGATTGCCCTGCGAAAGATCGGCGAAGTGATCATGTTGCACGACCTGCAGCCACACCAGACGCGCGATCACCACTCCGAGCGCCAGCGCCATGATCACGGCCGCCGCGATTGCGCGCTTCTCGAACAGCCGCTGCTCGGCGTGGTGATCCTTGATACGGACGGGGCGGAGCATGATCCGAGGCGTTGCGGGCGCGCGTTTCTAGCGGCTGCGCCGGTTCCAAGCGTCCAGCACGGCGACCAGCGCCGGCCAGAACATCGCGCCGGTCAGCACCGGAATCCAACGCGCCCAGGTGGTGATTGGCTGGCCGACCACGCCGTCGATCCAGAACACCAGGAACTGATGCAACGCAAGCAGCATGAACACCGTCAGGGTCTGGTGCCAGATCGGGAAGACGCGCATGCGCAGCTGAAACTTGTGGGTCAAGAAGCCGACCACCAGGAAGGCGAGGGCGTGTTGGCCGAGCACGACGCCGGTGAGTAGATCCATCGCAAGCCCGCACAGCCACGCGAACGTCAGTCCGGCGATGCGCGGCGCGCTCAGCGACCAATAGATGACCAGCAGCAGCAGCAGCCCCGGTCGGGCGGGCTCGATAGAGGCCGGCAGCGGCGTGATCGCGAACAGCAGCGCGATCATCACCGTGAACGTGACCCGCAGATGTCCGACCCGCGTTTCGCTCACAGTTGCGCACCCACGATAACTTCGCCGCAGAAGCCCGGATGCAGTGACGTCATGGCGCCTCCGTTTCGGTCGGCCCAGCCGTGGACTGCGCGGGTCGAGGCTGGGATGGAGCGTCGGCTTGCGCCGGCTGGCTTGACGCTTCGGGTTCGCCGGGCCGTTCGGCGGGCGTATCGGGCGGTTGGTCGACCCACACCAGCAGAACCTCGCGGTCGCGATCGAGTTGCGCGAGCGGTTCGGCCTCGACCGCGGCGAACGTTTCCGCAGGATCCCGTTGCACGCGGGAGATGCGGCCCACCGGATAGCCGGCCGGGAACACGCCGTCGAGGCCCGAGGAGACCAGCAGATCGCCGATTTCGATGTCCGCCTCCAGAGTGACGAACGGCAACGTCAATCGATCGAGATCGCCCGAGCCGGAGGCGATGGTGCGCAGACCGTTGCGATTGACCAGCACCGGCACCGCGTGCTCGGCGTCGGTGACCAGAATCGCAAGCGAGCTGTACTGGTCCACCTGCATGATCTGGCCGACAATTCCGAAAGCGTCGAGGATCGGCTGTCCGCGGAATACGCCGTCCGCGGCGCCCTTGTTGAGGCGCACGCGATGGCGGAACGGATCCACGTCGACCCGAATGATCTCGGCGACTAGCGTGCGTGCGGCGATGTCCCGGGACGCCTCGCGGACCTGACGCAACCTGCGGTTCTCCTCGCGCAGCGCCGCGAAGCTGAGCAACTGTACGCGGGCCTGGCGCAACTCATCGGTCAAACGCGCATTCTCCGCGCGCAGGCGTGATCGGTCGCGGAAACTCTCCGTCAGCCAGTCCCAGGCGTCGAACGGCGCCTGCACCACCGCGTAGAGCGGGTTCGCCGCGGCCCCCAGCCACAGTCGTGCGGTTTGCAGATAGCTGCTGCGGTGATCGAGCACCATCACGGTCACCGCCAGCAGCGCCAGAAAGAAGAAGCTGGCGCCGAGCGGCGGGCCGCGGCCGATGATCGGGCGAGTGTCGGAGCTTAAGGTGACCACAGCGGATGCAGAGAGGTCGAGCCTTCGGACTTAAGGGCGTGGCGCGGGCCGGCCGCCGGGACGCGCCGCTGGCCGACGGTTGGGCGCCGAAGGCCGGAGTATCGGCGCCGCGGCGCCATGATGGCGGTGAGCCGCATCCCGTTTTCGCGTGGCTCCGCCCGCCTTCTTTTTATTACTTCTACTCGAGATTGAACAGGGCCGGTCCATGCTCGTCGATCAGCTCGAGCATGCGCCCGCCGCCACGCGCCACACAAGTGAGCGGATCCTCGGAGACGACTACCGGCAGGCCGGTTTCTTCCATCAGGAGCTTGTCGATGTCGCGCAACAGCGCGCCGCCGCCGGTCAGCACGATGCCGCGCTCGGCGACGTCGGCGCCGAGCTCCGGCGGGGTCTGTTCGAGCGCCACCTTGACGGCCCCGACGATGCCGGCGAGCGGCTCCTGCAGCGCTTCGAGAATCTCGTTGGAATTGAGCGTAAAGGCGCGCGGCACGCCTTCGGACAGGTTGCGGCCCTTGACGGAGATCTCGTTCACCTGCTGGCCGGGGTAGGCCGAGCCGATCTCGATCTTGATTTTCTCGGCGGTCGATTCGCCGATGAGGATGCCGTAGTTGCGCCGTACGTAATTGATGATGGCGTCGTCGAAGCGGTCGCCGCCGATGCGCACCGAGGAGGCGTAGACGATGCCGTTCAGCGAGATCACCGCGACTTCCGAAGTGCCTCCGCCGATGTCGAGCACCATCGAGCCGCGCGCCTCATGCACAGGAAGCCCAGCGCCCACCGCCGCGGCCATTGGCTCCTCGATCAGACGGACCCAGCGCGCGCCTGCGCCTTCGGCGGACTCCTGGATGGCGCGGCGCTCGACTTGCGTCGAGCCGTACGGTACGCAGATCAGTACGCGCGGACTGGGACGCATGAGACGATTGCCATGCACCTTCTCGATGAAGTACTGCAGCATCTTCTCAGTGACGGTGAAGTCGGCGATCACGCCGTCCTTCATCGGACGGATCGCCGTGATGTGTCCCGGCGTGCGTCCCAGCATGTTCTTCGCTTCCTGGCCGACCGCTTCGATCTTCTTGCCGGCGCGGCCCGGCTCCTCGCGAATCGCGACCACCGATGGCTCGTTCAGCACGATGCCCTTGCCGCGAACGTAGATCAGTGTGTTGGCGGTGCCCAGATCGATCGAAAGGTCGTTCGAAAAATACCCTCGAAGATTCTTGAACATGGTTGTTGTGAGTCGAACGGCCGAACGGCGGTTGGGGGGCAAAAAAGTTGCGGTACTCTAGCAATGGGTCGCACACAGCACAAGCTGAAGGTGTATGATTGCGCGCGGTTTTTTTCGACTTTTCGCCCCTGTTTCGGCGCCTCGCGATTCATCCGCGAGTGCATGCGCGAAACGGGCGCCGCCAGTTGCAGGGCCCCATTCATGAGTCTGACCCGTGAGCACGTGGAGAGCATCGCGCATCTTGCGCGACTTGCGATCACGCAAGACGAGCTGCCCGCCTATGTCGACAGCCTGTCGAGGATTCTCAGCTTCGTTGAGCAGCTCAACGCCGTCGAGGCGCGCGACGTCGAGCCGATGGCCCATCCGCTCGCCGGACAGGTGCAGCGGCTGCGGCCGGACGAGCCGGAGCAAATGAACAGCCGCGAGAAGTACCAGGCGAACGCCCCGTGCACGGAAGCGGGTCTGTATCTGGTGCCGAAGGTTATCGAATAGCGCATTGCCGGCGTGCAGCCATAGAGGGTTGCGCGCCGACACGTTTGAACGTAGTCATGAGCGAACTTCATCATCTGACTCTCAGCGAGATCAGCGCCGGCCTAAGCAAGCGCAGCTTCTCCAGCGTGGAGCTCACCCGGCATTTCCTTGCGCGCATCGAGCAAGGCGCCGCGGCGCTCAACGCCATCATCACGACCTGCGAGGAGCAGGCGCTCGCCGCCGCACGACAGGCGGACGAGGCGCTGGCGAAGGGTCGAGCCGGGCCGCTGACGGGTGCGCCGATCGTACACAAGGACATCTTCTGCACTGACGGCGTGCTCACCACGTGCGCCTCGCGCATGCTTTCCAACTTCATCGCTCCGTACGATGCGACGGTGGTGGAGCGACTGGCGCGCGCCGGCGTCGTCACGCTCGCCAAGGCGAACATGGACGAGTTCGCGATGGGCTCCTCCAACGAAACGAGCTGGTACGGGCCGGTGAAGAATCCCTGGGATCCGCGCCGTACGCCCGGCGGCTCATCCGGCGGCTCGGCCGCAGCCGTGGCGGCCCGGCTGGCGCCGGCGGCTACCGGCACGGATACCGGCGGCTCGATTCGCCAGCCGGCCGCGTTGACCGGGTTGACAGGGCTGAAGCCAACCTATGGTCGCGTCTCCCGCTACGGGATGATCGCCTTCGCCTCCAGTCTGGATCAGGCCGGCACGCTCACTCACACCGCTCACGACGCCGCGCTGCTGCTCGGCGTCATGGCTGGCTTTGATCCGCGCGACTCCACGAGCGTGGACGAGCCTGTGCCGGATTACGTCGCCGCGCTGGACCAGCCGCTCACAGGGCTGAAGATCGGTCTGCTCAAGGAATTTTTCGATGAAGGCCTGCAGTCGGAGAACGCTGCACTGGTGCGCGAGGCGCTGCGGGTCTACGAGAAGCTGGGCGCCTCGCTGGTGGAGGTCAGCCTGCCGAACATGCCGCTGTCCGTGCCGACGTACTATGTGGTGGCGCCGGCGGAGTGTTCCTCCAATCTGTCGCGGTTCGACGGCGTGCGCTTCGGTCACCGCTGCAAGGACCCGGTGGACCTGATGGACATGTACAAGCGCTCACGGGGCGAAGGCTTCGGCGCCGAAGTCAAACGGCGCATCATGACTGGTGCGTATGTGCTGTCGGCCGGCTATTACGACGCCTACTATCTTCAGGCGCAGAAGGTGCGTCGGCTGATCACCGACGACTTCGCACGCGCCTTCACCCAGGTGGACGTGATCATGGGTCCGACCACGCCGACCCCGGCGTTCGAACTCGGCGCCAAGGTGCACGACCCAGTGACCATGTACCTGAACGACATCTACACGATCGCCGCGAATCTGGCGGGGCTGCCGGCGATCTCCGTGCCGTGCGGCTTCGTCGACGCTCTGCCGGTCGGGCTGCAGATCATCGGTGCGCACTTCGCCGAGGCGAAGCTGCTGAACGTCGCCCATGCCTATCAGAAGGAAACGCAGTGGACGCGGAGGATTCCGCCCGGGTTTGAATAGAAGCAGTTGGCGATTGGCGGTTAGGGGAGCTCTGATCAACTTCCTTGGTGAAGAACTGCAATCGCCGAACCGCTGAGTCGCTGCATACGATGAAGGATTCCGTCTGCTGCGCCGCCGGGCTGCAAGCCGAAACGCCGACCAAACCGCTCATACTCTTCAGTAACCGCTAACCGCTGACCGCTAGTCATGTCCTGGGAAACCGTCATCGGCCTCGAAATCCACGCGCAGCTCGCTACGAAGAGCAAGATCTTCTCGAGCGCGCCGACCGCCTACGGCGCCGCGCCGAACACGCAGGCGAACCTCGTCGATCTCGGTTATCCGGGCGTGCTGCCGGTGCTCAACGCCGAGACGGTGCGCATGGCCGTGAAGTTCGGGCTTGCGATCGGCGCGCGCGTTGCGCCGCGCTCGGTGTTCGCCCGCAAGAACTACTTTTATCCCGATCTGCCAAAGGGTTACCAGATCAGCCAGTACGAGCTGCCGATCGTCGAGCGCGGCCGCCTGGAGATCGTGCTCGATGACGGCTCGCGCAAGACCATCGGCGTGACGCGCGCACACCTCGAGGAGGACGCCGGCAAATCGCTGCATGAAGACTTCCACGGCCTGAGCGGCATCGACCTCAACCGTGCAGGCACGCCGCTCCTCGAGATCGTCTCCGAGCCGGATATGCGCTCGGCGAAGGAGGCGGTCGCGTACATGAAGAAGATCCACACACTGGTTCGCTACCTCGAGATCTGTGACGGCAACATGCAGGAGGGCTCGTTTCGCTGCGACGCCAATGTGTCGGTGCGTCGCGTGGGCCAGAGCGAGTTCGGCACGCGTTGCGAGATCAAGAACCTCAACTCGTTCCGCTTCATCGAGAAGGCGATCAACTACGAGGTTGCACGCCAGATCGAGGAGCTGGAGGCCGGTCGGCCCATCGTGCAGCAGACCCGGCTCTATGATCCCGACAAGGGCGAAACGCGCGCACTCCGCTCGAAGGAAGAGGCGAACGACTATCGCTACTTCCCCGATCCGGACCTGCTGCCGGTCGTGATCGACGCGGCGTTCGTCGAGAGCGTGCGCAAGACGCTCCCCGAATTGCCCGACGAGAAGGCGGCGCGCTACATGGAGAAGTTCGGGCTGTCGGCCTACGATGCGGGCGTGCTGACGGCCAGCCGGGAGATGGCCGACTACTACGAGAGCGTGCTTGCGCAACTCGGGGGAAGCGAGAAGTTGGCGGCGAACTGGGTGATGGGCGAGCTGTCCGCCGCGCTCAATCGCGACGGGCTGGACGTCACGCGCTCGCGTATCGACGCGCGGCGTCTGGCGGGGCTGCTGAGGCGCATCGCCGACGAGACGATCTCGGGCAAGATCGCCAAGGAAGTGTTCGAGCAGATGTGGTCGCAGGACGAGGATGCTGACGCGATCATCGAAGCGAAGGGTCTGCGCCAGATCACCGACACGGGCGCCATCGAGCAGACCATCGATGAAATCATGGCGGCCAACCCGAAGCAGCTCACGGAGTATCGGGCGGGCAAGGACAAGCTGTTCGGCTTCTTCGTCGGTCAAGTCATGAAGGCGACCGGCGGCAAAGCCAACCCGGCGCAGGTGAACGAGTTGCTGAAGCGCAAGCTGGCTGGGTGACTATCGAGAAGAAGCGGATAGCGGATGGTTCAGAAGAGCCGCTGCGGCGCTTCATTCCTGCGGGTCGTCGCGCGAACTTGATTAGAAGCCACCGGTCGTCTGACTGATCGGAGATATGACCTGCCGCCTTGCGAATGAGTGCGGGCAGGGTGGAACTGCGGGTTCTCGACCCAATATCTGGCCGTTCACCAGCGCGGCGCAGCCGCTTTTGGCCGCCGCCGCGCTTCCGCTTACCAGCCACCGTCACCAGTCACCTTCCATGCACGACCGCGACTGCCTGCATCGATTCCTCTTCGAGCACTATCCGATCCGTGGACATCTGGTTCACCTGGACGCGTCCTGGCGGGCCCTGCTCGAGCACCGCGAATACCCCCACAGCGTGCGGGATACGCTGGGCGAGGCGGTGGCCGCATCCGTGCTGCTGGCGGCGACGCTCAAGTTCGACGGCACTTTGAGCCTGCAGCTCAAAGGCGCCGGACCGATGCACCTGCTGCTGGCTCAGTGTTCGGATCAGCTTGGCGTGCGGGCTGTGGCGCGCTATCGCGATGAGGTCGAGCGGCGCGATCTCGCCGGAATGTCCGGCGAGGGACATCTTACGGTCACACTGGAAAACGATGACCTGACGCAGCGCTACCAAGGCGTCGTGCCGCTCAGCGGAGAGCGATTGTCCGACTGCCTGCGCTCGTACTTCGAGAGCTCCGAGCAGTTGCCTACGCGACTCTGGCTGCATGCGACCGAGTCGGGCGCGTCCGGCTTGCTGCTGCAGCGGCTCCCCGCCGATGCGGCGACGGCGCCTCGGGCGGACGGTTCTGTCCGCCAGGCCTCGCCCGCTGAAGTGGAAGATGCATGGAGCCGCGTGCAGTTGCTTGCGGACACCTTGAAGCCGGAAGAGATCGAGACGCTCCGCGACCATCAGATCCTGCGGCGGCTGTTCGCCGAGGACGACGTGCGTCTGTTCGAACCCGCGCCGGTGTTCTTCCGCTGTCGCTGCTCGCGCGAGCGGGTGGCGAGCATGCTCAATGCGCTGGGGGCTGAAGAAGTCCGCTCGATTCTGGCCGAGCAGGGCCGCGTAGAAGTTAGATGTGACTTTTGCAATCGCGCGTATCACTTTGATCCAGTGGATGTTGAACACCTGCTGGCGACCGGGTCCGCCACCGACCTTTCAAGTCGCAGGCATTGAGGAAGAAGCGGTTAGACAGAGAGGGGCCGTCGGGTCTTGGCGGGTCGCCTCTGCAACTAACCGATAACCGCTAACCGCCAACCGCTTCTTTTGCCGCTTCTTTTTTCCCTTGCCCCGATCGCTCTCACGCCCTATAGTCGGTTCACGAGCATAAAGACTTGCTTATATCCCAATGTCCTCATTCCTGGCGGCGGTATCGGCCTTGCGTGCGGCGGGTGAGCCCACGCGTCTGCGGCTGCTTGTACTGCTCGCCCGTGCAGAGCTCACCGTGGGTGAGCTCTGCGAGATTGTTGGTCAGAGCCAACCGCGCGTATCGCGCCATCTGAAGGTTCTGACCGACGCGGGTCTGTCGGATCGCTTCCGCGAGCAGCACTGGGTGTATTACCGCGCGCCGACTGATCCGGCGGCGCGCCAGGTGGTCGAGCAGCTGCTGAAGCTGGTCGAGGAGGACGACGACGTTCTGCGGCGCGATCTCAGGCGGATGGCTCAGGTGATCGATGAGCGCGCCCGCCGAGCGACCGGCGATGCTCCGCATGTTCAGACCGCCGTTGCGGATCTCGAGGTGCTCGACGCAACCGTGCTGGGCGAACTCGAGAACGAACCCATCGGCGCCTTGCTCGACGTCGGTACAGGGGCGGGTCATTTGCTCGGCCTGCTCGGGCCGCAGGCGACGCGCGCCGTGGGCGTGGACATTTCGAGCGATGCGTTGCGGGTGGCTCGCACCAACCTGCACGGCGCGGGCCTGAGCCACTGTGAGCTGCAGCGCGGCGACATGTACGACCTGCCGTTCGCGGCGCCCATGTTCGACACGACTACAGTCGATCGCGTGCTCGCCGGCGCTGAACGCCCGGCGGCGGCTCTGCGTGAAATCGCGCGCACGCTCAGACCGGGCGGGCGGCTGGTGATCATCGAGGACTTCGATGCGCTGAGCGAGCTCGGCGACAACCCCATAGCTACGGTCAAGAAGTGGATCGCAGCCGCCGGTTTCGAGTGCACGCGCGTGCGGCCGCTCGATGCGGGCGCGGCGCATTTGCTGATTACGCTGGCGCGTAGGGCGGAGCGCACCACGGCGGCGGCTTAAGACAGACGCTGCATCGAGCATCCCCGAAGGCGCATAGGAACAACCAACATGTCAATCGAACCGATCGGGGAACGCCTTGCGGAGGCCAGCGCCGCGCTGCGCGGTGCGCCTCAGGTGTCATTCGAGTTTTTCCCGCCGAAAGACGAGCTGATGGAGCGCACGCTGTGGGACTCGATCGAGCGCCTTGCGCCGTTGCGGCCGCGGTTCGTTTCCGTGACTTACGGCGCGGACGGCTCGACGCGCACCCGCACGCACAACATCGTCACCCGGATTCAGCGCTCTACGGCGCTCACCGCCGCGCCGCATCTGACGTGCGTCGGCGCCCCGCGGGAGGAGATCCTGGACATCGCTCGTCAGTACTGGGCGAACGGCGTGCGGCACATCGTGGCGCTGCGCGGCGATCCGCCGCAGGGCTGCGGTTCATACGTGGCGCATCCGCAGGGTTTCGCATACGCCGTGGATCTGGTGCGCGGTCTGAAAACGGTGGCGGAATTCGAGATCTCCGTGGCCACGTATCCCGAGCCGCACCCGGAGTCGCCGAGCCCGGATTTCGAGTTCCACAACCTGCAGGCGAAGATCGATGCGGGCGCGGATCGCGCCATTACTCAGTTCTTCTTCGATCCAGACGTGTTCCTGCGCTTCCGCGATCGTTGCGCCGCCGCCGGCGTCAATGCGCGCATCGTACCGGGCGTCCTACCGATCACACGTTTTCCGCAGATGCTGCGCATGGCGCAGCGCTGCGGCGCAAGCGTGCCCGACTGGCTCGTGCATCGCTTCGACGGCCTGGATGAGGATCCGGAAACGCGCCGGATGATCGCCGCGGCCGTGGCGATCGAGCAGGTGCAGCGATTGCAGCGCCATGGCGTCGACGAGTTCCACTTCTACACGCTGAATCGCTCCGAGCTCACGTACGCGATCTGCCACGCGCTCGGCGTGAGGGCGCCTGCGGCGGCCGGCGCCGCCTAGGTGAATCCGAACAAGCCCATCCGATGAGAATCGCAGCTTCGCGACCCCTGTCTTACGCCGCTTCTGTTCTGCTCGGTCAGCAGCCCGCGGGCTTGATCAGCGCTCACCTCGGCAAGCTCCCGCAAAGGTCATAGAAAAAATGTCGCATACCGACCGCACCGCTCTGTTCCGCCGCCTGCTCACCGAACGCATCCTCGTCATCGACGGCGGGATGGGCACGATGATTCAGCGTTTCGGGCTCACCGAAGCCGACTATCGCGGCGAGCGCTTCCGCAACTGGCGCTGCGACATGAAAGGCAACAGCGATGTTCTATCGATCACGCGCCCGGATGTGATCGAACAGATTCATCGCGCGTACCTGGAAGCCGGCGCGGATATCATCGAAACGAATACGTTTACCGCCAATCATCCCTCCCAAGCCGACTATGGCGCCGAGGATGCGGTCCGAGAGATCAATCTGGCCGGCGCGCGCATCGCGCGCAAGGCTGCGGACGACGTCGCCGCCCGTAGCGGCCAGCCGCGTTTCGTCGCAGGCGCGCTCGGGCCGACCAATCGCACAGCGTCGCTCTCGCCGGACGTCAACGACCCGGCCTTTCGCAACATCGATTTCGATCAGCTCGTCGACACCTATCGAGTGGCGGCGCAGGCGCTGATCGAGGGCGGCGTCGACCTGCTGCTGATCGAGACGGTTTTCGACACGCTCAACGCGAAGGCCGCCGCATTCGCAGTCCGGCAGGCAATGGACGAGGCGGGCGTCGATCTGCCGCTGATCATAGCCGGCACGATCCCCGACGCCTCGGGCCGGACGCTTTCGGGTCAGACGACCGAGGCGTTCTGGAACTCGATTCGTCACGCGCGTCCCACGGCCGTCGGTCTGAACTGTGCGCTCGGCGCAAGACAGCTCCGCCCCTATATCGAGGAGCTGTCGCGGATAGCCGACGTCTACGTAAGCGCGTATCCGAACGCGGGCCTCCCCAACGCGTTCGGCGAGTACGACGAGGCGGCCTGCGAGACCGCGAAACTGTTGCGCGAATTCGCCGAGAGCGGCTTCGTGAACATCGTGGGCGGCTGCTGCGGCACTACGCCCGACCACATCCGCCACATTCGCGAGGCCGTGGCTGGTCTCGCGCCGCGCGTGCCGCCGACTCTCGAGCGGCGTTGCCGACTCGCCGGTCTGGAGCCGATGAACATTGGTCCGGACAGCTTGTTCGTGAACGTCGGCGAGCGCACCAACGTCACCGGGTCGGCCAAGTTTCGCCGCCTGATCGAGGCGGGCGACTACAACGCCGCCCTGGAGGTCGCGCGTCAGCAGGTGGCCAACGGCGCACAGATCATCGACATCAACATGGATGAGGGCATGCTCGATTCGGAAGCGGCCATGATTCGCTTCCTCAATCTGATCGCCGCCGAGCCCGATATCGCACGTGCGCCGATCATGATCGATTCGTCGAAGTGGTCAGTGATCGAAGCCGGTCTCAAGTGCATCCAGGGCAAGGGAGTGGTCAATTCGATCAGCCTGAAGGAAGGGGAGACCATCTTTCTCGAGCAGGCCCGCAAGGTGCGCGCCTACGGCGCCGCAGTCGTCGTCATGGCGTTCGACGAGCAGGGTCAGGCCGACACCGTGGCGCGCAAGACGGCGATCTGCCGGCGATCGTATGAGCTGCTCACGCAGCAGGTCGGCTTCCCGCCGGAAGACATCATCTTCGACCCCAATGTTTTCGCAGTGGCCACCGGCATCGAGGAGCACAACAACTACGCGCGCGATTTCATCGAAGCGACGGCGCAGATCCGCAAGGAGTGTCCACACGCGCACGTGAGCGGCGGCGTGAGCAACGTCTCCTTCTCGTTCCGCGGCAACGACCCGGTGCGCGAGGCCATGCACTCGGTGTTCCTGTATCACGCCATCAAGGCTGGCATGACCATGGGCATCGTGAATGCCGGACAGCTGGCCATCTACGAGGAGATCGATGCGCAGCTTCGCGAGCGAGTCGAGGACGTCATCCTCAACCGTAGAGCGGACGCGACCGAGCGCCTGGTCGAGATCGCCGAGCGCTACAAGGGCGAGGCGGGTGCGAAGAAAGCGGAGGATCTCGCTTGGCGAAGCTGGCCGGTCGCCAAGCGTCTGGAGCATGCGCTCGTCAAGGGCGTCGATGAGTTCGTGGTCCAGGACGCCGAAGAAGCGCGTCTCGAGTTCGAGCACCCGCTGCAGGTGATCGAAGGCCCGCTCATGGAGGGCATGAACGTGGTCGGCGATCTGTTCGGCGCCGGCAAGATGTTCCTGCCGCAAGTCGTCAAGTCGGCGCGCGTCATGAAGAAGGCCGTAGCGCACCTGATTCCGTTCATCGAGCAGCGCAAGGCTGCGGGCGCGGCGCACACTAACGGCAAGATCGTCATGGCGACGGTCAAAGGCGACGTGCACGACATCGGCAAGAACATCGTAGGCGTCGTGCTCCAATGCAACAATTTCGAGGTGATCGATCTGGGCGTGATGGTGCCGTGCGAGCGCATTCTGGAGACCGCGCTCCGCGAAGGCGCCGACATCATCGGCGTATCGGGTCTGATCACGCCCTCGCTGGACGAGATGGTGCACGTGGCGAAGGAAATGCAGCGGCAAGGCTTCAAGCAGCCGCTGCTGATCGGCGGGGCGACCACCTCGCCGGCGCATACATCCGTCAAGGTGGACCCGCAGTACGACGGGCCGGTCGTATACGTGAAGGATGCGTCGCGCTCGGTGGGCGTATGCCAGCAGTTGCTGTCGAGCGCCGGCCGCGAGGAGTACATCGCCCGCATCAAGTCCGAGCATGCGGAGCGCCGCGAGCTGCACCAGGGACGCAAGATCAAGGCGCCGCAGCTCACGATTTCGCAGGCGCGCGCCAACAAGTTCGACGGGGGCTGGAGCGAGTACACGCCGCCGACGCCTCGCTTCCTGGGACTGCGCGTCTTCGAGGATTATTCGCTGGAAGATCTCACGCGCTACATCGACTGGATGCCGTTCTTCAACGCCTGGGAGTTCCGCGGCAAGTTCCCCGACATCCTGACCGATCCGCAGGTCGGCGAGCAGGCGAGCAACCTGTACGCTGACGCTCGTCGCATGCTCAAGCAGATCGTGCGTGAACGCTGGCTGACCGCTCGCGCCGTAATCGGCATGTTCCCGGCGAACAGCGTCGATGACGACGACGTCGAGGTGTACGCCGATGAATCGCGCTCGCGCGTGCTCGCGCGACTGCACTTCCTGCGCCAGCAGAAGGGCAAGCCGCAGGGCCAGTCGCACGTTGCGCTGGCCGACTTCATTGCGCCGAAGAGTTCCGCGCGAGCCGACTATATCGGGGCGTTCGCCGTGACCGCAGGCCTGGGCGTCGAAACGCATCTCGAGCGCTTCGAGCGCGAGCACGACGACTATTCACGCATCATGCTCAAGGCGCTGGCCGACCGGCTCGCCGAGGCCTTCGCCGAACGGCTGCACGAGCGCGTACGCCGCGAATTCTGGGGCTACGCGCCCGAGGAGCGTCTGACCAATGAGCAGCTCATCCGCGAGGAGTATCGCGGTATCCGTCCTGCTCCAGGCTACCCCGCGTGTCCGGATCACACCGAGAAGGCGACGCTCTGGAAACTGATCGATCCGCAGACGAACGCTGGCGTGCGCATTACGGACTCTTACGCGATGTATCCGGCGGCGTCCGTGAGCGGCTGGTACTTCTCCCATCCGCGCTCGCATTATTTCGCGGTGGGCAAGATCGGGCTCGACCAGGTGCAGCAGTACGCTGCGCGCAAGGATCTTTCGCTGGAGGAAGCGCAACGCTGGCTGTCGCCCAACCTCGGCTACGATCCGGACGCCGAGGCGGACGCCGCCTGAGCGTGTTCGCCGCGAGGAAAGCGTCGTCGACATAATTCCTCAATCGATGAAATAATATCGGCGGCCCGGCTGGCGGGGCTACAATCGCCGCGCCGCTATCAGCCCGCACAAGCCGGCTCTGAGGTTCCTGGTGAACCAGCCTCAGTCGAGATGGTCTTGCGGGCGTCAGGTGCTTCGAGCTCAGGGGTAGTCGACTCGTTATCGCCTTAGGGAATCTCCAAAGTCACTCTGTTTCTGCGGTCTTGAGCCGCTCGAAACACCATGCATTGCGGGTATTTCCTTCGGCTGAACCGTCGGCTTGGTAGGTTGATCAGAGCTTCCTCAGGAGGCCGCGAATTCTCATGAAGACGAAGGTTTACGCAAACGCGCGCGCAGCGCTCGATGGCGTAGTGCGCGACGGCATGACGCTGATGTGCGGTGGATTCGGGCTGTGCGGCATTCCGGAGAATCTGATCCTGGCGCTCGCCGAACTGGGCGTTCGCGATCTGACGGTGGTCTCGAACAATGCAGGCGTTGACGAGCTGGGGCTCGGCAAGCTTCTGAAGACCCGCCAGGTGCGTAAGATGATTTCCTCCTATGTAGGCGAGAACAAGGAGTTCGAACGGCAGTATCTGTCCGGAGAGCTGCAGCTGGAATTCAATCCCCAGGGCACGCTTGCCGAACGCATCCGCGCCGGAGGCGCAGGCATCTGGGGCTTCTACACCAAGACCGGCGCCGGCACGGTGGTGGCCGAAGGCAAGGAACAGCGGGTGGTGGACGGTGAGACGTACGTGCTGGAGACGGGCCTGACGGCCGACGTGTCGCTGGTGAAGGCGTGGAAGGGAGACAAGGAAGGTAATCTCATCTACCGCAAGACCGCACGCAACTTCAATCCGATGATGGCGACGGCCGGACGAGTGACGATCGCCGAAGTCGAACACTTGGTGGAGGTGGGTGAGCTCGATCCGGACTGCATCCACACGCCCGGCATTTTCGTTCAACGCATAGTACAGGGGTCAAACTACCTCAAAAGCATCGAGCAGCGCACCGTGCGCAAGCGGTCGGCCGCCTGAGCGCCCCGGGCGCTGCACACGACTACACACTGAGGCAACGTCATATGCCCTGGAATCGCGATCAGATGGCCGCACGCGCGGCGCAAGAGCTCAAGGACGGTTTCTACGTCAATCTCGGCATCGGTATTCCCACGCTGGTGGCGAACTACATCCCAGAGGGAATGAAAGTGGTGCTGCAGTCCGAGAACGGAATGCTCGGCATGGGGCCGTTCCCCTGGGAGGGCGAGGAGGACCCCGACCTGATCAACGCCGGCAAGCAGACCATCACGGAGCTGCCGATGTCCTCGTATTTCTCCTCCGCGGACAGCTTCGCGATGATTCGCGGCGGACACATCGATCTGTCCATCCTGGGCGGCATGGAAGTGGCGGAGAACGGCGACCTCGCCAATTGGATGGTGCCCGGCAAGATGGTCAAGGGCATGGGCGGCGCCATGGACTTGGTGGCCGGCGTCAAGCGCGTAGTGGTCGTGATGGAGCACACCTCGAAGAATGGGGAGCCGAAGTTCAAGCCTCGCTGCGAGCTGCCGCTGACCGGGGTGAACGTCGTCGATGTACTGATCACCGATCTGGCGGTGTTCGAGCGCTCCGACCGCAGGTCGCCGTTCAAGCTGAAAGAGCTCGCGCCGGGCGTGACCAGGCAGGAGCTGCGCGAGAAGACTACGGCCAGCTACCTCGAGTAGACGGTCGGCGTTTCCGGGACGCTGGATGCAAGGGCGACCGGCGGCCACCCTGTGGTCGCCGCGCAAAACGCCTTCAGGCCGCCGGCGCAGATGTGTTGCTGTCGTGTGAGCGCAGCGCGGCGTCGATGGCGCCGAGCGCCGCACGCGCGTTCATGCGCTGACAATCCGAACGTAATCCCTGCAGGAGCGCGTACGTTTCAGCGTTGGCGACGCCTTCGCCGACGTCCGCTAGCGCGCGGGCGCGTGCGATCAGCAGGTTGGTGAGCGGCAGAGGTTCCTCGGCGGTGTATTCCTCGAGTCCGTCGGCGTAGCGGCGCACGTCCCCCCACGCCTGCACTGCAAGGCTCACTTCGATGGCGTTGCCATAGAACTCGAAATAGCTGTGGCTCACGCAGCCTCGCGCCAGCAGCTCCTCGCCCTCGCCGAGCGTTTTGCGTCGGCGCTCAGGATCGGCGGAAGCGCGCGCCACGATGCTGAGCAACACCGGGCCGCAGTACGACATCCCGGTTTCACGGCCGATCTGCAGCGCCTCTTCAGCGAGCTGCAACGCTTGTTCGCGGTCCTGCTCGGCCAGCAGAGTGGTGGCCAGCATGCCCAGGGACTCCGCCTCGAAGCGGCGCGCGCCGATCTGTCGTGACAGCTGCAGCGCTTGCTGCGCGCGGCGCCGACATTCCTCGAGCTCCAATTGCACCATCAGCCCGAGTGCAATCGTGATGTGGGCGAGCAGCTCGCTGCGTACGTCCCCGATGCGCCGGGCGAGCTCCAGGGCTTCGCTGCAGCTCTCGCGGCCGGCGCCAGGCGCCCCGCAGTAGGTCTGCGTGACGCCCAGCATTGGAAGGTTCGCGAGCAGAACGCCCACCAGCCCGTGATTTCGCGCCTCCTGTACGCACTGCGCGAAGTGGCTGCGGGCGGTCAGCATGTGCCCGCGCTGGTAATAGGCGTCGCCAAGGCCGCCCAATGCGCGGGCGATGTCGAGATGACTGTTTGCTTGCAGCGCATAGCGGTGCGCCTGCTCGTGAGCGCGCAGGCACGCATCCAGGTTGCCGAGGGGGAAGCACAAATTGCCGCGCAACGTGAGCAGGCGTGCGCGCATGCGCGCGTCTGCCGTAGCTTCGAGCGCGCTTTCTGCACGGTCCAGCGCCTCGAGCGCTTCTTCGTGACGATCCATGATGCGCAGCGCCGCAGCTAGACCGAACCATGCCTGCCCCTGCTCCCTAGGGTCGATGGCGAAGTCGAGCGCCTCACGATAAGCAGCGAGCGCCTCGTGCGTGCGCCCGAGCTGCAGGAGCAGCTCGCCGAGCATTGCGCTCGTCCGGTGCAGCATGGTCGGCTCGCGCGCCCTGGCCGCCGCCTTGGAAGCGAGCGCCAGGGCGCGTTCCAGGCGCAGCGCGGTGAGCTCGACGTGGGCCGCATCGAGATACGCGGCCGCGGCGCGCTCATCGTCAGCGGCGGCCAGATGGTCCGCGTAGAGCGCCGGATCGGATTCGGCGAACAATTCTGCCGCCGCTCGGTGCAGCTCGCGGCGTCGCGATTTGAGGGTGGACTCATAGATCGCGTCGCGGAACAGGGCGTGGGAGAATTCGATATCGACGCCGTCGAAGCGCGCCAGCGCGGCCGCCACCAGCTCGGCCGGCTCGTAGTCCTCATCGCCGATCATGCGCCGCACCGCCGCCAGCGAGGTGCGTTGTCCCAACACTGCCGCGGCCTGCAGCGCTCGGTGGTCGCGCGGCGAGAGCCGATCGGCGCGCGCCAGGACGAGTGTGTGCACCGAGCCGGGCAGGGCGTCGTGACCGGCGCTGGCCGAGCGCAGCAACTGGTCGAGGAATAGTGGAAAGCCTTCAGCGCGGCGAATGCATTCCTCGATGGTTTCGGTCGGCAGCTCGGTATAGTGAGCCGCGAGTTCGTGCGCCTCATCGTCGCCGAGCGGCGCCAGATCGAGCGTCGTGACCGGACAGCCGCGCACCCGGGCGCGCCAAGCTGCGCTGATCGGATCGTTCTCTGGCCGCGTCGTCATGATGAACAGAATCGGGCAATTCGCCGCCACCCCGGCGATCTCGCCGAGTCGCGCGAGCTCGCCTTCATCGACCCAGTGCACGTCCTGGACGACCAGCAGGAGCGCGCTGCGCTGGGCCGCGGATTCGATGAGCTGCGCGAGCGCCAGCGCGCGCCCGCGCTGACGCGCGGTCGGCTCCATGGCGTTCGCCAGAGCAGCGAGCTCCGCATCGAGCGGCGCATCGACCAGATCGCTCAGGAAGACGATCTGATCGATGCTGCCGCCACGCACGACGGCGTCGCGCCGCACAGCCGCGATGCGCTCGGACGGGGACGCGTCGGCGTCCAGGCCAAGCAGGCTCGCGGCGAGCGTCGTGATCGGACGGCTGCCCGGCGATTGGCCGAAGTCGAAGACCTGCGCGCAATGCGTCGCGACGCCGCGCTCGCGAGCGGCTCGCACCACTGCTTCGACCAGGCGGCTCTTGCCGATGCCGGCTTCGCCGCGCACCACGATTGCGCGCCCGCGCCGCGTGGTGGAGCAGCGATCCAGCGCCGCCAGCATCATGGCGAGCTCCGGACGCCGCCCGACGAATGGTTGCGGGCCTGCTCCTTCCGTGCGCAGCCCCTGCAGCGACCAGGCGCTCACCGGCTCGCCGCCAGGTTCGGGCGCAGTCGAAGCGCGTTGCGCGTGAACCGCCTCGCCAAGCGACTGGCGCAGTTCGCTCGAAATGAGGATCTCGTTCTCGCCGGCCCGCGCGGCGAGCAGGTGTGCAAGGTGCGTCGGCTTGCCGGTGAGCGGGAACAGGTCGGCTGTGCAAAGCACCTGGCCCTGCGCCAATCCGATACGCAGCGCCAGCGGCCGGCCGCCGTATGCAGGCCAGCCGCTGCGGTTCACCGCCGTCCGCAATGACAGCGCCGCGCGCGCCGCCCGTTGGGCCTCGTTGCCGTGCGCCGTGGGCGCGCCAAACACTGCAAGGACGTTGGAGCCTACGCGTCGGTCCGCGATTCCGCCGTACTCCTGAGCGGCGCGGCGCACGCGCCTTTGAAACTCCTCGGAAAGCGCCAGCGATTCCTCGGGATCGAGCTGCGCCTCGAGCTCGAGCAGCCCGTCCAGGCGGGCCACAAGCACGACCGCTTCGCGCAGTTGCGAGGTGAGCTCGGCGCGCGATGCTGCAGCGGGTTCTGCGTGCGGCGCGCGATCCTCCGATTCTTCCGTTGCGGCCGCGGTTTCTGCGCCGGGCAGTGCGGCGCGGCGCCGCCGCATGACTTCACGATAAAGCTGTTCGGTTGCAGGCTCAGGCGCTACATCGAGCTCGCGGCGCAGCGTGTCCCGGCATAGCCGGTACTGGCGCAGCGCTTCTGCGTAGGACTGGCGACGGGCGTGCAGCTCCATCAGCGTGCGGTGCGCCGCCTCGTTCAGTGGTTCGAGCGCGACCAATCGCGTGCAGGAGGAGAGCGCTCCATCCACGTCGTCGTTGGAAATGCACAGCTGCGTGAGCTTGTGCAGCGCCTCACAGGCGTGCTTGCGCGTCAACAGCCGTTCGTTGCTGAGCCACTCGTCGAATGCGGTGGAGCGTGCGTCGAAGCCTTCCAGCAGATCGCCGCGATAATGCTCCACGGCCGTCTTGAGCGCCGCGATAGTCTGGCCTTCCAAGAGCGCACGACGGAATGCGCCGACATCGGTCGCGATCAGCGCGCTGCTCACTCGAAGCGATTCTGCATTCGCGTTCAGCGCCGCCTGAGCGGAGCGGGGCAGGGCGCGGCGCAACGCAGCAAGCGCCTGGCGCAGGCTCGTACGGGCCAGCTCCTCGTCGGCGTCCTCCCAGAGCAGGGCGGCCAGGCGCTCCCGGCTGTGGGTTTCGTCTGGCCGCAGCGCGAGATAGGCGAGCAGGGCGCGACCTTTGCGCGAGGCGATGCGCAGCTCGCCGCCGTCCGCAGCGTGCACCCGATAGGCGCCTAGCATCTGTAGGGTCAGCTCCGACATCGGAGATCCTTGTTCGACGCCACGATGTCACGGTCTGGTCGCGACGCTCCCCTGCAGGAAGCCGCGTTCACGCGGCGCGCCGTCTCCCCCGGGCGGTCATTTTCACGCATTTTTCACGCCTGTCGAGACTTCGAGCTCACGAGCGGCCCATAAAAAGATACGCACGCGACGATCAGGTCATTTCGTGCAAACCGGAGGATTGTCATGTCACTACTCGATTCGCGCGGCGTTCCGCTGTCGACCAGCAACCACGTCCTGCTGCAGCACTATGAACACGCCGTCGAGCTGTCGGCGAGCTATTTCCTCGATCCGCTGGCGACCATCGAGAAGGCGCTCGAGGAAGATCCGACGTTCGCATCAGGACATTGTCTGCGCGCCGGGTTGGCGGTGATGGCCACCGACCGCAATGCAACGCCGTTGCTCGAGGAGAGCGTACGAGCCCTCGAAGCGCCTGGCGCGCGGCTGAACGAGCGCGAACGGGCGCACGCTGCTGCGGCGCGCGCTTGGCTGGAAGGCGATTTCGCCGGCTCGATCCGCCGCTACGGCGACATCCTGCTCGACTACCCGCAGGACCTGCTCGCCCTGCAGATCGCACACGTGGGCGATTTCTACCTCGGCCAGTCCACCATGCTGCGCGATCGCATCGCGCAGGTGTTGACTGCCTGGGATCCGTGCGCGCCCGGGTATAGCTACGTGCTAGGCATGTACGCCTTCGGTCTCGAGGAGACTGCCTTGTACTCGCGCGCCGAGGACGCCGGTCGGCGCGCGCTGGAGCTGAATCCGCGCGACCCCTGGGGAGTGCACGCGGTGGCCCACGTCATGGAAATGCAGGGCAGGCTGCGCGACGGCGTCGAGTGGCTCACGAGCCGCGAGCAGGACTGGGCGGTGAACAACGGATTCGCGTTCCACAACTGGTGGCATCTCGCGCTCTTTCACCTCGACGCCGGCGACGCGCAGCAGGCCCTCGAGCTTTGCGACCGGCGCATTCGCCCGAACCCGACGCAAGTCCCGCTGGAGATGATCGACGCCGGCGCGCTGCTCTGGCGACTGGAGCTGCAGGGCGTAAACGTGAGCCAGCGCTGGGCCGAACTCGCGAGCGCCTGGGAGCATTTCGCGGAACACGCGTACTACGCCTTCAACGATGTGCACGCCGTCATGGCGTTCGTCGGCGCCAGACGCTTCGATCTGGTCCAGCAGTGCATCGCCGCGATGGAGCGGGCCGCCAACGGCGCGGGCACCAATGCAATGATGACTCGCGATGTTGGTTTGCCGGTCGCCCAAGCGCTGGCGTGCTTCGGCATGAGTCAATACGAGCAAGCCGTGGAGCTGCTCATCCCGGTGCGCACGATCGCCAGTCGCTTCGGCGGCAGCCATGCGCAGCGCGATCTGTTGCACTTGACGCTGGTGGAAGCTGCGCTGCGGGCCAAACGTGTGCGGCTTGCGCGAGCGCTGATCGCCGAGCGCACGCAGCTCAAGCCCTCCAGCCCTTTCAACTGGGGGCTTACGGCGCGCGTCATGGAAATGGCCGGCGACAGCGCCGGCGCACTCAAGGCTCGGGAGAACGCGCAGGCGCGACGCCGAGCGCAGTTCGGCGCCCATCGCGCAGTCGCGTGATGCGAGCGGGCGTTTGCCGCGGCCAGTTGGCGTGCGCGCTGCGCCCGTTCACGGGCGGTGCGGCCTCGCCAGGTACTCCTGGGATTGCATCTCGATCAAGCGGCTGCGGGTGCGCTCGAACTCGAAGGCGAGGCGTGCGCCGCGATACAGCTCCGTGGCCGGAGCCGCAGCCGAGATGATCAGCTTCACAGCGCGGTCGTAGAACTCGTCGACCAGGGCGATGAAGCGCCGCGCCTGATTTTCCGTCTCCGGTCCGAGCACCGGTACGTCGCTCAGTATCACCGTGTGATAGCAGCGCGCGATCTCGATGTAATCGGCTTGACCGCGGGGCCCGTCGCACAGCTCGCGAAACGTGAACCAGACGACTTCATCCGAATGGCGCTGTGCATGCAAACGGCGGTGGTTCAGGGTGAGGGTCGCATCGGCGCGTCCATGCTCGCCGGCGATGGTCTCGAAGAATCGGGCAAGCGCCGCGTCCGCTCCGCGGTCGGCGTGCAGCCAGGTCGCCGCCTGTTCGAGCAGTCTCAGGCGGTAGTCGGCGTCGCTGACGACTTCGACGACCTGCATGCGCTCTTTCAGCGCACGGATCGCGGGCAGAAAGCGCGCACGCTGCAGGCCATCCTTGTAGAGATCGTCGGGCGGCGCATTCGACGTGGCTACGAGCGTGACGCCTCGCTCGAACATGGCGCGGAACAGATTGCCGAGCAGCATGGCGTCAGCTATGTCCGAGACGAAGAGCTCATCGAAGCACAGCACGCGCGCCTTGCGCGCGATCTTGTCCGCCACATACTCGAGCGGATCCGCGCGTTCGCGATGCCGGCGCAACTCATCGTGCACCGACTGCATGAAACGATGGAAGTGACTGCGCTGTTTCTCGCGAAACGGCAGGCTATGGAAGAACAGATCCATCAGCCAGGTCTTGCCGCGTCCGACGCCGCCCCAGATGTACAGGCCGCGCTCGGATTCACGGGGCCTGCTGCGCGAGAGCAGTCCCCTGAACAACCCCTTGCGGGGCGAGTTCTTTCCCTGCGGTCCGGATGCGGCGAGCCGCTCGCGCAGGTCGTCCAGCAAAACGATCAGCCTGCGCTGGGCGTCGTCTGGCGTATAGCCAAGACGGGCGCACTCGCGCTCGTAGAGCGTCGCGACGGTCAAATCGTAGGGAGCGGGAACGCCGGTCATATCAGCGCTTCGCGACCGGCGCATGCATCAGCACGCTGCCGCGTCGGGTAATCGTTGCGACCGCGCCGGAGCGCCAAGCGTCCGGGCGTCGATGAAAATAGGCTGCACGGAAGTGCTCGCCGTCCGCATCCCCCCACAGCCCGAGCGGCAGGGATGGAAACGGCTCACTGCACACCAGTTCGCCGGGCCGATCGATCGTCGGGCGACCGTGCTCATCCAGCGCTTCGGCTTTCATACCCAGGCTCAGGCATTGCACTTCGCGCTCGTACACCGCTTGGATTGGGCATCCAGTCGCGAATGAGCCCATCACGTCGGGCCCGCCGGCGGCGTATTCGAGCAGCACGTCGTCATTGACGTCGCTATAGACGTATTTGTGAATGTCCGCGCCGACCGGCGCCCCGGAGCAGATCAGCGTCCGCAGAGCGCTTAAATCGAACTCGCCGCGCGGCCGCAGGCCCGAGCGTGCGCACGCGTCGAGCAGAGCGCAGCTCACGCCCAGTACGTTGACGCGCTCCTGCGCGCAGATCCGCCACAGCTCACGCCCGTCCGGCGGATCGGGAGCGTCCCACAGCACGATGGTCGCGCCGGCGGCCAGGGCGCCCGTCAGGGAGCACCAAGCGACCTCGCCGCAACTCGTGTGATGCAAATACCGATCGCCGACGCCGAGGTCGGCGTGCAGGACGTGATCCTTCAAATGCTGCAACAATGCGCCGCCTGCGCTGTGGATTAGACAACGGGCGTCGCCGCCCTCACCGGGGCAGGCGATGAAGGCTGGCGCATCGAAGGGAAGCTGGGCGAATTCCAGATGGAAGCCCGGTCGGCCGAACGCTTCATATTCGACGGCGTCCGCGGAGGTCCGCGGGGTCAGGCTCGACACGATCACCAGGCGCGCGGCGCCCGATTCGGCGAGCAGTCGCGGCGCCGGGCAGGCGGTCCGATCGCTGACGAAGAGCACACGGGGTTTGATCGAGCGGAGGCGCTCGAGCGCTGCACGCTCGCCGAGTTGCGGCGGGAAGCAACACCAGACGGCCCCTACGCTGGTCGTCGCCAGCATGGCTACGACCGCCTCGGGCGTATTGGGAAGCCAGCCGACGACACGCTCGCCTGCCGTGACGCCAGCGCTGCGCAATCCGGCGGCCACCCTTGCGGTTTCGGCGTGCAGACGCGCCCAGGTGAACTCGCGTCGTGATCCGCCGCAGTCATGCGCGATTACGGCAGGCGCATCGTCGCAGCGCCGCAGCAGATTCTGCGCGTAGTTGAGCCGCGCCCCAACGAACCAGCGGGCGCCTGGCATGCGATGGCCGTCGGCGATGACCTGGGTCGCGCGGCGCTGTGCGCGCACGTCGCAGAAATCCCAGACGGCGCTCCAGAACTTCTCCGGATATTCCACCGACCAGCGATGCAGCGCCAGATAGTCCGGGACCGGGGCCCGATGACGCTCACGCACGAACTGCATGAAGCGCGTCAGCTGGGCGCGCTCGATACGCTCGGAGGAAGGGGACCAGATCGGCTCCATTGCAGGCCTGGCTCAGCGGCGCAGCGCGCGCCGGCTCCCAGCGCTTTTTACCATCGTCTGCGGCCGCCGATCCGCCGGTAAATCATCGACGCGCGCGCTGCGCTCAGAGGTTCTGATAGTTCGGTCCCGATCCGCCTTCCGGGGTGGTCCAGGTGATGATCTCGTACGGATCCTTGATATCGCAGGCCTTGCAGTGCACGCAGTTCGCCGAGTTGATCTGCAGCCGGCGTGCGCCGCTCGAGTCCTGCACCATTTCGTACACGCCGGCAGGACAGAAATTCTCACACGGGTTGCCGTACTCCCGGGTGCAGCGCTCTACGCAGATCGAGGTGTCGTGCACCTTCAGGTGCACCGGCTGCGATTCGTCGTGTACGTTGCCTGCGAAGAACACCGAGGCGAGGCGATCGCGAGGCGGCAGCGTTCGCTCCTCCCAGCCGCGGTCGGGCGAGGCGTACTCGTCCAGCTTCTTCATGGCCGACCAGTCCGCGTAATTGCGCAGCGTCCAAGGCGTGCGGCCCTGCAGCAGCGTCTCGAGTCCGGAGTTCAGCAAGCCCAGCCACAGGCCGAACTTGAATCCGGGTTTGAAGTTGCGCACTTTGTAAAGCTCGCGCCCGCCAGGCGAGGCGCGCCAGCGCGCGTCGAAGCCTTCGCTGCCGCCGTGTTCGGCGATGTGCTCGCCCGCGGTCATGCCGGAGCGGAGCGCCTGGTGGATGCCCTTGATCTTAGGCAGGTTCAGCGTGCCGCCTGCGTCGCCGATCAACAGCACGCCCGGCGCCTCCAGCTTAGGCATGGACTGCCAACCGCCGGCGGACACGGTGCGGGCGCCGGCCGCAAGGATTTCGCCGCCCTCGAGCAGCGTCTTGACGCGCGGGTGGTGCTTGAACTGCTGGAACGCCTCAAATGGCTTGAGCCGCGGGTCCTTGTAGTTGAGGCCGACGACGTAGCCTACGTACACGCGATCGTCGGTCAGGTGATAAAGGAAGCTGCCGCCGTAGGTGGAGCTGTCGAGCGGCCAGCCGACGGAGTGCTCGATGCGCCCCGGCTTGACGCGCCCGGACGGCAGTTGCCACAGCTCCTTGTAGCCGATCCCGTAGGTCTGCGGGTCGACGCCGGCGTTCAGGTTGAAGCGCTTGATCAGCTGCTTGGAGATCGAGCCGCGACAGCCTTCCGCGAGCACTGTGAGCGGCGCGTGGATCTCCACGCCCGGCGTGTAGTTCGGCCCCGGCGAGCCGTCCTTCTCCAGGCCCATGTCGCCGATACGCACGCCCTTGACCGCGCCTTGTTCGTCGAACAGAGCCTCGGCCGCGGAGAATCCGGGGAACACGTCCACGCCCAGGCTCTCGGCTTGCTGCGCCAGCCACGGGGTGAGCTGTCCGATGGAGATGATGAAGTTGCCGTGGTTGTTGAACGGCGAGATCTTCATGCGCACCAGGAAGTTGGGCAGCTTGAAGGAGCCCTTGCGCGTCATGATGCGCACGTCGTCCTCGGCCGCGGGCACCTTCATGCCTGGATAGTCGCTGCGCCAATTGGGCAGGAGCTGCTCGAGCGGGCCTGGCTCGAGCACCGCGCCGGACAGCGAATGCGCGCCCACGGCCGAACCCTTTTCGAGTACGCAGACGTTTGCGTCCGGCTTGAGCTGCTTCAGACGGATCGCGCACGCGAGCCCGGCCGGACCGGCGCCCACGATCACGACGTCATACTCCATTACTTCTCGTTCGGTCATGGCTAATCTCTGCTGATCACTCCGCGATGCACGATCCAACGCTGCTTCATTTGGGGAGCCTCTGATTTGCTCCGTGTCTGCGATCGCAAGGCGTTCGAAACGCCGTGCATTTTAGGCGTTTCCTTGGCCCGAACCGTCAGGGTAGTAGGTTAATTCACTCGGCGGCCTGCAAACTGATCAGCGCTTACTTGGGCGCCATGCGCATGGCGCCGTCCAGGCGGATGCATTCGCCGTTGAGCATCGGATTCTCGCAGATGTGTGCTACGAGAGCGGCATACTCTTCGGGCTTGCCCAGCCGCTGCGGAAACGGCGCTTGCCGGCTCAGCGAGTCCTGCGCCTCCTGCGGCAGCGAGGCGACCAGCGGCGTCTTGAAGATGCCTGGCGCAATGGTCATCACGCGCACGCCCATGCTTGCGAGGTCGCGCGCCATCGGCAGGGTCATACCGACTACACCGCCCTTGGAGGCGGAGTAGGCGACCTGTCCGATCTGGCCGTCGAAGGCGGCCACTGAAGCGGTCATGACGATGACGCCGCGTTCGCCATCGGCGTTCGGCTGGTTCTGCTGCATCAAGGCCGCTGCGCTTTTCGAGACGAGCAGCGTGCCGACCAGATTGATTTCAATGACCTTGCGGAAGAAGTCCCCGGGCATCGGGCCTTGCTTGTTCACCAGGCGACGCGGCGGGCCGATGCCCGCGCAGCTCACCGCCAGATTCAATCCACCCATATCGTCGCGCGCCGCGGTCACGGCGGCGGACACGACGCTCTCATTCGATACATCTGCGGTTCGGAAGAAGGCGCGCGAGCCGAGTTCCTTGGCCGCGGCCCGACCGGCGGCCTCGTTCACATCGAGGATGGTGACGGTGGCGCCCGCTGCGATAAGTCGTTGCGCCACAGCCGCACCCAAGCCCGATGCGCCGCCGGTGACGACGGCGCGAATCTCGTCCAGTCTCATGTGCTGCTCCTGGTCATTGTCATTGTCGTTGTCATTGATGCGACGATACTCGCGCACCGTCCGATTGTCAGAGTCATCATTCGTGCGCGCCTGATCAGAGCCGCTGTCCGCCGTCGACTTCGACGACGCGTCCGGTGAAGAAGTCGTTCTCCGCTATGAACACCGCCGCGTGCGCCATCTCGGAGGGCTCGGCCAAGCGCTTGAGCGGCACGTCGCTGACGGCGCGCTCGATCATCTCTGGCCGCATGACGCTCAGAATATCGGTGCGGGTGAAGCCGGGAGCTATGGCGCCTGCGCGGATGCCATAGCGAGCGAGTTCCTGCGCCCACACGACGGTCATCGCAGCCACCCCCGCCTTGGCGGCCGAGTAGTTCGACTGGCCCATGTTGCCGGCGCGCGAGATGCTCGATGTGCTGATGATCACGCCGCCCGAACCGAGTGCGATCATGCGGGCCGCCGCCTCGCGTGCGCAAAGAAAGACGCCGGTCAGATTGACGTCGATCACCGAGCGCCACTGCTCCAGGGACATCTTGTCGACGACCTTGCCGTTCTGGGCCTTGACGAGCAACGCGTCCTTGGTGATGCCGGCGTTGTTCACCATTACGTCGAGCCGACCGAAGTCCTGCACGACTGCATCAAGCGCGGCGCCGATCTGCTCTTCCGCAGTGACGTTGCAAACGTGCGTGCGCGCACGCACGCCGAGGCCTTCACAGGCGGTGCGGGTCTGTTCCAGATCGGCGGCGTTCAGGTCGAGGAGGGCGACATCGGCGCGCTTGCCTGCGAAAGCGAGGGCCATGGCGCGGCCGATGCCGCGGCCGGCGCCGGTAATGACGACAGACTTGCCCTCGAGCTGCATGCGGTCCCCGGGTGGCGAAAACGTCCGACAAGAAACGGGCGGCGGATGTTAGCCACTTCTTTTGCGATGCACAAAGGGGCGGCGGAGGGCCGCCCCTTTGGTCGGGCTATACGAGCTCCACGGCCATGGCCGTCGCTTCGCCGCCGCCGATGCACAGGGAGGCGACGCCGCGCTTCACACCGCGGCGCTGCATAGCGTGCACCAGGGTTGTGAGGATGCGCGCGCCGGTTGCGCCGACCGGATGCCCAAGTGCGCAGGCGCCGCCGTGCACGTTCACCTTCGCGTGTTCGAGACCCAGGTCGTGGATGGCCGCCATCGCGACGCAGGCGAACGCTTCATTGACCTCGTACAGATCGACGTCCTGCGCGTTCCAGCCGGTCTTCTTCAGCACGCCTTGGATCGCGCCGACGGGCGCCGTTGTGAACCACTCAGGCGCCTGGGCATAACTGCTGTAGCCTGCGACGCGAGCGAGCGGCTTGAGATTGTGCTCGCGCACCGCTGCGGCGCTCGCCATCACCAGCGCCGCCGCGCCGTCCGATATCGACGAGGAACTCGCCGCGGTGACGGTGCCGTCCTTGTTGAAGGCGGGCTTGAGCGACGGGATCTTGTTGATGTCGCAGGTGAAGGGGTTCTCGTCCTTGGCCAGCACGCGCTCGCCCTTGCGGTCCTTTATATTTGCGGCGGCGATCTCCGCCGCAAACGCGCCGTTTTCTACTGCTTTCGACGCTCTGCACACTGACTCAGACGCGTACTCGTCCTGCTCGTCCCGCGAGACTCCCGAT
>Ga0079224_100000350_pt1 | contig 43490 bp, 39 predicted proteins | sample Stecom2015_FD_80414 | JGI IMG/M metagenome (GOLD analysis project Ga0079224, IMG submission 80414) | Agricultural soil microbial communities from Utah to study Nitrogen management - Steer compost 2015 | ecosystem: Environmental > Terrestrial > Soil > Agricultural land | place: USA: Utah... | reverse complement strand
CGGAGTCGGCCATCGACAAGTCGCTGGACGATACGTACCCGGCGAGCGATCCGCCCGCCTCGCGGTATGTGGATATTCCGGTGAATAGGAGATGAGATGAGAAAAGCGGTTAGCGGTTAGCGGTTAGCGGTTGGTTCAGAAGCCCAGCAGGAATTCAAAGCTCAGCGGCAGGCCAAGCGGCAGGCCAAGCCGCAGGTCAAGAGGCTCAGCGGCGCTCAAGACTCAGCCGAGGTCAAGAGTTCAGCGGCAGCTTGAAGCTCAGCCTCAGGCCAAGAGGTTCAGCGGCATCTGGACGACCGTCCAACGCCTCTGACTAACCGCTAACCGCTAACCGCTAACCGCTAACCGCTTCCTCGACCAACCGCTAGCCGCTTCTCCCAGATCCTGTCAGCACCAGATCGTCGCGATGTATGAGCTCGTCGCGGCCGTGGAAGCCGAGTAGTTCCGCAATCTCGGAAGACCTCCGGCCTCGCAGTCGCTCGGCGTCGGCGCTCGAGTACGCGGACAGGCCGCGGGCGATCTCCGCACCGTGCGCATCACGCACGACCAGCGCGTCGCCGCGTTCGAACTTCCCTGTGACGCGCAACACCCCCGCCGGCAGCAGGCTCTTGCCGCCGCGCAGCGCGTGCGCGGCGCCCGCGTCGACGTAAATCTCGCCGGCGGGCTTGAGGGCGCCGGCGATCCACTGCTTGCGCACCGTGGCGGGAGTCGTCGAGGGATAGAACCAGCTGCAGCGCTCGCCGCGCTCGATGGCCTTCACGGGGCGCTCGCGACGCCCGAGCGCGATGCACATATGACATCCAGCGCCCAGCGCGATCTTCGCCGCAGCGATCTTGGTCGCCATGCCGCCCGAGCCGACGGTCGACGCCGCGCCGCCCGCCATGCTCTCGATCTCGGGCGTGATGCAGCGAATCTCCGGGACGAACTTGGCGTTCGGATCGCGCGCCGGGTCAGCCGTGTAAAGGCCTTCGACGTCGGACAACAACACCAGGCAATCGGCGCTGACCATTTGTGCGACACGAGCGGCGAGGCGATCGTTATCGCCGTAACGGATCTCGGCGGTCGCCACCGTATCGTTCTCGTTGATGACCGGAACGGCGCCGAGCCGCAACAGCGTATTGAGCGTGCTGCGCGCGTTCAGATACCGGCGCCGCTCCTCGGTGTCGGTGAGCGTCAGGAGTATTTGCGCGACGCTCAAGCCGTGCATCTCCAGTGCGTCCTTCCAGGCGTGCGCCAAGCGGATCTGCCCCACCGCCGCCGCCGCCTGTTTCTCCTCGAGCCTGAGCTTGCCGCCGGTAAGCCCCAGCTCGCGCCGCCCGAGCGCAATCGCGCCGGACGACACTAGCAGTACTTCCTTGCCGCGACTGCGCAACTCCGCGACGTCCGCGGCGAGCCCGTCCAGCCAGGCGCGGTCCAGCCGACCGCTCTCCATGTCGACCAGCAGGGCGGAGCCGACTTTGATCACGACCCGGCGCGCGGTGGACAACGGGCCGGCGGCGGCGGAATGCAACTGCGATGCGTTCATTGAATGCGCTGAGTCTGGGATTGGATCGCCTTGGGACGCTCGACCTAGTCTGGAATGGATGTCTGCGACCTCGGGCGACGCTCGGCCGGCGTGCACGACACGTCGGCGTGCTTGATGATGCTACAGGCGCCGGCGCCTGGCGAGCGTCGAGCCGAAACGACGGGCGGCGCCGAGGCGGCCTGGGAACGTCATGGTCAAATTGGCAATTGATCTGAGATTCCCTAATATTCCGCGGCCGGCGCTCGTCGAGCCGGTCCTGCATGGTCTGAGGTGTCGCGTGGCCAGAGACTACGATCCGGTTCAGGGACAGTGGTACGAGGATCTCGAGGATAACGAGATCTTCAAGGTGCTGTCCGTCAATCCGGATGAAGAGATCATCGAAGTTCAGTACGAGAACGGCGATATCGAAGAGATCGACCTGGACACTTGGCACGAGCTCGACCTCGAGCGCGCCGAGGAGCCCGAGGGCTGGGCGAGCGATGAGGACGAGGATGACGAAGACGAAGACGAAGACGATGATGATCTCGACGAGGACTGGGACGACGAAGACGAGGACGACGACTGGGACGACGATTTCGACGACGACGATTACGGCGATCGGGATTAGACGCGGTCGCTTCGATCGAGCCTGACGGGCCGCGCCGGAAGGCCACGATGCGGATGGTCCGAATCGGTCGGTATTCTCGTCCCTCCAGGCCGGCGGGGCGACGCCTGCGCCACGCGGTTGAAAGCCCGCCAAGCGGTCCTCATATGGTCGGATGATCGACTACTTCCCAGCGGGCGACTCTCACGCATGAAACGGGTATTTCTACTGGTCGCCACCAACGTGGCGATCCTGCTGGTCCTGAGCCTCAGCCTGCGGCTGTTGGGCGTGGATCGCATTCTCGATGAGCAGGGCGCAGGACTCGACCTCAACGCGCTGCTGATCTTCTCCGCCGTACTCGGCTTCGCCGGTTCGCTCGTCTCCCTCGCCATGTCCAAGTTCGTGGCCAAGCGCATGATGGGGGTGCGGGTCATCGATCAGCCGCGCAATGCTGCGGAAGCTTGGCTGGTGGAAACCGTCCGGCGCCAGGCGCAAAGCGCCGGCATCGGCATGCCTGAGGTGGGCGTGTTCGACGCCTCCGAGATGAATGCATTCGCCACCGGCGCGCGGCGCGACCATGCCTTGGTGGCGGTGAGCACCGGACTGCTGAACGGCATGTCGCAGCGCGAAGCGGAGGCGGTGCTCGGCCACGAGATCAGCCATGTCGCGAACGGCGACATGGTCACCCTGACGCTCATCCAGGGCGTCGTGAACACGTTCGTCATCTTCCTGTCGCGAGTCATCGGTCACACGGTCGATCGCGTGGTGTTCAAGACCGAGCGTGGCCACGGGCCCGCGTTCCTGATCACGGTCATCATCGCGCAGCTGGTGCTTGGCGTGCTCGCCAGCATGATCGTGATGTGGTTCTCGAGGCAGCGTGAGTTCCGGGCCGATGCGGGAGGCGCGCACTTGGCCGGCCGTGAGAACATGATCGGCGCGCTGGAGCGTCTGCGTCGCGCCCACCCCGCGCCGTTGCCCGATCAGATGGCGGCGTTCGGCATCAGCGGCGCGCTGGGCCAGGGACTCAAGCGTCTGTTCATGACCCACCCTCCGCTCGAAGAGCGGATCGCTGCATTGCAGGCGGCCGGCCGAAGCTGATCGGCAAGCGCTGATCGAGCCGGCAGGCCGCCGCCCGAGCACAGTCAGCGCAATCCCGGATCGTGGCGCGGCGAGAGCACGCGCCGTTCGACCATCGTCTGGGCGCGGCCGCGTCGGTAGAATTTCACCTGCCGTGCCGCCGATGCGTTTCACCGCCGTCCTTTCGTTGTGCGCCGTCGCCCTGTGGGGCTTGTTCTCCCTCCTGGAGAATCTGCGCAAACCCGAGCTGCTGCGCTCTTCCCAGGCGGTAGTGGTGAAGGGCTGCGAAATCATCGAGTCGGACGAGGCGCGCCGGCTGTGTCCGCAGCTCAATTGTCAGAAGGCGCTGCTGGAGGCGCGCACCTTTCCCGTCTCTGCGCGTTTCGAAGTGACCGTGGACGAACGCGCGCTGCAGCGGCGCATCGTCGCCGGCCTCGTGAAGGATCGCGCATCGCCGACCCAGGGCGGCTTTGCCTGCGTCATCGAGCGCGGCAAGGTCGTCCTCGCGCGGTCCGTAGACGAGGCGCAACTTGCCCGCCTGTCGCAGGACGCCGGAGGCGCCGTGCGAGACTGGACGGACGATTGGTCGTCCACAACGGAGTCGCCGTGAGCATTCCCGCAGACGTTCTGCAGAAATTACGAGCCGCTGTGGGCCCGCACGGCTATCTGGATCAACCCCAGGACATAGAGCCGTTCACGACCGATCATCGCCGCCTGTACCGCGGCGCCACGCCGCTCGTGGTGAGGCCGGACAGCACCGCGCAAGTGTCGGAGGTTCTTCGTGTATGCAACGACGCGGGCGTGGGCGTCGTGCCGGTCGGCGGAAACACCAGCTACTGCGGCGCAACAGCACCAAGCGAAGACGGCTCACAGATCGTGCTGTCCATGGGGCGCATGCGGCGCATCCGCGCCATCGATCCCGCAAACTTCACGCTGGTCGCCGAAGCCGGCTGCGTGCTCGCGCAAATTCAGGAGGCGGCCGCTTCGGTCGATCGACTGTTCCCGATGAGCCTGGGTTCGGAGGGCTCGTGTCAGCTCGGCGGCAATCTCTCCACCAACGCGGGCGGCACGGCCGTGCTGCGTTACGGGATGATGCGCGACCTGGTGCTCGGACTGGAGGTCGTGCTGCCCGACGGGCGTGTGCTCGAAAACCTGAGCGGGCTGCGCAAAGACAACACGGGCTACGACCTGCGCAATCTGTTCATCGGCGCCGAAGGCACGCTGGGCGTGATCACCGCCGCTGCATGCAAGCTCTACTCTCGCCCGGCCTCCACCGTGACCGCTTTCATCGCAGTCGCCGAACCGCAGGCGGCGGTCGCGCTTCTTGCGCGAATGCGCGCGCTCACCGGCGATGCGGTAAGCACGTTCGAGCTGATTCCGCGCATCGCACTCGATCTCGTGCTGCGCCATATCGAGTCCGCGCACGACCCGCTGGATGCAATGCACCCGTGGTACGTACTGCTCGAGATCGGTCTTGGCCGCATGGATTCGGGCGGGCGCCAGGCGCTCGAAGCGGAGCTCGCGGCGGCCATGGAAGCCGGAGAAGCGCTGGATGCGGCGATCGCAGCGAATGAAGCCCAGCGCGAGGCCTTCTGGCGTTTGCGCGAGCTCATCCCAGAAGCGCAGCGTCGCGAGGGCGCGAGCATCAAGCACGACGTGTCAGTCGCGACCAGCAAGCTGCCGCAGTTCATCGTCGAAGCCTCCGCTCTGGCCGCCGAGATCGCGCCGAGCGGGCGGATCATCGCTTACGGCCATCTCGGCGACGGCAATGTGCATTTCAACATCAACGCATCCGCGGGCGAAGACCGCGCCGCGTTCCTGCAGCTTGCGCCGCAACTTCACCGCGCCGTGCACGACCTGGCGGCGCGCTTCGGCGGCAGCTTCAGCGCCGAGCACGGCGTGGGCCGCCTGAAGCGTGACGAGCTCGTGCGCTACAAGTCTGCGACGGCCATCGATCTGATGCGCGCCATCAAGCGGGCGATCGATCCGAAGGGCGTCATGAACCCAGGTAAGGTGCTGTGAACGCTGCGCTCCTGGGCGCGCTTGTGTCGGTCGCCGCAGGCGCCGCCGCATGCGGCGCGCAGGCGCAGGAAGTCACCGAGCTCGTGCGCGATGAGAATGGCCGCCGCACGGTCGTCGAACAGCGCTGGAGCCACGTAGGGCTGCTGCGTGCGCGCGATCTCACACCCTTCGGACTGTTGCGCCTGGACATGCTCCCGGCGCATACGGCCGACGCCGAGGTCGGCGTGTGGACGTACGAACTGCAGCTTGCGTACCAAAGCACGTACATCATGAGCCGGAACGTTCGCGGATACCTCGCAAGCCGCGGCGACGGCAGACAGGCGATTACCGAGCGGGATGCGAACGCCATCCTGGATCTGCCGGGCGACGCCTACCTGTTCGACGGCGAGATCGGGCTCGTGGACATCATCGTGCAGCGGCGCATCAGCGACTATTGGAGCATCTATCTCTCCATTCCGTACCTGCACTATGGCGAAGGCGTTTTCGACCAGCTGATCGAGGACTTTCACGACACATTCGGATTCAGCCAACAAGGACGTACTCTCGTGCCGCGCAACCGCTTCCACATCATCTACGACGTGGGCGGCGTTCAGTTTGCGCAACTCGGCCGCAGCGTGCGCGGCGGGTGGGGCGATCCTGTGATCGGCGTGCGTTACTCGCTGCCGCAGCCCCATTTCGGCTGGGATGTGGTCGCCGAACTGGCGGCGAAGATCGCGGTCGACGGCGAACGCTTTCTGCTCTCGACCGGCGAGCACGACATCGGAGCGCAGCTCACCCTGCAGCGCCGGCTCGGCGCCGAGGGACGGCATGCGATCTACCTTGCGGGCAGCGCCGTCTACTACGCCGGCGGCCCGGAGATTCCCGGCGACGAAACCGAGATCATTCCCACGTTGATCGCGGGCTACAGCTACGGCTTGACGCCGCGCACCAGCCTGATCGTGCAGGGCTACGCGAGCCCCAGCGTCGTGCAGCATTCGAGCCTGGACGAGCTCACCGACGACAAGTTCCAGGTCAGCCTGGGCGTGCAGACGCGCACTCAGAACTGGCTGTGGAGCTTCGCGGTGACGGAGAACGTGTCGAACCTCAGCAACACGCCGGACATCGGCGTGCAGCTGGGGGCGGCGTACATGCCCAAGGCGAAATAAAGAGAAGCGATTGGGTTGGTCAAAGGCGCGTCGGGGCACGCCGGTTCTGAACAAGAATGCGACGGGCGGCGGTCTGAGAACTCTCAGCGGGCGCCGGCGGCCTTGAGCTCCTCGCCAGCTGCTTCCTCGGCGACGCCCAGGCGCTTGTGCATCAGCGGGCTGGTCGTCGTGTACTGCAGGTGCACCTTCTTGCCGGGCTCGAGATATTCCTTGATGGCGAACGCGGCCAGGGCGGCTTCGTGGAAACCGGACAGGATCAACTTCTTCTTGCCCGGATAGGTGTTGATGTCGCCCACGGCGTAGATGCCCGGCGTGCTCGTCTGGAACTTCTCGGTGTCGACTGCAAGCTGCTTCCTGTTGATCTCGAGCCCCCACTGCGCGATCGGGCCGAGCTTGGGGCTCAATCCGAAGAACACCAGCAATTGATTGGCGTCCACGCGACGCACCACGCTGTCGCCGCCGAGCACGTTCACCGACTCGAGCACGCCGTCGACGGCATTGACCGCCTTCACCTGGCCGATCAACACGTCGGCGCGGTGTTCGTCACGCAGCGCATAGAGCTTCTGCACCGACGCAGGCGCGCCGCGGAATTCCGGTCGGCGATGCACGAGCACGACGCTGCGAGCGTGATCCACCAGGGTCAGCGCCCAGTCGAGCGCCGAGTCGCCGCCGCCGAGGATCACCACGTCCTGATCGGCGAAGGCGCGCGGGTCCTTCACTCGATAATGAATGTAGCTGCCTTCGAGTTCGGCGGCGCCGGGCGCATCGAGCTTGCGCGGCTGGAACGAGCCGACGCCGCCGGCGATCACGACCGCGCCGGCGTCGAACACCGTGGCTGCGCTGGTCACGACGCGAAAGCGTCCGTTCTCCTGGCGCTCGACCTGCGTCACTTCCTGCCCGAGATTCATGCCCGCGCCGAACGGTTTGATCTGCTCGAGCAGCCGATCGGTGAGCTCCTGCCCCGTGCACACGGGCACTGCGGGAATGTCGTAAATGGGCTTGTCGGGATACAGCTCCACGCACTGCCCGCCGGGCGCCTTGAGCGAATCGACGAGCTGCGCTTTCAGACCCAGCAGCCCCAGCTCGAACACCTGAAACAGGCCGCACGGACCGGCGCCGACGATGACCACATCGGTGTGGATGGGCGGGCGTTCGAACTTAAGCGCTGAGTCGTTGTGGGTAGCCGTCGACGACACGAGGGGTCTCCGTGATGGAAGGGGACAGTATTTGCGTTTCCGGCTGCGTGAGTCCGGCTGCTTCCAGCAGACTTTTCTCCGCAAGCCATTTGCGGTTGAACAGGCGCGACTGGTACTTGGCGCCGCTGTCGCACAGGATGGTGACGATGGTATGGCCCGGTCCCAGGCGCCGCGCGAGCTGCAACGCCGCGGCCACGTTCACGCCGCTGGTGCTGCCAAGGAACAGGCCTTCATCGCGCAACAGGCGATATACGGTGCGCACGCACTCGATGTCAGTGACGTGCAGCGCGTCGTCGATGGGCGAGTCCTGCAGATTCGCCGTAACGCGACCGATGCCGATGCCTTCAGTGATCGAGCTTGCGCCGGTGGCCTTGAGCTCGCCGTGACGCAGCCAATGATACAACGAGCTGCCCTGCGGATCGGCTAGCACGACCTGCACCGGGCGGCCGCGATCGTTGGCTTGTCGCCGAAGGAAGCGCGACACGCCTCCGAGCGTGCCGCCGGTGCCGGTGGCGGCGACGAACGCGTCGATCCGGCCGCCGGTCTGCGCCCAGATCTCAGGGCCGGTGGTGCGCTCGTGCACGTCGCGGTTCGCGGTGTTGTCGAACTGGTTGGCCCAGATCGCATCCGGCAGCTCCTGCGCGAGGCGGCCGGCGATCTTCTGATAGTGATTAGGATCACTGTAGGGAACGGTCTTGACGCGCAGCACTTCCGCGCCGAGCGTCTCTATCGTCTGGTGCTTTTCCGGAGACTGGTTGTCCGGCATTACGACGATGCAACGATAACCGCGAACGTTGCAGACATGCGCTAGCCCGATCCCCGTATTGCCTGCTGTACCTTCCACGACCGTACCGCCCGCCTTCAGGCGACCGCTGCGTTCGGCGTCTTCGATGATGCCGAGCGCCGCTCGGTCTTTCACCGACCCGCCCGGATTCATGAACTCGGCCTTGCCGAGGATTTCGCAGCCGGTCTCCTCGCTGAAGCGGTTGAGACGAATCAGCGGCGTGTCGCCGATTGCGTCGGTAAAGCCGCGCCGGATAGCCGTACGAGCGGCGACGCCGCCCGTCGGCGCGTCATGTTGGATGCTCATGCGCTGAGCCTCCCCTGATGTGCGCTCGGATGTGAGCTGAATTGCGGGTCTTCGCCGACCCGCCCGGTGCGGAACAGGCCGACGCCGAAGGTCGCGACGCTCGGCTGCGGCCAGTCCGAAGTGGGTGCGGAGTTGAACCATTGCAAGGCGTCGTGCAGCCGAGTTACTTCGCCCACGATCAGCAGCGCTGGCGACTGCACTTGCGCCTCGCGTGCGCGATCGGCGAGATCGGCGAGCGTGCCGGCGATCACGCGCTGCGCCTGCTGCGTGCCGTGCTCGATGAGCGCCGCGGCGCGCTCGCTCGGCGCGCCCTGCTCGCGCAGGCGTTGCAGGATGTGCTCCAACTGGCCGAGGCCCATGTAAAACACGACCGTCTGTCCAGGGCGCGCGAGCGCCGCCCAATCAACGTCTGAATCGCCAGCCTGTTCACCCGCCTTCAGGCGTCCCGTGACGAACGTCAGCGACTGCGCGTAGTCGCGGTGCGTCAGCGGAATACCGGCATAAGCGGCGCAGCCGGCGGCAGCGGTCACTCCAGGCACGACTTCGAACCGCACGCCTGCAGCGGCCAACGCCTGCAGCTCTTCGCCGCCGCGGCCGAAGATGAAGGGATCGCCGCCCTTCAGACGGCATACGCGCCGACCTTGTTGCGCCAGCGAGACGAGCAGCTCATTGATTTGCTGCTGCGAGATCTGCGCTGCGCCGACGGTTTTGCCGACGTAGATGCGCTGCGCGTCACGCCTCGCCAGATCCAGAACCTCAGCGGACACGAGGCGGTCGTAGAGGATGACGTCTGCGTCCTGCAAGGCGCGCAGTGCGCGCAACGTCAGCAGACCCGGATCGCCGGGGCCGGCGCCGACGAGCACGACGTCGCCCAGATCGCGATCATCGACTTCTTTGCGTTCGCCGCCTCCGCGCCCCTGCTCCACGTTGCGGCGTCGTGACGGTTGCACGTAGCAGGCGGCGGACAGCGCGGCCTCGATACGCTCATTCAGAACGGAATCGTCTGGCTGTCGACGTCCGGCCAGAAGGTCTGCGGCGATTTCACCGTCGAAGAATGTCTCCCAGAAGCGCCGGCGTCGGAGCGGATTGGACAAGCGCGATTTCACGGCCGAACGGAATTTCCCGGCCAGGGCGGCCAGCGCGCCAAGACGCTGCGGCAGAAAAGTCTCGAGCTTCTCGCGCAGGCGGCGCGTCAGCACTGGCGCATCGCCGCTGCTGCCGACCGCTACGATGACCGGCGAACGGTCGATGATCGCCGGCATGATGAAGCGCGACAGCTCGCGATCGTCGACCACATTGACGGGGATGTTGCGTCGCTCGGCCTGATGCGCGACCCAGGCGTTGAGCGAGCGCTTATTGCTGGCGGCGATGGCGACCCGCGCCCCGTCGAGATGATCCGCTTGGAATTCCGCCTGCACGTGCCGCACGAGGCCCTGCGCCGCCTTGCGGCTCAGCGAGTCGGCGAGCTCGGGCGCAACGACGGTCACCTGTGCGCCGGCGCGCAGCAGCAGCTCGACCTTGCGCGCCGCCACCTCGCCGCCGCCGACCACGAGCGCCGGCTCACCGGCAAGCCGCAGGAATATGGGGAAGTAGTCCATGACGGCTCGGGTCGCCTCGGGCCGACTCACTGACCGGCCGCGCGGCGCGGCTCGATCGTGAGCGGAATCACGCGGCGGCGCGGTTGCAGACCGCACTCGCGCGACTCAGGGTGCTCCCACCACCAGCGGCCGGAGCGCGAGTCGGCGCCGGGCTCCACGGCGCGCGTGCACGGCGCGCAGCCGATGCTCGGGTAGCCCTGGTCGTGCAGCGTGTTGTAAGGAAGATTTCGGGCGCGGATGTAGGCCCACACGTCCTCCTCGGTCCATTCGAGCATCGGGCTGATCTTCCACAGTCCGTAGCGCTCGTCCCAGGAGATCGGCTCGCCGAGCGCGCGCTCGGTCGACTGCTCGCGACGCACGCCGGTCACCCAGGCCTTGCGGCCGGCCACCGCGCGCCGGAACGGCTCGACCTTGCGAATCTCGCAGCAGGCGAGCCGCTCGGGCACGCCCAGGTAGAATCCGTTCACGCCGTTCTCGGCGACGTACTGCTCGATCTGCGCCGCGTCCGGGTGGTAAACGCGGATGCGCCGCTGATAACGCCGCTCCAGGCGATCGAGCAGCGCGAGCGTCTCGTCGGGCAGCCGCCCGGTGTCGAGCGTGAACATGGCGATTTCCGGCGCAAAAGCGCAGATGATGTCGGTGAGCGCCATGGCCTCGGCGCCGAGGCTGTTCGCATAAACGACGTCCTGGTGCTCGCGCACCGCCTGCTGCAGCACTGCACGGGTGTCCTGCACCAGGGACTCGAGACGCGGCGACAATGACTCAGTGCTCATAAAGGCTTCTTTTCGGAGTTCTTCGGGAGCTGCTTGGCGCCGACGGCGCTCGCAGAGGGCTTTGGGGTGACGGTTTGCGCCAGTACGGGAGCTTGACTGTAGCGGTCCGCCCAAGAACCAGGGAAAGACTGGTTTGTTCTGTCATGATGCGGGGCTGTTATGACCCCCAAGGCAAAGCTAAGTCGATGAAACTACAGCAGTTACGCTACCTCGCGGCAATCGTCGAGAACGATCTGAACATCACCGCGGCGGCCGAACGCCTGCACACCTCTCAGCCCGGCGTCAGCAAGCAACTCAAACAGCTCGAGGACGAGCTCGGCTTTCCCATCTTTCTGCGCCAGGGGCGCACGCTGACGCGGGTGACTCCGGCCGGCAAACGAGTGATCGAACGGTCGATGAAAATCCTGAAGGAGGTCCAGAGCATCAAGCGTCTGGCCGAGGAGCAGAAGGGCGACGGACGCGGCTCGCTCGCGATCGGCACGACGCACACGCAGGCGCGCTACGTGCTGCCGCCGGTCATCCGCATCTTCCAGCAGCGCTACCCGCAGGTCGAGCTCCACCTGCATCAGGGAACCTCGGAGCAGATCGCCGACATGGCGAGCCGCGATCGCATCGACTTCGCGATCAACACCGGCTCGCAGGAGCTGTTCACGAGTCTTGTGCTGCTTCCCTGCTATCAGTGGCACCGCCGCATCGTCGTGCCGCAGGGACATCCGCTCGCCAACGAGTCCAAAGTCACGATCGAGATGCTCGGGAAGTATCCAATCGTCACCTACGTGTTCGGCTTCTCGGGCCCCTCGTCGCTGCAGCAGATCTTCGCGCGCGCCGGCCTGAAGCCGCACGTGGCGCTGACCGCGCGCGACGCCGACGTCATCAAGACATACGTGCGGCTCGGCCTCGGCGTCGGGATCGTCGCCAGCATGGCGGTGGACCCGCGCGAAGATGCGGACCTGGTCTCCATCGACGCCTCGCACCTGTTCCCCGCGCACATGACCTGGGCGGGATTTCATCAGGGCGCGCTGCTGCGCGGCTACATGTACGACTTCCTGCAATTGTTGGCGCCGCACCTGACGAAGCGACTCGTCGCGCGCGCCAGCAACGCCTCCTCGCCAAGCGATGTGGAAGCGCTGTTCGCCGGCGTCGATCTGCCGGTGTATCGATGACCCAGAAGCGGATGGCGGATAGCGGATAGTTGAAAAGGGAGCATTGCGCGTTTCGTAGTGCGAACCCTCTGAACTATCCGCTATCCGCTATCCGCTTCTGGGTTTCCGCCGTCTGCTTCTCACCAAGCCGCATTCACCATGCAAGCACCCTCGGATCGTCCGCCCGCCCGCTCGCTGAAGCCGCTGCGTTCACTCTGGCCGTATCTGCGCGTCTACAAGCGCACGCTCGCGCTGGCGCTGGCGGCGCTGCTGATGGCTTCGGCTGCAATGCTCGTGTTGCCGATCGCGTTCAAGAACGTGATCGACCAAGGCATGGCCATGCAGGATCGCGCCACCATCGATTTGTACTTCGCAGCGTTCCTTGCCGCGGCCGTCGTGTTCGGTGTTTTCGCGGCGCTGCGCTTTTATCTGGTGACATGGCTCGGCGAGCGCGTGATTGCGGACCTCAGAAGCGACATCTACCGGCGGGTCATCCGCATGGATCCGACGTTCTTCGAGGTCACGCGCACCGGCGAAGTGCTGTCGCGTTTGACGACGGACACCACTCTGGTGCAGTCGATCGCCGGGGTGAACCTGTCGATCACCCTGCGCTCGATCATCCAGCTGATCGGCGCGCTCGTGCTGCTGGTCGCCACCAGCCCATCGCTCGCGGGCATGATCCTGCTGCTGATCCCGCTGGTGATTGCGCCGCTGATCATCGTTGGCCGCAAGCTTCGCGCCCTCTCGCGCGAGTCGCAGGATCGCATCGCGGACACCAGCGGCCTGGCCGGCGAGACGCTCAACGCCATCCAGACGGTTCAGGCGTTCACGCTGGAATCCTTGCACAGCGCGCGCTTCGGCAAAGCGGTCGAAGATTCGTTCGCCGCCGCCGTGCGTCGCACGCGCATGCGCGCCGCGCTCACGGCGATCGGCACGATGCTGGTGTTCGGCGCGGTGACCTTCGTGCTCTGGCAGGGCGCGCACCGCGTGCTGGCGCAGGAGATGACCAGCGGCGAGCTGAGCCAGTTCCTGATCTACGCGGTGTACGTGGCGATATCCGCGGCGGCGCTCAGCGAAATGTGGGGAGAGGTGCAGCGCGCAGCCGGCGCCATGGAGCGGCTGACCGAGCTGCGCAACGCCACGCCCTCGATCACGGCGCCCGAACGACCCGTGCCGCTTCCGAGTCCGGCTCAGGGCCGCATCCGCTTCGACAGCGTGTCATTCCGCTATCCTTCACGGCCCGAATCGCTGGCCCTCGACCGGTTCACACTCGATATCGAGCCGGGCGAGAACATTGCGTTCGTCGGTCCGTCAGGCGCGGGCAAGAGCACGACCTTTCAGCTGTTGCTGCGCTTCTATGATCCCGAGGGCGGCCGCATCCTCATCGACGGCGTGGACATCGCGCATGCCGATCCGCAGGACGTGCGCGCGCGCATCGGGCTCGTGCCGCAGGAGACCGTGCTGTTCGGCGCCAGCGCACGAGAGAACATACGCTATGGCCGGCCTGCAGCCACCGACGAAGAAATCGAAGCCGCGGCCCGCGCCGCAGGTGCGGATGAATTCATCCGCCAATTGCCCCAAGGATACGATACGTTTCTCGGCGAGCGCGGCGCACGGCTGTCGGGCGGCCAACGCCAGCGCATCGCCATTGCGCGCGCGCTGCTCAAGGACCCGCCGATCCTGCTGCTAGATGAAGCGACCAGCTCGCTCGATGCGCAAAGCGAGCGTTACGTGCAGCAAGCGCTGGAGCGCCTGATGGTGAACCGGACCACCATCATCATCGCCCATCGCCTCGCCACCATACTCAAGGCCGACCGTATCGTGGTGCTGGACGAGGGCCGCATCGCGGCGATCGGCTCGCACGCCGAGCTGCTTGCGTCGAGCCCGTTGTACGCTCGTCTGGCCGCGCTGCAGTTCACCGATCAACCGGCGCGACGATACGCCGTCGGCGGTTGAGTCACGGACGGCTCACGGCTCGCGTTGCGCCGCTGAGCGAGTCGCGAAGGCTGGCGCCCTTCAACCGAAGGCGCGACGCTGCGGCGCGACCGCGCAATCGACGGCGCCCTGATAGGCGACCGTAAAATCGTCGAACGCCGTGAGCGCGCCTTGGAGGTCGGCGCCCTCGGGCAGTTCGAATGCATCGAATCCGCAACGCGCCATGTAAAAAAGCTGATCCCGCTGGATGGAGCCGACGGCGCGCAGCTCGCCCGTGAACTTGTGACGCTTGCGCAGCAGCTGCGCCTGCGTGTAGCCGCGCCCTTCGGCGATCCCGCCAAACTCGATTGCGACCAGGCTGACGCGCAGAAAGTCCTGCTCGAGCTCGGCGACCGGATCGGCCGGACCGATGCGCACGCCGAGCCGGCCGTCCCACAGCCACCAGCGCTCACGCTCCTCGCGCCAGCGCTCGAGGGGCAGGATCAGCGCCCGTTCGCGCCCGAGCGGATCCTCATCCGCATAGCGCCACGGATCGACGATGATTTCACGCTGCTTTATGAGATGGCGCATAGACTCGTGCCTTGAATGGCGCCACACCGATGCGGCGCACGGTATCGATAAACCTCTCGCCTTCCTCGCGTTCGGCAAGATAGACGTCCAGGATGCGTTCGACGACCAGCGCCACTTCGGCGTGCGGCACGGACGGACCGATGACTTGGCCGATCGCCGCGTCCCGGCCGCTCGATGAGCCGCCGAGCGTAATCTGGTACCACTCCTCGCCGTTCTTATCGACGCCGAGAATGCCGATGTGTCCGACCGAGTGATGCCCGCATCCGTTCATGCAGCCGGACATCTTCAGCTCGATGTCGCCCAGATCGTAGAGATAATCGAGATCGTCGAAACGCTCGTTGATCTGCCGGGCGATCGGGATCGAGGTGGCGTTGGCGAGCGCGCAGAAATCCAGGCCCGGGCAGCAGATCATGTCGGTCAACGTGCCGATGTTCGCCGTGGCGAGGCCGATCTCCCGCAGCGCAAGCCAGACGTCGTACAGATCGCGCTGACGCACATCGGCGAGCAGCAGGTTCTGATCATGCGTGGAGCGCACATAGCCGAATGAGTAGCGGTCAGCCAAGTCGGCGACGCGATCCATCTCCTCGGCCGTGATGTCGCCCGGCGGGCGTTCGGGCGCTTTCAGGGACACGAACACGGCGCGATACCCCGGCGCCTTGTGACGCCGAGTATTGCGCTGCACCCAGTTGCGGAACTCGCTCGGCTTGCCGGCGAGCACGTCCTGGTCCGCCAGCCGCTCGTACGGCGGCGGACGGAAGAACGCCGCGATGCGTTCGATATCCGCCGGCTCGAACACCGGAGCGTGGGCGCGCGAAGCCTCGAACTCGGCCTCGACCAACTCGCGGAACTTCTGCGGTCCGACCGCCTTCACCAGGATCTTGATGCGCGCCTTATGAATGTTGTCGCGCCGACCCTCGAGGTTGTACACACGCAGAATCGCTTCGAGATAGGCCAACAGATCCTGCTTGGGCAGGAACTCGCGGATCACGTGACCGACCATGGGCGTGCGGCCGAGTCCGCCCCCCACCAGCACTTCGAATCCGACTTCGCCCGCCGCGTTGCGCACCAGGTGCAGGCCGATGTCGTGCACCCTGGAGGCAGCGCGATCCTGCGCAGATCCAGTAACCGCAATCTTGAACTTGCGGGGCAGGTACGAGAACTCGGGATGCAGCGTGGCCCACTGCCGGATGTACTCGCACCAGGGGCGGGGATCCTCCAATTCGTCGGGCGCGACGCCCGCCAAGTGATCCGCCGTCACATTGCGCACGCAATTGCCGCTCGTCTGGATGGAGTGCATCTGCACGGTGGCCAGCAGTTCGAGGATGTCCGGCACGCGTTCGAGCTGCGGCCAGTTGAACTGCATGTTCTGCCGCGTGGTGAAGTGACCGTAGCCGCGGTCGTACTCGCGGGCGATGCGCGCCAACATTCGTAGTTGGCGAGTCGCGAGCAGCCCGTATGGAACCGAAATGCGCAGCATCGGCGCATGGCGCTGGATGTACAGCCCATTGCGCAAGCGCAGCGACTTGAAGTCGTCCTCCGAGATCTCACCGGCGAGGAAACGGCGCGTCTGGTCGCGGAACTGAGCCACCCGCTCATTCACCAGGCGCTGGTCGATGGCGTCGTACTGATACATGGCCGGAATGTAGCCCCCGGCCAAAAACGGGCGAAATACGGTTTGGGTATGTGCTGATGCTAGAAGCGGATAGGGAGATCTAGAAGCGGATAGCGGATAGCGGATGGCGGATAGTCAGAAGGGGCCTGCGGCCTGGGGCGTCCCATTAGTCGCCGCCCGATAGCGGATAGTCAGAAGGGGCGTGCGGTCTGCGGAGCGTCAACAGCTTGACGCCGACCGCGAGGGCGGAGAGTCAGACGCGGCTTGGGCCTCACTGGTGATCCTAGATCCGACCGACGGACCCTCTGAACTATCCGCTATCCGCTATCCGCTATCCGCTTCCAGGTCCGCTATCCGCTATCCGCTTCCAGGTCCGCTATCTGCTATCCGCTTGGTCCGCCATCCGCTGGGCGCTTTCCAATCCTCACAAGCCCTTCCTGGGCCGTCGAGGCCACGAGCCGGCCGTCCTGGGTCCAGATCTCGCCGCGCGCGAAACCGCGCGAGCCCGAAGCCGTAGGGCTGTCCATGGCGTACAGCAGCCACTCGTCGGCCCGCGCCGGACGGTGGAACCACATGGCGTGGTCAATGCTGGCGATCCGCAAGCTGCTGCGGCCCAAAACGAGACTTGCGTCCAGCACCGCCGCGCTCAGCAGGTAGAAGTCGGAAGCGTAGGCCAGCAGACAGCGGTGCAGCGGCTCGTCGTCGGGCAGTCGATCGGCCGCGCGGAACCAGATTTTCATGCGCGGCTGGCTCGGGATCTCGGCCCTGGGGTCGGGAAGCTCGGCGGCGCGGAACTCGAAAGCAGTGGTATGTACGCACAACGGCGCGGCGCGCTCCGGGGATAGCTTCTTGAGGGTCTCTACGGCCTCGAGCAAGTCCGGAACGTCCTCGGGCCCGGGCGCCTGCGGCATCCGGCCTTGCCGATCGGCGGCCTGCTCGCTCGCCTGGAAGGAAGCCGACATGTGAAAGATCTGCTCGCCGCGCTGGATCGCCACGACGCGCCGCGACGAGAAGCTGCGCCCTTCGCGACTGCGATCGACCTCGTAGACGATGGGCAGCTCCGGATCGCCCGCCCGCAGGAAGTAGGCGTGCAGCGAATGCACGGCGCGCTCCTGGACGGTTGCATACGCAGCCATCAGCGCCTGACCGAGCACTTGGCCGCCGAATACCCGGTGATGACCGGGGTCGCGACTTTCGCCGCGGAACAGGTCGAGCTCCAGGCGCTCGAGCCTGAGGACTTGCAGCACATCAGTAAGCAACGGGTCCATGGTGCGCTCCGCAGACGGCCGCTCAGTCAGGAACGCCGAGCCGCTTGTGCATGATAGGGCTGGTGGTGGTGTACTGCAGCGGCACCTTCTTGGTCGGATTCAGGTGCGCCGCGATCCCGAACGCCGCGAGCGCCGCTTCGTGAAAGCCAGAGAGGATCAGCTTCTTCTTGCCGGGATAAGTGTTGATGTCGCCCACCGCAAATACGCCGGGGATGTTGGTCTGGAATTTCTCCGTGTCGACCACGATCGCGCGCTTGTCGATCTTCAAGCCCCACTCGGCGATCGGCCCGAGCTTGGGGTGCAGCCCGAAGAACGTCAACACGTGGTCGCACTCGAGCTCCTCGATCCGCCCATCCGTACGCTTCACCCGCACGCCGCGGAATGAAGCGTCGTGGGCGTCGCCCTCGGTCATCAAGGAATGCGCCACGCCTTCCACGTAGCGCATGCTGCCGCCGCTCACCAGGTCGCGCATCTTGGCCACCGAGGCGGGCGCCGCCCTGAACTCGGGCCGCCGGTGCACCAGCGTGAGGCTGCGCGCCTTGCCGGCCAATTCGAGCGTCCAGTCGAGCGCGGAATCACCGCCGCCGAAGATCACCAGCCGCTGGGCCGCGAAATCAGCGGCGCTCTTGATCTTGTAATGGATGCGGCGTCCTTCGAGGGCCTCTGCGCCCTCGACGCCCAGCCGCCGAGGCTGGAACGAGCCGAGTCCGGCGGCGATCACCACGGCCCTCGCATGAAAGCGGGTCCCGAGCGAAGTGCGCAGCAGGAAGGCGCCGTCCTCGAGCGCCTGCAGCTCCGTAACTTCTTCGCCCAGATGAAACTGCGCGTTGAACGGCTTGGCCTGTTGCAGCAGGCGGTCGATCAGCTCTTGCGCGCCGCACATCGGCAGCGCGGGAATGTCGTAGATGGGCTTGTCAGGATAGAGCTCGCTGCATTGTCCGCCGGGATGCTTCAGAGAATCGACCACGTGGGCGTGGATGCCGAGCAGGCCCAGCTCGAAAATCTGAAACAGACCGCAGGGACCCGCGCCGATGATCACGACGTCCGTCTGAATGGCGCCCTCGGCTGCGGCTGCACCGGGCGATGGCGACGTGCTGGACGGTGCGCTCAATGATCTCTCCTCCGCAGGCATTGCAAAGCAAAGGGGGCGATTCTATACGAGTGCGCCCAGAGAGCGGTTCAGACGAGGCGCCGGACGACCCGGGCTGAATCCAGGGAAGCGCCGATCAAGCCCGCCGACCTCGCAGAACGAGATTGAACCGGCGCTCTACACTTGCGTGCGCAGCCGCAGCGCGTTGGTGATCACGGACACCGACGAGAGGCTCATCGCGAGCGCCGCGATCATCGGCGAGAGCAGCCAACCGGTGAAGGGATACAGCAGGCCCGCGGCGATCGGCACTCCCAACGCGTTGTAGACAAACGCGAAGCCGAGGTTCTGGCGCATGTTCTTCACGGCGCCGCGCGAGATGTTCAGCGCGCGGGCCACGCCGCGCAGGTCGCCCTTGACCAACGTCACCTGCGCGCTGCTCATGGCGACGTCTGTGCCCGTGCCCATCGCAATGCCGACGTCGGCTTTGGCGAGCGCCGGCGCATCATTAACGCCGTCTCCCGCCATGGCGACCACGCGACCTTCCGCCTGCAGCCTCTCCACGAGCTGCAGCTTGTCCGACGGCTTCACCTCCGCGTGGATCTCATCGATGCCGAGGCGCGCCGCCACGAATCGCGCCGTCGTCAAGCCGTCGCCTGTCGCCATGACGACTCTGACGCCCGCATCGCGCAGAGCCGCCAACGCCTCGGGCGTGCTCTCCTTGATCGGATCGGCGACGGACAGCAGCCCAAGCAGCCGTCCGTCACTCGCCAGATAGATCACGCTGGCGCCCTGCTGACGCAGCTCTTCGCTGTGCGCCGAAAGCGCACTGATATCCACGCCGTCCTGTCGCAACAGTTCACTGTTCCCGAGCGCGAGTCGCCGCCCTTCGACGACTCCGCGCACTCCCATGCCCGAAGCGGATTCGAAGTCCTCCACCGCCGCGAGCGGCATGTTCCGCTCGCGCGCCGCCGCCACCAGCGCTGCAGCCAGCGGATGCTCGCTACCCTGATCGACGCTTGCAGCGAGACGCAGTACTTCGTCCTCGGCGCCGGCGTCGACCGCGATCGCCCTGTCGAACGCCGGCTTGCCCTGCGTGAGCGTCCCGGTCTTGTCGACGATGAGCGTATCGACGCGTCGCAGGTTCTCGATCGCTGACGCATCGCGGAACAGCACGCCCTGAGTCGCCGCCCTGCCGGTCGCCACCATGATCGACATGGGCGTGGCGAGCCCAAGCGCGCACGGACAAGCGATGATGAGCACCGCCACCGCGTTGATCAGGCCGTACAGCCAGCCCTGTTCGCCGCCCAGCAGGCCCCATGCGAAAAAGGACGCGAGCGCGACCAGCACGACTGTCAGCACGAAGCGCCCCGCGACGCGATCGGCGAGACGCTGCAGCGGCGCCTTCGAGCGCTGCGCCTGCGCCACCATCTGCACGATCTGCGAGAGCACCGTCTCGGACCCGACGCGTGCGGCGCGAATCTTGAGACTCCCGGAGGTGTTCAACGTCCCGCCTATCACGCGATCGCCGGGCCGCTTGGTCACGGGCGAAGGCTCGCCGGTGAGCATCGATTCGTCGATAGCGCTCACACCCTCGAGCACTACGCCGTCGACAGGCGTCTTCTCGCCAGGCCGCACACGCAATACATCGCCGACATGCACTTGCTCGAGCGGAACATCGTGCTCACTGCCGTCCGGGTCGATGCGTCGCGCGGTTTTCGGCGCGAGGCCGAGCAGCAGCTTGATGGCGGCGGCTGTGCGCGAACGCGCCTTCAGTTCGAGTATCTGGCCGAGCAGCGACAACGAGACGATCACGGCGGCCGCTTCGAAATACACACCCACACGGCCGTGATCTCGAAAGCTTTCCGGGAACAGCCCAGGCGCGATCGTCGCGACCACGCTGTAGACGAAAGCAGCCGATACGCCGAGCCCGATCAGTGTCCACATGTTCGGACTGCGGTGCGCGAGCGAGCTCACCCCGCGCTCGAGAAACGGCCGGCCGGCCCACAGGACGACGGGCGCGCTCAGCAGGAGCTCGACCCATGTCTGAGTCTCCATATCCATCCAGCCCAGACGCCCGCCGAACATGGCGAGCAGCGCCACCGCGGCGGTCAACGGCGCCGTCCACCAGAAGCGGCGCGTGAAATCGCGCAGCTCGGGATGATCTTCTTCATCGAGCTGCGGCATGAGCGGCTCGAGCGCCATGCCGCACAACGGGCAGCTTGCCGGATGTTCCTCTTGGATCTCCGGATGCATCGGGCAGGTATAGATTGCGCCTTCGGGGGCCGGCGGCGCGGCCGGAGCGTTGTCCGGATCGAGATAGCGCTGGGGGTCAGCGAGAAACTTGTCGCGGCAGCGAGCCGAACAAAACACGTAGCGCTCGCCAGCGTGCTCGGCCTGATGCGCCGAGCGTTCGGAAACTGTCATCCCGCAAACCACATCACGCAGCAGCGCGCCTTCATCTGAGGGCGCCGTTCGAGCATGCCCCGTATGACCGCAACAGGTCCGCTGCGAACGCTCGCGCTCGGACGCTTCTGCATGCCTGGAATCGTGTTTCATGAGTCGTATCCGTCCAACCTACTTCCGTCGCTGATCGCCGGAACACCGGCCGAGATCGTCGAGAATCGGGCATTGCGGGCGCTCGTCGCCCTGACAATGCGCGGCCAGATCGGCGAGCGTCGCACGCATGGACTGCAGCTCGCTGATCTTGCGATCCAGCGCCGCAATGTGCTGCACGGCGAGGCGCTTGACCTGTTCGCTGGCGCGACGCTGGTTGCGCCACAATCCGAGCAGGCTCTCGATTTCCTTGATCGAGAATCCGAGATCGCGCGCACGGCGGATGAAGCGCAGCGCATGCAGATCGCTCGCGCTGTAGACCCGGTAGTCGCCGACCGTGCGGTTCGCTTTGGGAATGAGGCCCTGCGACTCGTAATGGCGAATCATCTTGGCCGTCACGCCGGTCAGCTCGGCGGCCCGCCCAATGCTGTAGTAGCCTCGCCCTTTCGCTTCGGCGAGCTCGACGGGCGCTCTGGCGGCGCGCATGGCGACACCTCGATAAGCTCTGAATGACGCATTGAATGGAGCATGATGAACCTTCCTACCATGGGAAGGTCAAGAGCGCGATGAGCGATCCGACCGGTGTGCACAGCCGCCTGACGCGCTTACGCCGGCAACTCGAAGTCGCCGCTCGCGAGCACCAGCACGCCGAGAACCAGGAAAATCACCGACGCGACGCCGTGCATGAGGCGCATGTCGAGGCGCTGCGAAACAGCGTCGCCGAGGTAAACGGCTGGCGCATTCGCGATCATCATGCCGAGCGTCGTGCCGAAAACCACTGCGCCGAGGGCCTTGTACTGCGCAGCCAGCGCAACCGTGGCGATCTGCGTCTTATCGCCGATTTCCACCAGGAAAAAGACCATCAGCGTGGTCGCGAACACACCCAGCCGCCGCGACGGCGGCTTGTCATGATCGAGACGGTCGGGAACCAGCATCCAGGCGGCCATCGCGATGAAACCGAGCCCGAGCGCCCAGCGCAAACCGGCGCCGCCGAGCAGGTTCGCCAGCCCTACGCCGAACGCCCCTGCAGCGCCATGATTCAGGAGGGTGGCGCAGAAAATTCCGAGCACGATGGGCGCGGGCTTGCGATAGCGCGCCGCAAGGGCCACGGCCAGCAACTGAGTCTTGTCGCCAATCTCGGCGAGCGCCACGACCGCGGCGGATACGAAGAAGGGATCCATCGCACACTCGAGGGCCTGACGCACGATGACCATCGCGCCGCCGGCCCTGCGCCGCAGCGGATGGTCAAAGGTCTCATCAAGCGCTGAAGTGAGCCGCCTGCACCATGGTCGAACGGTTGCGGAAACCGCTCGACCAAGTCTGTTGATGCAGACCCCGCGACGCCTCCGCAGGAGATGCGCGGGAGATTACTCCCCAATGACGGCGGCGATGATATCCGCAGGCATGCGCCGGTGTCGATAAGTCCTCAGCCGCGCATCGACGCCCCGGCGCCGATCGCAACGGTGCGTTTGCGCCGGCCGCAAGAGCACGCGGACCTCATCCCTGGTCGGCGCCCGCCTCGCCGGCGAGACGGGGCGACCTGGGCCGCAGGTACGCTCCGGTCGGCCACAGCCCAAGTCTCATGATCGGCAAGGTCTTCCAGTGCGGAGCGCCGACCAGCAGGTCCATGCCGACGCGCTGCCGCCCTAGCCAGCGACGCTTGTGCTCGGAGACGCCGGCGAGGAAGTCGTACTCTCGCAGTCTGCTGCGGATGCAGTCCTCTATGACGCGCGCCCTGAGCACGTTGCCTGCGTGCGGCGAGTAATTCGGGTCGAAACCTTCCTGGAGCTGCACGAACGTGGAGTCATAGACATAGCCGAGCTGCACGGCTTTCGGCTCGCCGCAATCCAAGAGCACATACAGCGCCAACCATCCGGCGGCCAGCGCTTTCGGCGCGAAGCGCTCATAGAACGCCTTTTCCTTCGGATTGCGCGCGAACACGCCTTGCCCGCCCGCCGCCGACCAGCGTTCATTGTGCAAGCGGAACAACGCCTCCAGCGCTGGGCCAAGCTCGGCGCTGGATCTCACCCTGCGCACTTCCACGGCGGGCCGCGACAGTATCTTGTGACTCATGCGCCGCACCTGTTGCCTGCGGTTTGCAGACATGAGCGCCAGATAGCTCGCGTAATCCTGCGGCAGTGCGATCGAGGTGAAGGAGTTCGCTCGCTTGTTGAGCGTCAGGCCGCCCGCCTGCATGGCCTCGATCATGGGCTGATGTGCGCCTGACCAGGACGGCAGCTTCGGCATCCAGATCAGATCCCACTCCGAGCGCAGCGCCCGCAGCGCCCGAACGATCTCCGCCGACACCTGCTGCTCGCACGAACGCGGCGCAATCCAGGTGAGATACTCGCCGCCGCAATCCACCTCGCCCGCCATGCGCAGCACGCGATAGGGGACGGCGCCAGCAAGCGTGTAGTCCACCTTGTGGAACGGCGCGATTCCCAGGAGCTCACCGCGCGGACCGCGTATGCATATCGTGAGCAGGTCGCCATCCCGCTCCTGCAAGCTGCGCCACGTATCCTGCCACTCCCAGGTCAGGAACACGCAGTTCGCGCGACTCTCCTCGAGCAGCTCGTTCCACTGCACCGCGAGCGCCGACCACTCACGGGCGGTGCGCGCGATCTCATATCGCAGCTCCGAGCCGCGGGCGACTCGGGCCGTGCCTCGCCGCACGCTTGCATTCAAAAACGGCACGCCGCCCCCGTTTCTTGTCCGCCCAATCTTTGCCTCTGACATAGCAGAGAAGTTCGCTGGTCGACAATCGAGGACGCTCGCGCCGATCTGCGCTCGCGCGCAATCGGGCGCCGCCGGGGCGTGTGCATTCAGCAGCGCGAGCCGGACGTCGCGTTCGTTTGGCGCAAGCCAAGGCGGCCAGCGATTGCGCGGCGCACAAGCAACCTATCCTGCGGGGCAGGCCGCGCCGCCTGACCAACCGGCGGCGCGCGTGCTCGGCTATTTCGAGTTGAGGCTGAAGCGACCGGGGCCGATCAGCGCGATGGCGACCGCGGTGAACAGGAACATGCCTTGCAGCTCTATGGCCCATCCACCTGTCTGAGTGCGCTCGAACAGGTGTGCGCTGTGAACCAAACCGATCGCGAACAGCATGTTCACCGCGATCAGCGCTGCACCGATTCTCGAATACCAACCGAGGATCACCAGGATGGGCGCGATCACCTCGCCGATGTAGACCGCATAGCCGAAGAAGCCCGGCAACCCCACGCCGGACACCATTCCGACGATTCCGCCCACGCCGCCGGTGAGCTTCGCTACGCCGTGCAACAGGATCAGCCCTCCCAGCGTCAGGCGCAGGACCAGCTTGCCGATGCTTTCGTTCACCTGTGTCTCCTTTTATAGCGTTGTAGCGCCGGCCCATGCGGAAACGTCTGCAGCCGGGTGCGCACAGTGATTGAGGTTACGATGTACGACCATGACAGTACGTTACAAAGGCGTCGACGTCGACGTCGAGCACGCAGCTCGTGGTCCGGAGTATGCCCCCGCCGTTTGGCGCGCTACGATTGGCGCAGCAGTGGCTCCAGGGAAGCTCTGATCGACCTGCCGCCCTGACGGGCAGTCCAAAGAAGCGTCCGCAGGCGACGTATTTCGAGCGGCGAGAGATCACAGAACCAGAGTAAAGCAGAGCTTCCCTCGATCACCGCCGTATGCCTGATCCTCTATGAAGCGCACAGAGAGCTGGTTCCGTCGTGGGCGCCCGCCCGCCGCCGGGAGCGTGGGGCCGAAGTTTGTGGCGTCCCTCGCACGAGGGTTGTCGCTGTTGTCCTGTTTCAGCGTGCAACGCCCGTACCTCGGCGTCGCCGAGTTGTCGCGCGATGTGAACCTGCCGCTCTCGACCGTCAAGCGCATGGTTCGCACGCTGGCGCTGCTCGGCTACCTGCAGCATGAGGAGCGGCTGGGAAAGTACAGCCTGGGCCCGGCGGCGCTCGCGCTGAGCGCACTGGCGCCCGGACCGGCTCAGCTGCGCGATTTTGCGGCGCCGTTCATGCAAGAGCTTGCAGAAGAGACGGGCGTTTCGGTCGCGCTCGGCTCACGGCAGCAACTCAGCATGGTGTGTATCGAGGTCAGCAACGCCAGCGGCTTGGTCACGTTGAACATGGAAGTCGGTATGGAGCTGCCGCTGGCCGAATCCGCCATTGGCCGCGCCTACCTGGCCGTGTGCCCCGAAAGCGAACGCCGCATTCTGCTGGAGACCACGCGCGCCCCCGACGGCGTCCCAAGCACGAGCCTGCAGCGCGCCATCGATCGCTCGATCGCAAGCTACGCGGCCCTAGGCGCATGCAGCTCGTTCGGCGAATGGCGGCCGGACGTGAACGGCGTGGCGGTGGGCTTGCGGCCGGCCGGCTCGCCGACCATGTCGATCACCTGCGGCGCGCCGGCGGCGCGCGCCTCGCCGCAATACATGCTCGACGAAGTGCGTCCACGCCTGCTGGAGTTCGTTCGGAGAATCGAGCTTGGCATGTACGGGAGGGCGTCTGAGAAGTGACTGGCGACCATGCCTGAGCGCGATATGCGGCGCGGTCCGCACCGCATGGACCTGTTTAACGGCTCGCCTCTCGGTAAGATCGAGATCCGCGGACTCGATGCGGCCGAATTTGGTTTCGGTCCGTACTACGACCACAGCTAGCTGCAGCAGTAGCTTGCGCGTGCGGCCGGCCGCCCATTGTCGATGAAAGAATCATGTCGCAGTTCATTCTGAGTATGTCCTGCCCGGATCGCACGGGCATCGTCGCGGCCATCACGACGTTCATCGCAGAGCGCGCCGGCCTCATCATCGAGGCGGCGCACTTCGTGGACGCCTACTCCAATCGCTCGTTCATGCGCACCAAGTTCTGCGGCGACGCCCTGCCGCCGCATCAGGAGCTGTGCTCGCAATTCGCGGAGCTGGCCGCACGCTTCGAGATGGACTGGCGGCTGCACCCCGCCGAGCAGCGCTGTCGGGTTCTCGTGGCCGTGTCGAAGCAGGGACATTGCCTGAACAGCCTGCTGCATCGCTGGAGCATCGGCACGCTGCCGATCGACATCGTGGGCGTAGTCTCCAATCACGACACGCATGCGCGGCTCGCGGCCTGGTACGACCTGCCCTTCCATCATTTTCCGATCGACGCGGCGGGCAAACTCGCCCAGGAAGCGCGCATTCTGGAGCTGTTCGACTCGACGGGCGCGGAGTTGCTGGTGCTGGCGCGCTACATGCAAATCCTTTCCGACGCCGCCTGCCGCAAGCTGGCGGGGCGCTGCATCAACATCCACCATTCCTTCCTGCCGGGCTTCAAGGGCGCCAAGCCCTACCATCAGGCCTACGCGCGCGGTGTAAAGATCATCGGCGCCACGGCTCACTACGCTACTACCGACCTGGACGAGGGTCCGATCATCGAGCAGGACGTGCAACGCGTCGATCACACCATGACGCCCGAGGCGCTGATCGAAATCGGTCATGACCTCGAGGCCATCGTGCTCAATCGCGCGGTGCGCTGGCATGCCGAGCACCGAGTGTTCGTCACCGGGAATCGCACGGTGGTGCTGAGATCGTAAATCGCCGGCGAGCCGGTCTCACCGGGCGCTGCGTGAACTTTCCGACCTTGCGCTTCGTTACCGGCCGCGCCCGGCGCTAGCGCCGCCCGCCTTCCGCCAGCAAGCATCGGACCGAGCGTCAGCGAAACACCCGGCTACGCCGGGACCACGCACTGCGGTCCGTGCTGCGGCGACCACTTGCTGCGCAGGAGTACTCGATATGAACGTTCGCAACGGCCGCCCACTCGCAGGTGCGGTCATAGTCTCATCGTGCTCGCTTGCGATACTCGCCGTCGGCGCCGCCGAGCACGCCGCGGCTCAAGACGGCGCGCCTGCCGACTCCCTGATCGCGCAGGTCAGAACCGCCACCGCGGCGTTTCAGGACGTCGCCGCAGCGGAAGCGGAAGGCTGGACCAGCACCGGCGCATGCGCCAGCGGTCCGGACTTCGGGGCGATGGGCGTGCACTACGTCAATGCGGAGCTGCTCATGGACGGTCAGCTCGACGTGCAGCGCCCCGAAGCCCTGATGTATGCGCCGGCGGGCGACGGCGTGGAGTTTCTCGGCGTGGAGTACATCGTGATCGCAGAGGACTGGCATGCCAACAACGAAGCGCCGCCGGTGCTCAATGGGCAACTGTTTAACTACAACCCCAGTCCAAATCGGTTCGGTCTCCCGGCGTTCTATGCATTGCACGTCTGGGCCTGGCGGGAGAATCCCAACGGTTCATTCGCGAACTGGAATCCTGACGTGAAATGCGATGAGTACGTCGCTGAGGCGGCAGGCCCGCCGGATGAGGCCTGACCGAGCGCTTGGCGGACCAATCTGGTCGACGCCTCTGTGCGGCGCGCGTCGCTGCGCGCCGCCTCGTTGATCAGGTTCGTCAGACGCTCGGGCGCGGCGTGCGAATGATCTTCCCCGGATGCGATTGATCTTCCCCGGATCGATCGTCTAATGGCCGGCGCTCCAATCACCGCCGAGTCACTGAATGAGAATGACTATCGCCAGCGTGCTCGACCCTGCATGGGCGTGGAAGATCATAGTCTGGGTCGTACTCCTGGCCGCCACGCTGACCATATGGGCAGCGCCGTCGCGCGCCGAGATCGTCGACGCCCACGACCTGCCGCTGCTCGAGCCTCTGCAAGGCAAGGTCGTGCTGCTCGATTTCTGGGCCTCATGGTGCGCTCCCTGCCGTCGGTCCTTCCCATGGATGACCGACCTGCAGAAGCGCTACGACGCCGACGGCCTGGTCGTGGTTGCAGTCAATCTGGACCAGGAGCGGAAGCTCGCCCAGGGCTTCCTTGATCGTACGCCGGCCGGCTTTCGCGTCGAGTTCGACCCGCGCGGCGAACTCGCCGACCTGTTCGGCGTGACCGGCATGCCGATGAGCTTCCTGATCGATCGGCATGGCCGCGTGCGCCAGCGCCATGTCGGCTTTCGCGAAGCGCAGCGCGGCGTCCGTGAAGCGCAGATCCAAGAGCTTCTCGAGGAATAAGACATGCGACGGTCATTCCGCAGCGGTGGGCGCGCCATCGCGGTTGCGCTGATTGCAGCGACGTTCTCCGTCGGCTGCGCCAATCTCACCCCCGACGTGAAGCCATGGGAGCGCGATCTGCACGCCCGCCCGGACATGCAGCCAGACAATCTGGACGTCGCCATCGACGAACACATCTATTTCAGCAAAGAAGCCTCGAGCGGCGGACGCGGCTTCGGCGGCGGAGGCTGCGGATGCAACTGAAGAACAAGCGCCCGATTGGCGGCGCGCTCGCCTCGGCCGCGTGCGGGCTGCTGGGCGCCTTGCCCGCAAGCAAGGTGCACGCCGAGGAATCTCAGACGTGGCAGGTCGACTCGGCTCTGCTCTATTACTCTGAGGACGATGATCGCGTTCGCGATGTCAGCTTGAAGGCGGCGATCCGGCGCGCATTCGACGAAGACCGCTCGCTCGACATCGGACTGTCCGTGGATACGCTCACCGGCGCTTCCCCGTCGGGCGCCGCGCCGTCGGACGTCGTGCAGACTTTCACGCGACCCTCCGGTCACGGCAGCTATCAGATTGCCGCAGGGGCGCCGCCGCTCGACGACACTTTCAGGGACACGCGCATCGCGCTCTCGGCCAACTGGTCGCAGCCGCTCGGCGAGCGCTCCCGCATCGCGCTCGGCGTGAGCGGATCGAGCGAGTACGACTACCTGCATCTCGGCGCCGACGCTCGCTGGGAACGTGACTTCAACCAGCGCAACACGACCTTGTTCGTCGGCGCGGCATACGGGAACGAGCGCATCGACCCTGTCGGCGGCGCACCCATTCCGTTGGCGCCCATGCGCGGCCTGGACGATCCATCGAGCAAGCGCAGTACGGACTCCAAGCACGTCGTCGACGGATTGATCGGCCTCACACAGATCCTGAGCCGTCGCGCGCTGCTGTCGCTGACGTACTCGTACAGCATGTCGGACGGTTATCTCAACGATCCATACAAAGTGCTGTCCGTGGTCGACCCGAACACCGGCCGTCCGGCGGCGGGCCCGGTTGGCGACGGGCTCGGTTTGTATTTATACGAGAGCCGACCAGACTCCCGCACCAAGCAGAGCCTGTACGCCGAAGGGCGTTACGCCCTGGATCGAGATTCGGTGCGCATGAGCTATCGCATCATGGACGACGACTGGGGCGTGACCTCCAGCACCGTCGAAGCCGCCTACCGCTGGAACCGAACGCCCTACGATTACATCGAGCCGCAGGCCCGCTACTACACGCAATCGGCGGCGGATTTCTACCGTACATACCTGGTCGACGGCGCTCCACTGCCTCAGTACGCGTCTGCGGACTACCGCCTCGCGGACCTGGACGCATTCACCGTCGGATTGAAATACGGCCGCCGCGCCGCCTTCGGCGAATACTCGGTGCGGCTGGAGTACTACCGCCAGACGGCGGATGCGCACGACTCGGGCGTCGGCGTGCTGACCCGCTACGACCTCATACCGCCATTGACCGCATTCATCGTGCAGTTCGGCTATAAATTCGGATTCTGATGACGTCAGGCGCACCGCGGCTGCAGTTGCATCGCCAGCGTGGCTTATGGCGCGCTACGTTTGCAGCGATGGCGAATCCGTGCGAAGTCTTGTGCGACGGCTCGGATGAGCCGAGCGCGCGGCGCATCGGCGAACTTGCGATGCGAGAGGCGATTCGCATCGAGCGCAAGTTCAGCCGCTATCGCACTGACAGCGTCGTTCACGAAATCAACGCCAGCGACGGTCGACCCGTTCTGCTCGACGACGAAACCGCCGACCTCATAGACTTCGGCGAGACGTTGTGGCGCCTGAGCGAAGGCGCCTTCGACCTGACCTCGGGGGTGCTGCGCCATGCCTGGCGTTTCGATGCACGCGCAGCAGCGCCGTCCGCGCAGCTCATCGCGGAACTCCTCGAGCGCATTGGCTGGCGGCGGGTGAGCTGGCGGCGCCCGCAATTGATGCTGCCGCGGGGCATGGAAATCGACCTGGGCGGCGTAGGCAAGGAGTACGCGGTCGACCGCGTGGTCGCCGCCATCCAGCGTGTAACCGATGCGCCCGTGCTCGTGAACTTTGGGGGCGACCTGCGCGCCACCGGCCCGCCGCGAGGGCAAGCCGCGTGGCAGGTCGGCGTCGAATCCGCCTCGACGCGCGGTCAAGCTGAGCAAGTGATCCAGCTGAGCGTCGGCGCCCTGGCCACGAGCGGCGACACGCGTCATTGCATCGAAGCGAATGGCAAGCGTTACGGCCACATCATCGACGCACGCACGGGTTGGCCCGCCGCCGATGCTCCGCGCTCCGTCACGGTCGCTGCGGATACCTGCACGCAAGCCGGCGCCTATGCCACGCTCGCCATGCTGCAGGGCCGGAACGCCGAACGTCTCCTGCAAGAGGAAGGCGTGCAGTTCTGGTGCTTGCGCTGAATGGGACGACCGCAGAGTCCTGAGCGGCGCCACACGTTGACAGGGTCGCGCCCCGCACCAGCCGAACGTCTCCGGGCAATTGCGAGAGGTCCAGATGGACATGCACACGAAACTCGACTAGCCTGCGTCGCCTCAACCCTGCCCTCGCCTCGCTACAAAGACTTCCACAATGAAAAGCGTTCGCTCTTCATGGGTTGCTTGCGCCCTCGTGTTCGCAGGCTGGATTCTGCCCACTCTGTCTCAGGCGATGCCGGCGTTCGCACGGCAGTACAACGTGAACTGCGCCGTCTGCCACGATGCTTTCCCGCGGCTGAATGCGTTCGGGGAATCGTTCGCAGCGGACAATTTCCGGATGCCGCACTGGCGGCAGACCATGATGGACCTCGGTGACGAGCGCCTGGCGATCCCCAAGTCATTGCCGCTCGCCATTCGTGCACAGGCGTTCGTACAAGGCCGCGAAGGTGAGGATATCGATCTGGCGACCGGTCCGACCGGCAATAAGTCGAGTTTCGACTTCCAGGCGCCTTACCTGATCAAGTTGTTGTCCAGCGCGCCGCTCTCGGAGCACATCACGTTCTACTTCTACGGGATCTTCGCCGAGAAGGGCGGCAATGGCGAAGCGCTCATCGAGGACGCCTGGTTTCGTCACGACGACGTGTTCGGCTCCGGCGTGGGCGCGCAGCTCGGGCAGTTTCAAATCTCCGATCTGATGTTCCCGCGCGAGGTGCGGCTTACGTTCCAGGACTTCTATGCCTACCGGGCTGCAGGCGTCACCTATGATCGCGGTCTGATCCTGGACCGCAGCGTTGGGCCGCTCGACATTGCCGTCGGCGCGGTGAATGGCAACGGCATCAGGCAGAACTTCGCCATCGACAGCCCCGGCTTCAACCGGCCCGACAAGATGTTCGACCGCGACTCCCGCAAGAGCTTGTTCGGTCGACTCGGCTTCGCCGCCGGCCCCGTGAACGTCGGGATCTTCGCTCTCACCGGCGAGCAGAAGAGCGCCACGGGATTCGCCGGCGCCGAGACCGGCGACCGCGACACCGACAAGCGCATCGTCGGCCTGGACCTCTCCGGCAGTCTCACGCCGAGAACCCACTGGTTTGCGCAGGGCTTGTGGAACGAATGGAAAGATTTCCTGGATGCGCAACCGGGGCGGGACTTCGACTGGTTCGGCGGCTTTGCCGGCGTCGATCATGTGCACAACGACCGCTGGGCGTTCTCGCTCCTCTACAACTACGCGGAAGCGGACGACTTCCGCGGAACCGGCGTCGTCTTCGAAGGAATCAAGATCAACTCTCTGTCGCTCTCCGCCTCGTACTACTTCATGCGCAATCTCAAGGGCGTCATCGAAGTGAACGCCGACCTGCTCGGCGAAGACTCCGCAGGGCCGCCGTACGTCGGCCACCAGACGAAGGAGCACTATCTGCTGATCGGATTCGATGCGGCGTATTGAGTCAATATCGCCACAGCACGCCTAGCGAGGGCACGACGCCCAGCCAGTGGTTCACGTCGCGCCGCAACGTCCACTCGCCGCCGGCGTCCTGAACGGCGTCGATATCCAGGCAGCAGGGATTGCGTTCGTTGGCGAGGTTGCTGATCTCCAGGTAGAGATCGAGTTCGCCGCGCGCCATCGGGAAGCGACGACTGACTCGTAAGTCGAGCGAATTGAAATCGCCGAAACGGGCGCTGTTGCGTGCTCCGATGAGCGTCTTCGGACCTGTCGATTCGTCGACCAGCGTGACCGGCGTGGTGGGCCAGCCGGTGTGGTAGGCATCTGCAAGCGTGATGTCCCAGCGACCGTCCGACCAGTGAACGCCGGCGCTCAGCGCGTGACGCTGATCCCAGCTGCGCGGGATGCTGCGTCCGTCTACGACATCATGCGCTTGCGACCAGGTGTACGCCATCCACCAAGTCCACGGAACGCCGGTGCGGTGAGTAAGCAGAATCTCGATCCCTGAGGCGCGCGCACGCTGCAGGTCGACCCGGACGCGGTCGGCTTCGAGCTCCGGCAACAGGACCAACGGATCGAACAGATTCTCGAAGCGCGGCCGCAGGGAGGTGTACTTCTTGCGATAGCCCTCGATGCGCAGTTCGCTCCCGCCGGGCAATTCGGTCTCGAAGCTCAAGACGAGATGTGTCGCGCGCTGCGCCGGGAAGAATGACGTGACGCCGTCCTCGACCTGCAGCTCGTTGATCGCCTGCGCTTGATAATATCGACCCCAGCTCGCGCGCAGGCGCTGGCCGCCGGAAAGCGTGTACATGAGACCGATGCGAGGCGCGAGCTGGGTTCCGCCTTGCGTACCGGTGTACGTCTCATCGTCCCAGCGCAAACCGAGATCCGCCTCGAGCGAGGGCGCCATCTCGATGCGGCTCGACCAATAGACGGCGTACTCCTGTCCTTGTGGATCAGGTGAGGCGCTGCGCAGCGTCTCGAAGCCGGAGGAGTCGGGGAACGGGTAGCCGGGCTCGAAACGTACGCTGCTCGCGTACTCATACTGCGCCGAGAGCTGCCGGGCGAGCAGGCCCCAGCGATGCGTCGCACCCGCCCCTTCATACGTAAAGTCGGCCTGCAAGCCGGCCACATGGAACGTGCGCTCGTCATTCACTTGCCCGACCCGCCGATCCGCTTGCGCCGCGCTGCCGCTGCGCAGATTGGTCACGTCGGTGAACGATCCAATGAAGCGCGCGGCGAGCCGCCGAGACCATGCGTGCTCGATAGCGACCCATCCATAGTTGTTGCGATACTCGGCCTCGGAGCGCTCGGCGCGCGACTCGCGCCTCGCCGTAATCCGATCGCGCGAGCCAAGATAACTCGCTGAGAAGCGCGTGCTCTGCGAAGGCGAATAGTCGGCCCGACTGAAGACATCGAAGTATTGCGGCTCGCCGTAGTCGGACTTCAGGACGCGCGCGAGCTCATGGAGATTGCTGCGTCGCGCGGACAGCAGCCATTGGCCGCGGCCGTCCGCGAACTGCCGCGCGGCGAGTCCGTTGGTATGAAAGAGGCTCGCCCCGAGCTCGTAGTAGCGCGGCGCCCGAGGGCGCGTCGATCGCGCTTCGACGACCGCGCTCATGCGCGTCCCGTACTGCACCGGGAATCCGCCCGAGTAGATCTCTAGACTCTCGAGCATGCGCGCGTCCAGCAGGCTGACCGGACTCAGGAAGTTCTTCAAGTGAAAGGGCTCGACCAGCTGCATCCCGTCGAGCACGATCTGCGTCTCGTTGGGATCGCCGCCGCGGATCGCAGCGAGCCCCGAGAAGCCGTTGCTGGCGGCGCCCGGGAGGCGGTGTACGGCGCGCAACGTCTCATCGCCGAGCCGTGGCAGCGCATCCACGTCCTGCTGTGTCATGAGCGTGCCGGCCGCTGTACCGCCGCTCGCCAGCGCGTATCGACTCGTCGAGACGACCACTTCCTCGACGGTCCGCTGCTCCGCAGTTGCAGGCGGGACCTCAGGCGGCCGGCGCGTCGCGCCGGGCTTGCGCACGACGGCGTACACGCCCGGTCCTGCGCGCGTCAGATCGAGGCCATGTTGCGCCAAGATCTCGGCCGCGAGCTTCAGGCCCTGAGTAGCGCCCGGCTCGCGAACCACCGTGAGGCTTTCAGGTACGAGCGTAGTGTTGTAAATGAATGTCAGCGCCTGAGCGCGCAGATCCTCGAGGACGTCCTGCACCGGACGACCGACGAAGCGCTCGGCCGCGCTGGTCCACGCCGGCGCGAGGAGCGACAACAGCAACAGCGCCGCCGGCAGGCGTAGGCGGCGCAACCACGGGGCTCTCGACATCCTCGGTCTTCGGCTCGTCGCTCCGGACAGAAGAACCGAATGTTAATCACTGTCGGGTCAGGCCGGGGATCGGTTTGGAACGTCATTCGAGCGACAGTTGGATCTGTCGGGCGTCGCGGTGCGCTATGTGCAGGTCCGTGGTGGCGAGCACCGCATCGAGCGCCGCCTCGGGGTCCAGGTCGGCGATCGAGCCACGCAGAATAGTCGTTTCCGCCGCCTGCTGCGCCTTCTGGCTGGCGAACTCGATGCTGCAGCCGGTCTCGCGCGCCGCCCAGGCGAGAAAGACGCTCAACGGCTGGTTTGCAATCTCGAACGGCGGCGCGATGCGAACGGCCCAATCCCAGCGGGCGTCGCCAGGCGGCGTCGGTTCCCTGGCTACGGAGCCGTCCGGCCGTACGAACAACTGCTCACCGGCGGCGCCGCCATGCGTCACGCCGCGATCCGTGAACGTCACGCGCCCCTCGCGCACGCTGATGCGCAGCGCGTCGCCGAGGTCGCGTACTTCGTACTGCGTTCCGTGGTGGCGAACCGAGCCGATGTGCGTGTCGACCACGAGATCCGCCGTCGCGCCGGTTCCTGGGTTGGCGTCGACATACAGCGCGCCACGCAGGAGCTCGATCCGGCCGGGCTCGACGAATCGTACGCGCGAATCGCGGTCGACGCGCACGGAAAGACCTCGGCCTAGATCGAGCGAGACGCCGCCCGTCTCCGTCGTGAGCATCTCGTCGCCCGCATACATCGTATCGCCGACCGCGAACGCGGCGCCCATGCGCACTGCGCTGCTCGACCGCGTCGCCTCGCCGACGACGCGCACGACCGACGCCAACGCGGTCGGCGTTTGCTCGAACCGGGGCGTCATGAACAGAGCCACGCCGAGCGCGAGGATCACCGAGGCCGCAGAGGCGAGCAACCAGGTGCGCCGGCGGCGCTTGCGTCCCGCCACCACATCGCGCCACTCGGCGCGCACGCCCTCGTAAACCTCGCGCGTCACCTCGGAAGGCGGCGTGCTGCGCGAGCCTACCTCACGCAACAATTCCTCGAGCCCAGCCTCGTGCACTTGCGACTCTTCGTTTGATCGACGGCCGCTCATGGGAAGTGCTCCCCCGTGCGCATTGCAGCCAGAACATCGGCGGCCGTGGCGCCGAATACCGCTTCGAGCGCTTCGCGGAAGGCGACGCGCGCCCGCGCAAGCAGGGACTGGGCGGCCGTGCGCCCCACGCCGAGGCGCGCGCCGATCTCCTCCACTGAATACCCCTCGACATACTTCCACTCGAGCGCGTCTGCGTAGCGTGCGGGCAGACGGTCGAGAACTGCCTGGATGAGCTGGCGCGTTTCGCCGCGGCTGTAGCGATGCGCGGGATTCACTTCCGCCGGGGCTTCGATGGATTCGAGCGCCGCCGCGAGCTCCGGACTGTCTTCGAACATGACAATGCGCTCATTCTGGCGTCGATGAGCGCGCAGGTAATCCACGATCTGTCGGCGACAGATCTGGCAGATCCAGGTGAACATGGCCGCCTCCGCGCGGTACTCGCCCAGGTTGCGGATCGCCTTGATCAAGGTAGCTTGCACCACGTCCTTGGCCGCCTCGACATCGCCCGCCAGCCGCGGCAGGGCGAAGCGATAGACGCGCGGGAAATAGTCCGTGAAGAACGCGTCGAAGGCGCGCTCGTCGCCCGCCAGCATCTTCGCCCTCAGCTCTCGCTCGTCGACCAATTCCGCGTCCCATCGCTGAACGTTTTGTCATTAGACGACCGCGCCGGCGAAAGCAACCGCCAGGCTGGGGATTCTCTGTCCGCCTGGCGAGCGTCACCCTACAAATCGCCTCGTCCGGCTCTCCTCGAGTCCTACGATCGTCTACCTGCGCAGGAAGCGCGCCGCCCGAGCGATCCATCTGGAAGGCACATACGCCGCCGGTGAGATTGATTACCGAATCGCAGCCGTCTTATCTATTGACCGCAACCCGGGAGCCGAGGAAGCACGGTGGACACCCCGCTCTTTACAATCTTCGACATCATGATTACCCCTTGGAAGCTGATCGGCTACCTGGGGGTGTTCATGTTCACTGGTCGCTGGGTCGTGCAGGTTCTTGCGACACGCAGGCGCCGCCGGCCGGTCATCCCGACCTTCTTCTGGACCATGAGCATCATCGGCAGCGGTCTGCTGCTCGCCTATTTCATTTGGGGCAAGAACGACTCGGTAGGCGTGCTATCGAATCTGTTTCCCATGACGGTGGCGGTCTACAACCTCATGATGGCGCGCCATGCGCGCTCGATGCAGGGCCCCGCGTCGCTCGAAGCCCAGCCTGCCCCGCAGGCTGGGCGCGAGATGCGCGGCGAGGCCCAGGCGCTCGCCGATGCTGCTCAGCGCGCGTCCCGGCGCCCATCCAGGACGCCCAGCCCGTCGATCACCGTCCGCCCCTGCCGCACGACCGTGCACGCCGGCCGCCGTCCGCACGCATAAACCAGCTCATCGAGTGTGCGCACGTCCCACAGCACGAAGTTCGCGGGCCTTCCTGCACCGATGGCGCCGTGGGAATCCTGCAACCCGAGCGCCCTGGCCGCGTGCCTGGTCACGCCGTCGAACGCTTCGGCGACGGTCAAGCGAAACAGCGTGCACGCCATGTTCATCGACAACAGCAGACTGAAAAGCGGCGACGTGCCCGGATTGTGGTCGGTCGCCACCGCCATCGGTACGCCCGCCGCTCTCAGCCGATCCACAGGCGGCGGACGGGTGTCGCGCAGCGTATAGAAGGCGCCTGGCAGCAGCACCGCTACCGTACCCGCGACCTGCATGGCGGCGATCCCTTCGTCGGACAGGTATTCGAGGTGATCACAGGAGAGCGCACCGTACTTCGCCGCGAGAGCGGCGCCGTTCATGTTCGAGAGCTGCTCTGCATGAAGTTTCACGGGCAGACCGAGAGCCTGCGCGGCCTCGAAAACGCGCGCAGTCTGTTCGGGCGAGAATGCGATCTGCTCGCAATAGACGTCCACCGCATCCACTAGACCTTCGGCGGCGAGCGCCGGCAGCATCTCGCGGCAGATCAGCTCGATGTAATCGTCGCTGCGTTGCGCATACTCCGATGGCGTCGCGTGCGCGCCCAGAAAGGTGCTGCGAACGGTCAGGCCGTAGCTCTGAGCAAGTCGCCGCGCGACTCTCAGTTGCTTGCGCTCATGCTCGAGCGCGAGCCCGTATCCCGATTTGATCTCGATGGCGCAGACGCCCTCGAGCAGCCATTGCTCCAACCGCGCTGCAGCCAGCGTAAACAGCTGTTCTTCGTCCGCGGCTCGCGTCGCGCGCACCGTCGAGGCGACGCCGCCGCCGGAGCGGGCGATCTGTTCATAACTTGCGCCCTCGAGGCGCATGGCGAACTCGTTGGCCCTCTGCCCCGCATAAACGAGGTGAGTATGACAATCGATGAGTCCCGGCGTGACCGGCGCGCCCCGACAATCGAATTGCCGCAGCCGCGCATGCGCCGGCGACAGCATTGCGCTGGGTCCGACCCAGGCGATCAGACCGTCTTGCACGACGATTGCGCCATCGGGCGCCTCCGCCGCGTCGAAAGACGTCGGCTGGTCGTCTGCAAGCATGCTCGCAGCAAGCCGCAGGTTGCGCCAGACGCCGTCGGCCGCGCAGTCGTTGATGGATCGCGCCATCCGCTGCTCCTGAGCCAGTTGAGTGTGCATCGGACGGCGCGGACGCGACGAGGACATCCGTCGGGTGCGCCGTCACTTCACCATGGGCAGGTCGAGCTTATGCTCCTTCGCCGCCCGAATGGCCGCCTCGTAACCTGCGTCCGCATGACGCATCACGCCGCTCGCCGGATCGTTCCACAGGACGCGCTCGATGCGTCGCGCGGCCGCTTCCGTGCCATCGCACACGATCACTACGCCGGCGTGCTGTGAATAGCCCATACCGACGCCGCCGCCATGATGCAGACTCACCCAAGTGGCCCCGCTTGCTGTATTGAGCAGTGCATTGAGCAGCGGCCAGTCCGACACCGCATCGGTGCCGTCGCGCATGCCTTCGGTCTCACGGTTCGGACTCGCGACCGAGCCGGAGTCGAGATGATCGCGACCGATCACGATCGGCGCCGCGAGCTCCCCGGAGCGAACCATCTCGTTGAAGGCGAGCCCCGCCCGGTGACGCTCGCCGAGCCCGAGCCAGCAGATGCGCGCCGGCAGGCCCTGGAACGTGATTCGCTCGCGCGCCATGTCCAGCCAGCGATGCACGTGCGCATGGCGCGGGAACAGCTCCTTGATCTTGGCGTCCGTCTTGTAGATGTCCTCAGGATCGCCGGACAGGGCGACCCAGCGGAACGGTCCTTTGCCCAAGCAGAACAGCGGCCGGATGTACGCGGGCACGAAACCAGGAAAGGAAAATGCGTCCTGCACGCCCTGATCGAAGGCGACTTGGCGGATGTTGTTGCCATAGTCGACCACGGGAACGCCCATCTCCTTGAATTCGAGCATCGCTCTTACATGCACCGCGCAGGAGCGCGCAGCTTCCAATTCCAGCTGCTCGTGCTGCGCCGGATCGACCTGTGCGGCGCGCCAGCGCTCCACGCTCCAGCCGAGCGGCAGATAGCCGTTGATGAGATCGTGCGCGGACGTCTGATCCGTCACCAGGTCGGGCTTCATGCCGCCTTGTCTGGCGCGCTGCGCGAGCTGCGGAAGAATCTGCGCGGCGTTGCCGAGCAGACCGATCGATACGGCTTCGCGGCGTGCGCAGTGATGTCGCACGAGATCGAGCGCCTCGTCGAGATCCCTGGCCTGCTTGTCGAGATAACGGCTGCGCAGGCGGAAATCTATCCTGCTCTGCTGACATTCCACGACCAGCGATACGGCGCCGGCGAACGTCGCGGCGAGCGGCTGCGCGCCGCCCATACCGCCGAGACCGGCGGTCAGAATCCAGCGGCCGCTCAGATCGCCTCCGTAATGCTGGCGCCCAGCCTCGGCGAATGTTTCGTACGTGCCCTGCACGATGCCCTGGCTGCCGATGTAGATCCAGCTTCCCGCAGTCATCTGCCCGTACATGAACAGGCCCTTGCGGTCGAGCTCGTTGAAGTGCGCCCAGGTGGCCCACCTGGGCGTCAGGTTGGAGTTGGCGAGCAGCACGCGCGGCGCATCGGGATGCGTTCTGAATACGCCGACCGGCTTGCCCGATTGCACGAGCAGCGTTTCGTCCTCACGAAGGCGTCGCAGCGAATCGAGGATCGCATCGAAGCATGGCCAATCACGCGCGGCGCGACCGATGCCGCCGTAAACGACCAGCTCGGCCGGGCGCTCGGCGACCTCCGGGTCGAGGTTGTTCTGGATCATCCGGTACGCGGCCTCGATGAGCCAGTTGCGGCACGTAAGCCGTGCGCCGCGCGGCGCGCGCACCAGGCGCGCAGGATCGTTTCGATTGGCGAGCGGCGCAGAGGCGGCGCCCACGGGATCATTCATGGGAGCGCTCCCCCGAATCATTGGACTCGGAAACGCGCGATGAGTAGCTTGGCAGGATGCGCGTCAGGACATCGGGCCAGTCCCGGCGCTGCGCCCAGCGTCGCATGATCTCGATGTCGTCGGCGAGATAGCGGTCGCGCTCCAGAAAGTCCACTTCGCGGCGTATGCGTTCGATCTCGGCTTCCACGGCGGGCGAGCTGCTCGCCACACGCGCCAGCTCGATCCCCTGCACTGCGGCCATCGCTTCGACGCCGACGATCACTGCAGTGTTGTTCACCATCTCGAGCAGGCGGCGCGCCGCGAACGTCGCCATGGATACGTGGTCTTCCTGGTTCGCGGAAGTCGGCAGGCTGTCGACGCTCGCCGGATGCGCCAGCGACTTGTTCTCCGACGCCAGCGCAGCAGCCGTAACCTGCGCAATCATGAATCCGGAATGCACGCCGCCTTCGCGCACGAGGAACGCCGGCAAACCCGAGAGCGTGGGATCGACCAACAGCGCGAGACGGCGCTCGGCGAGGGCGCCGATTTCCGCCACGGCGAGCGCCATTGCGTCGGCCGCCAGCGCGACCGGTTCGGCGTGGAAGTTGCCGCCCGAAAGAACGACGCCGCCGTCGAACACCAGTGGATTGTCGGAGGCGGCGTTCGCCTCCGTGAGCAGCACGCGGGCGACGTGCCGCAACGAGTCGAGACAGGCGCCCATCACCTGCGGTATGCAGCGAATCGAGTACGGATCCTGCACCCGGCCGCAACCGACGTGCGCGGCGACGATCCCGCTGCCCTCCAGCAGTGTACGCAGCGCTGCAGCAACAGCGATCTGACCGGGCTGGCCGCGAGCTGCGTGGATGCGCTCATCGAAAGGCCTGACCGATCCCTTGATCGCCTCCAGAGACAGAACCCCCGAGATCAGCGCCGCCGCAAACGTCCGCTCGATTTCGAAGAGCGCGGCGAGCGCCAACGCGGTGGAGATCTGCGTGCCGTTCAGCAGCGCCAGACCTTCCTTGGGCCCGAGCACGAACGGCTCGCGACCGATTCGCCGCATGGCTTGCTCGCCGCTCAGGATCTCCCCCTGCGCCGTGGCCACCGAGCCCGCGCCGATCAGCACGCAGGCGACGTGCGCCAACGGCGCGAGGTCGCCGGACGCGCCTACCGAGCCTTTCGCCGGAACGCACGGCAGCAGATCCGCCGAAGCAAGCTCGAGCAGCGCATGCGCGATCGCGGGCCGTACGCCGGAGTGTCCTCGCGCAAGGCTCACCGCCTTGGTCGCAAGTGCGAGCCGCACGACGCCCGCGGGCAATGGATCGCCGACTCCCGTACTGTGCGAGAGCACCAGGTTGCGTTGCAGCTCGGTAAGGCGATCGCCCGGAATCGTCGTGCTCGCGAGCCGGCCGAAACCGGTGTTCACGCCGTACACAACCTCGCCGCTCGCCACGATGCGCTCGACGATCGCATGTGCATCGCGCAGCCCGCGGTCCGCATCATGATCGAGCTGCAACTGCAGCGGCGCATCGTAGATTCGCCTGAGATCGGCCAGACTGACGCGGCCGGGGCGCAGGATCATGAGAACCTCTGCTCGCTTCGCACCGCGGGCAACATACTCCCGCCGATCGTACCTGTCTATACAGGATCGACCACAGGCCGTGCGAAGCGACTGCAGCTCGCTTCAGCCCGATGCAGGCTGACCTTCGGTGCGGAAGCGGCTGCCGAGCCGGTAGCGCGCAGCAGGATGCAGGCAGCGCACCAGGGTCACCGGCCGGCCGCGCGACCAGGTGCGCCGCGTCAGCAGCAGACAGGGCTGTGTGACAGGCATCTCGAGGCGATCGGCCTGCTCCGGAGTCGGCAATACGGCGTCCACCACATGCTCGATCTCATCCAGCGGGACGCTGCGCAGGAGGTGCTCGGACGGCGACGTCCGGCGGAAGTCCTGCTTGATGAAATCCGGCGCCATGCGCGGACTGACGTAACGGTCCTCGAGCTGCACGGGCACGCCGTTCTCCAGATGCACGCACACGGAATGGTAGACGGACTCGCCGGTCGCCAGGTCCAGGGAAGTTGCGATTTCGAGCGATGCGGACGCACGCTGCAGCAGCAGCAGCCGACACTCGTACTCGTGTCCGCGGCGGCGGATCTCCTCGCCGAGATTGGCGATGCGCAACAGCGTCGATTGCGGCCTTGCCTCCGCGACGAAGCTGCCGACGCCTGCGACGCGCACCACGCGCCCCTGGTCCATCAGTTCGCGGAACGCACGATTGACGGTCATGCGTGAGACGCCGAACTGCGCCACCAGCTCATTCTCGGAGGGCAACCGATGGCCCGGCGGCCAGGACCCGTCCTGAATCCTGGCGGTGATGAACTCCTTGACCTGCTGATATAACGCGAGCGCGCCGCCGGCGTCCGGGCGTCGCGCGAGCTTGGTCGGCGTGCGTTCGTTGCGCGTGCGGCGGCGTTGAGCTGTCGTATTCATCTGTGACGCTCCCGTCGTACGCCGCGGCAGCGCGGGCTCACTCCTCGGGCGCGATCGTGACGCGCAACCCGTCCAATGTCTCGACGAGCTGGACCTGGCAGGACAGGCGCGATTCAGGGCGCTTGAACGTAAGCTCCCCAACGACTTCGCGCTCATCGCTGTGCGCCTCGGGCAAGCGCTCGCGCCACTGCGGATCGACGTAGACATGGCAGGTGGCGCACGAGCACATGCCGCCGCAGACGCCGGTGACGCCGTAATCGAGCCCGCGCAGCACCTCCATCAGGGTTCCTCCGGGGGCGGCTTCGACTTCGTGCTCGACGCCTTCCCGATCAGTCACGATCAACTTCACGATGTTGTATCCAGGTTGTGGTCGACCGCCCAGTGTACGCAGTTCTGCAGTACGTTCTCCAGCACTGCGGCGAGCGGCGCGGCCCGCGCCGGATCGAAGGCGGCGGGCCAGTTCTGTTGCGAGACCTCCTCAGGCTCGTGCATGTAAGTACGCTGTGCGATTTCGAGCTGAACCGCGTGCACTCCCGTCTCCGGCCGGCCGTGACGGCGGACGGTATAGCCGCCCTTGAATCTGCCATCGACGACGGTGGTCCACGGCGGACGATCGCATGCGCTTCTCACCACGGCGGTCAGCGCCGGCGCGCAAGTCCGGCCGTCGTTCGCCCCGATGTTGAAGTTCGGCAACAAGCCTTCGAACAGCCGCGGGATGCGCGAGCGGATCGAGTGGCAATCGAACAGCACGACGCGAGCGAAGCGCTCGCGCAAGCGCGCCAGCTCACGCTCGATCGCCTCGTGGTACGGCGTGAACCAGCGCTCCCTGCGGCGCGCGATTTCCCGCCCGTCAGGCTGCGCGCCGGGTTTGTAAAGCGATTCGCCGTCAAACGTCGTGAGCGGGCACAGGGCGGTGTTCGCGAGACCAGGGTACAGCTCGCGCCCGCTCGGGTCGCGATTCATGTCGATGGCGCTCCGCGACAAGGAGGTGCGGATCACGGTTGCGCCCAGATCCGGCCCGAACGCGTACAGCCGATCGATCCACCAGTCCGCGTCCTTGTTGGCGAGCCACTCGGAGACGAATCTCCCGCGCAGCTCTTCGGGCAAGTACGCGCCCGCGTGCGGAATGGTGAGCACCAGCGGCGCCTCGCCACGGTGCACCGTCAGAGTATTCATGGGG
>Ga0079224_100000348_pt1 | contig 43495 bp, 47 predicted proteins | sample Stecom2015_FD_80414 | JGI IMG/M metagenome (GOLD analysis project Ga0079224, IMG submission 80414) | Agricultural soil microbial communities from Utah to study Nitrogen management - Steer compost 2015 | ecosystem: Environmental > Terrestrial > Soil > Agricultural land | place: USA: Utah... | reverse complement strand
GTGACGTCCTTCAGGTGGTGCACCGGCCCCTGGCGGTCGACCGTGACGAGGCGGATCTCGGCCTTGCGGTACTGGTTGGGCCCCAGCGAGATGCCCACGTGGATCAGCTCCCTCGGTAGGTGGAGTACGAGAACGGGCTCAACAGCACGGGAACGTGGTGGTGTGCGGACGGGTCGGTGATGCGGAAGGCGACGGTGATCTCGGGCAGGAAGCAGTCGGGACCGGCGTAGGCCTCGATGTCGAACACCAGCCGGTAGACGCCGGCGGGCAGACTGTCGGGACCGAGCTCGCGGACCCGTCCGTCGTCGTCGGTGGTGGCGGCCGCGATCGTGGACCAGCCGTCGTCGCGGGCGTCGAGCCGGACGGGGATTCCGGCGGCGGGCGTGCCTTGCGCGGTGTCGAGGACGTGGGTGGTCACCAGGCTCACGAGACCTCCTTGGCCAGGCGCAGCTGTGCGATCTTGACGAGTTCCTCGCCCGCGATCCGCAACTCGGTCTCCGGATCGTTGGTCATGCGGCCGCGGAGTTCGGCGAGCAGTTCGGCTCCGCTGCGCCCGCTCGCGCAGATCAGGAAGACGTGGCCGAACCGCTCCTCGTACTCGGCGTTGGCGTTGCGGAATCGGCGCGCGTCCTCATCGTCCACACCGGACTGCTCGGCGTGCGACGTTCCGGAGGCGGGTTTCTCCCCGATCCGCGGATGGGCCGCCATGGCCGTGTGGATCTCGTCGGGAGTCAGGGTCAGTGCGGCGTGGGTCCGCAGTGCGTCGAGGTCGGAATACGGGCGGCCGGCCAGTACGTGGTCGGCCCAGCGCGGCACGGCGAGGCATTCGGTCAACATCGGCCGGAGCCGGGTGGCGTCGGCCGTGTTGAACTCGGCCAGCGAGAGCCTGTTCATCCGTTGAAAAGTAAGCGAGCCCTACCGGTGCGTCAACAGTTTGTTGAAATCGAAGGGGCTTGATCGGTTCTCACGGTGATCATTCGCGATTCAGATAGTTGTAGACGGTGAATCGCGTGACGCCGAGCAATTCCGCCACCTCGGCGACCGACCGGCGCACCTGGAACGCGCCGCGTTCGTCGAGCATACGCACCGCGCGTTGTTTGCCCGGGCGGTCGAGTTCGGACAGACGTGCGCCCAGCTCGGCCTCGACCTGACGGACCATGCCGTCCAGGACGCGGCCGGGACCGGTCTCGTCGGCGGGCGGTTCCCCGGGGGCCTGCAGGCGCAGGGTCAGCCGGGTCGCGCCGCCGTCGAGGGCGGCACGTGCGATCGCGGGCAGGGCGTCGAGCACCGCGTCGGCCTCGCCGCGCACGGAGGTACCGAGCGGGCCGAAGTCGGTGGTCAGGCCGGCGAGCTCGGCGGCCTCCCTCGCCTTGACGGCGTGGTCCGGCGGGGTCCCCTCACCGCGGAAGGGCTCGCTCGTGAACTCGGCCTCCAGCTGTCCCACGAGGGGGAAGGCTACGTGGCGTGGATCGGTACGGGCCAGAATGACCCGCATGACGCCTGACCCGACACGGCACGGACTGCGGTTCGACGCCCACCTCTCGACGTTGTTCACCGAGCTGCCGCTGCTCGAACGCCCCCGCGCGGCACGGGAGGCCGGGTTCGACGCGGTGGAGTGCTGGTGGCCGTTCGACGCCGTCGCGGTGCCCTCCGGCGCCGAGGTCGACGCCTTCGTCTCGGCGATCGAGGACGCCGGGGTGCGGCTGGTCAGCCTCAACTTCTTCGCGGGCGACATGGCCGCGGGGGACAGCGGACTGGTGTCGTGGCCCGGCCGCGAGGCCGAACTGCGCGAGAGCGTCGAGGTCGCGTTGGACATCGCCCGCAGGCTGGGCACCCGCCGGTTCAACGCGCTCTACGGCAACCGCCTCGACGGCGTCGACCCGCGGCAGCAGGACGACCTCGCCGCGTCCACCTTGGACTGGCTGGCCGACCGGGTCGGCACGTTCGACGGCCGGATCGTGCTCGAGGCACTCTCCGGACGCCCCGCCTACCCGGTCAAGACCACGGCCGACGCGCTCGCCGTCCTCGACCGCGTGGGCAGGCCCGAGATCACGTTGCTCACCGACCTGTACCACCGCGCGGTCGTGGGCGACATCGACACCGTCGCCGACCACGCCGCCCGCACCGGCCACGTGCAGCTGGCCGACGCGCCGGGCAGGCACGAACCGGGTACCGGGACCACCGATCTCGACGGATGGCTGGCGGCGCTCGAGGCCGCCGGTTACGACGGCTACGTCGGCCTGGAATACCTGCCGACCACCGACACGGCGACGTCCCTGGAATGGCTGCCGCGCTCCCGGCGCGCCGGGTGAGGTGGGCCGGGTGAGGTTTGGGCCGGGGGAGACCGCGCCGGGTGAGGTCGCCCTCAGCGCAGGTTGATCCACACGGCGACGGCGGTCCGCTCGCCGGCGTTGTGGATGCGGTGCGGGCTGGCCGACGGAAAACGGATGCCGTCGCCGGGTCCGAGTTCGTACCGCTCGCCGTCGACCTCGACGGTGAGCGTTCCCGAGGTCACCGTGCCCATCTCGTGGCCGGTGTGGCGCAGGTATTCGGTGTCCTGGCTCGAGCTCGACCCGGGCGGGTACACCGTCTCGTAGACCTCGGCGCCGGACACGGGCACCGGGGTCAGGCTGCGATACGTCACGCCGTTGCCGAGTGAGAGCTCCGGGACCTCGCCCGCGCGCGTGACCACCACCGGTTCGGCGGGTGCTGCGTCGCTGCCGGCGGGGTCGCCGAACGCCGCAGACAGCGGGACGTCGAGCACGGTCAGGATCTGGAACAGCCGGGTCACCGACGGCCGTTTCGAGCCGCGCTCCATTTGGGACAGCGCGCTCGGACTGATGCTGAGCTCGGCAGACAGGGCGCGCAGCGAGATCCCGCGTTCGGTGCGCAGCGCGCGGAGGCGGGCACCGAGTTCGACGTCGTCGGCAGGCAGCACGGCTGTGAACCTAGTGCCTCGTCCGCGCGTTCGGGCGTCGCGGGTGTTTACCGATGGCTTCACATGTGCCTATGCTGCGCCGCAGGAGGTGGCGGATGGAGTCTCCGCGCATGGATCTCGTGATCCGGGCCGAGCGCGTGATCACCCCGGAGGGGCAGCGGCCCTGCAGTGTCGGCGTCGCCGGCGGCCGGATCGTGGCCGTCGAAAGCGGGACTGTCGAAAGCGGGGCCGTCGCGCTGACCGGTGAGCGGGTGCTCGAACTGGGTGACGACGAGGTGCTCCTGCCGGGTCTGGTCGACACGCACGTGCATGTCAACGACCCGGGACGCAGCGAGTGGGAGGGCTTCGACAGCGCGACCCGTGCCGCCGCGGCAGGCGGCGTCACCACGATCGTCGACATGCCGCTCAACAGCCTTCCGCCCACCGTCGACGTCGAATCCCTCGCCGTGAAGCGGAAGGCCGCCGCGGGGCGGATCGCGGTCGACGTCGGGTTCTGGGGCGGTGCCGTGCCGGGCAACCTCGGAGCGCTCCGGCCGCTGCACGAGGCGGGGGTCTTCGGCTTCAAGTGTTTCCTGCTGCACTCGGGCGTCGACGAGTTCGCGCCGCTCGACGAGGCCGAGCTGGGTGCGGCGATGCGGGAACTCGCCGGGTTCGGCGGACTGCTGATCGTGCACGCCGAGGACGCCGACGTGATCGACCGCGCGCCCCGGCCGAGCGGGCCGCGCTATGCCGACTTCCTCGGATCCCGCCCGCGCGAGGCGGAGAACACCGCGATCGCCCGGGTGCTGCGGTTGGCGCGGGAGACCGGCGCGCGCGTGCACATCCTGCACCTGGCCTCGGCCGATGCGGTGGGTCTCATCGCCGAGGCGCGCGCGGACGGGGCGGCGGTGACCGCCGAGACCTGCCCGCACTACCTGAGCTTCGTCGCCGAGGAGATCCGCGACGGTGCGACGGAGTTCAAGTGCTGTCCGCCGATCCGCGAGGCAGCCAACCGCGAGCAGCTGTGGCGGGCGCTCGGCGACGGGGTCCTCGACTGCGTCGTCACGGACCATTCGCCCTGCACCCCCGAGCTGAAACGGTTCGACAGCGGCGATTTCGGCGAGGCATGGGGCGGTGTCGCCGGGTTGCAGGTCGGTCTGCCCGCGGTGTGGACGGGCGCGCGGCAACGCGGATACACGCTCTCCGACATCGCGACGTGGATGGCGCAGCGGCCGGCCGAACAGGTGGGACTGTCGCGCAAGGGGCGGATCGCGGTCGGCTGTGACGCCGACTTCGTGGTGTTCGCGCCGGACGAGGCGTTCGTGGTCGACCCCGCGCGGCTGCGGCACCGCAATCCGGTGAGCGCCTACCACGATCGGCCGCTGGCCGGGGTCGTGCGCTCGACATGGTTGCGGGGCAGGGAAGTGGCCGGGGAGCCCTTCGGCGAGTTTCTGGTGCGAGAGGCGGGATCGTGACGACGAGCAGCGCGAAGGGAGCGGGCATGACCGAGGACCGTCCGGAGTGGACGAGGTCGATCGATCTGGCGTCGCGGCGCTTCGGCGGCACCGTCATGTGGGCCAGCGACGAGCTGTTCGCCGAGAAGGAGAACCTGCTCAACCCGTGGACGCCGAGACACCAGCCGGAGACGTTCGGTCCCAAGGGGCAGGTCTACGACGGGTGGGAGACCAGGCGGCACCGTGAACCCGGGGACGACCAGGCGATCGTGCGGCTCGGCATGCCGGGTGTGATCGCGGGCGTGGTGGTCGACACGGCGTTCTTCAAGGGCAACTATCCGCCGCACGTGTCGGTCGAGGCGTGTGCGCTGCCGGGATATCCCGGGGTCGACGAGGTGGCCGCGGCGGACTGGGACGTACTGGTCGACCGGGCGCAGGCCGAAGGGCACACGGAGAACACCTACGCCGTGGAGTCGGCGCGCCGGTACACGCACGTGCGCCTGACGATGCATCCCGACGGGGGAGTGGCCCGGCTGCGGGTGCACGGCACGGTGGTGCCCGATCCGGCGCTGGTCGACGCCTCGGCACTCGACCTGGCGGCACTCGAGAACGGCGCTGTCGTCACCGGGTGCAGCAACATGTTCTACTCGTCGCCGAACAACGTGCTGGCCCCCGGGCTCGCCGCCAACCAGGCGGAGGGTTGGGAGACCGCGCGGCGCCGCGACGACGGCAACGACTGGATGACGGTGCGGCTCGCCGGTGAGGGCGTGGTGCGCTTCGCCGAGCTGGACACCAGCAACCTGCGGGGCAACGCGCCGGGCTCGGCGTCACTGAGCGGATCGGCCGACGGCGAGAAGTGGTTCGAGCTGCTGCCCGCCACGAGGTTGCAGCCCGACACCCGGCACCGTTTCCCCGTGCCCGACGCCGCCGCGGCGCGGTACGTACGGCTGGACATCCACCCGGACGGCGGCCTCGCTCGGCTTCGGCTCTGGGGCGGACTCACCGAGGACGGCAGGCGCGACCTCGCCGCACGCTACGAGGCGGGCTGACCCGGCGGGGACGTCGGTGGCTCGGCGGGGTCAGCCGAGGAGGTTGCGCAGGCGGCGGGTGCGTTCGTCCGGTGTCTGTTTCGGACAGCTGGTGCACTTCTGCCCGCCGGGGATTTCGTAGATCAGGCAGCAGGAGGTGCGCCGCACGACCGGTGTGCCGCCGACGTCGGTGAACAGGGGGCGCGGCATGGGCGCGCCCGCGGCGGCGACGGCCTCGCCGAGTTCGCCGGCGAGCCGGACCGCCTCGTCGCCGCGGCCCAGCGCCGTTCCCGCCCAGAGCAGGCGGTTGCCGATCGAGTCCGCCGCGATCGCCCACAACGAGCGTTCCGACGCTCCGCTCACCTCGGCCATCGCCGTCACCACCGCGCCGAGTGCGGTCGCGAAGGCATCGGCGAGGGCAGCGAGACCGCCCTCGAGGGTGCGCACCGACCTGGCGTCGAGGATGCGCCCGTCGCCGTGGACGTCGAGCACGACCGCGTCGAGCGCGGGATCGCGCGCCACCCCGGTGTGCACCCACGGCTCCAGCGCCGGTGCCACGAGCATCGACGATGCCGAATACCAGCGGATCGTGCCCAGCACCCGGTCGCCGGCGCGCCCGTACAACGTCGCCGACCGCCGCAGGTCCTCGCGCAACCACGCGCGGTCGGCCAGCACGGTCGCGGGTACCTCGGTCACGACGTCCTCCCCGTGGCTGTGCTTCCCGTGGCTGGGCTTTCCGTGGTTGGGGTTCCCGCGGTTTCGTCCGGTCGGCCGTCCGTCCTGCGGAAGACCGACACGTCGAAGTCGGTCGTCACCTCCATGGTGCCGCTGAGGTTCCGCAGCCGGTCGCCGAGTCCGTCGCGGTCCAGGTGGTGGGCGTTCGGCCCCATCAGGACGAGCGCGCGCACGTCGTCGGCGTCCAGCGACGCGGTCTCCGACGTCGACCGGGTGGCGACGTGGTCGAACCGGCCGGCGAGCGCCTCGGTGAGCCGTTCGGACTTGTCGCCGGCGATGTCGAGGAGTCCGAGCGTGTCGACGAGCTGGTGCAGATGGCGCGGTCCCGGAGTGGCGACCACGAGCAGGCCGCCGGGGCGGAGCACGCGGTGGAACTCCGCGGCGTTGCGCGGCGCGAACACGTTCAGCACGACGTCGGCGACCCCGTCGGCGACCGGCCACGGCTCCCACAGGTTCCACACCACGGCGCCGAGACGTGGATGTGCCCTCGCGGCCCTGCGCAACGCCGGAGCCGACACGTCGAGGGCGAGCCCGGCACCGCCCACGGCGTCGAGCACGCCGGCGAGGTAGTAGCCGGTGCCCGCGCCCGCGTCGACGATCAGCGGAGTCTCCTCGCGCCCGCGCGCGTCCCGTGCGGCCTCGGCCAGCAGCGTCACGAGCGGGGCGTAGTGCCCGGTCGCGAGGAACTCGGCGCGGGCGGCGACCATCTCGCTCGTGTCCGCGGTGCCCGCGGCGACCTTCGCGTGCAGCAGATTGACGTAACCCTGCTTCGCGATGTCGAACGAGTGCCGCCGAGCGCACCGCAGCGACCGTCCTTCCGGGTGCAGCGGCGTCGCGCACACGGAGCAACGCAACACCGCCACGATCGCGGGCGGTAACTGCGGCGCGGAGCTGTTCCGAGAGGTCACACAGGTTATTCGACCACGACGTTTCGCAACCGGACGTATCTACCCCCTTCGGCGGAAACGCAGACGTAACAATGGCCGCGAATCGCTTCACGCACCCGAAACGCGATGAGCCATTCGGTGCAACACGGCTTCTCGATGCTGACGCGCAATTGCGAGTTCGGCTGCCTCTCGAAGGAGGAGAAGCGTGGAAGGGAATACCGCCTGGTTGCTCACCAGTGCTGCACTGGTGTTGCTGATGACGCCGGGACTGGCGTTCTTCTACGGCGGCATGGTCCGCTCGAAGAGCGTCCTGAACATGCTCATGATGTGCTTCGGCGCGATGGGCCTGATCGGCGTGCTGTGGGTCGTGTACGGCTACTCGATGACCTACGGCTCGGACATCGGCCACGTCGTCGGCAACCCGTTCGACATGCTGGGCCTGTCCGGTCTGATGACGCCCGAGGGCAACCCGACCGAGGGCACCGTCGACGTCGCGTTCCAGGCGATGTTCGCCATCATCACCGTCGCGCTCATCGCCGGTGCGGTCGCCGACCGCATGAAGTTCGGCGCGTGGATGCTGTTCGGCGGCCTGTGGGCCACGCTCGTCTACTTCCCGGTGGCGCACTGGGTGTGGGGTGACGGCGGCTGGATCGACGAGATGGGCGCGCTCGACTTCGCCGGTGGTACCGCGGTGCACACGAACGCCGGTGCGGCGGCCCTCGGCCTCGTGCTGGTGCTCGGCAAGCGTGCGGGCTGGCCGAAGGAGCCGATGAAGCCGCACAACCTGCCGTACGTGATGCTCGGTGCCGGTCTGCTGTGGTTCGGCTGGTTCGGCTTCAACGCCGGTTCGGCCTACGCCGCCGACGGTGTCGCCGGTATCGCCTTCATCAACACGGTGACCGCGACGTGCGCGGCGATGCTCGGCTGGCTGCTGCTCGAGCGCATCCGCGACGGCAAGCCGACCAGCCTCGGTGCCGCCTCCGGCGTCGTGGCCGGTCTGGTCGCGATCACGCCCGCGTGTGCGTTCGTCGACACCTGGGGTGCCCTGGCCATCGGTGCGATCGCCGGTATCGCCTGTGCCGCCGCGGTGGGCCTGAAATACCGCTTCGGCTACGACGACTCCCTCGACGTCGTCGGCGTCCACCTCGTCGGTGGTCTGATCGGTACCGTCATGCTCGGTTTCGTCGCCACGGCGAGCGTCGTGCCGGACGGTGAGGGCACGGACGGCCTGTTCTACGGCGGCAGCATCGACCTGCTGGGCAAGCAGGTGCTGTCGGTGGTCGTCGTCATGATCTACTCCGGTGTGGTCGCGGCGATCCTCGGCCTGATCGTCAAGGCCGTCACCGGTGGCCGAGTGTCCACCGAGGACGAGGTTGCAGGCATCGACGAGGCGGAGCACGCCGAATCGGCCTACGACTTCGCAGGCGGCCGCGGTGGTCGCCCGGCCTCGGTCGACACCAGCGTTGCCGGCGCGGCGAGGAAGATGGAGGAATCCACGTCATGAAGCTGATCACCGCCATCGTCAAGCCGTTCACTCTCGACGACGTCCGCTCCGCGCTCGAACAGCTCGGCGTGCTGGGGATGACGGTCAGCGAGGTGCAGGGCTACGGCAGGCAGAAGGGCCACACCGAGGTCTACCGCGGCGCCGAGTACGCCGTCGACTTCGTGGCCAAGCTGAAGATCGAGGTCGTCACCGACGACGCAGGCGTCGACAAGGTGATCGACGCGGTGGCCACCGCCGCCCACACCGGCAAGATCGGTGACGGCAAGGTGTGGGTCACCCCCGTCGACACCGTGGTCCGTGTCCGCACCGGCGAACGCGGCGCGGATGCCCTCTAGGCGCGCGCGGTGGTCGTAGGGGGACTTGTCGAGGCGGCCGAACGGCTGCTGGAGGGTCGGCACGGACGGCTCGGTGCCACGGCACTGCGGGCCGCCCTGGTCGATCTGTACGAGTTCTGGTTGAACAAGGCCGCCACGGCGGCCGGCATCGGCGTCGCAGGCACCGCGCCTGCCGGCGTCGCGCTGGTCGCCGTCGGCGGCCTTGGCCGTCGTGAACTCGCCCCGTTCTCCGACCTCGACCTCGTACTCATCCACAATGGACATCCGAACATCGGGGAGATCGCCGACGCGCTGTGGTACCCGCTGTGGGACGCACGGGTCGGCCTGGACCACGCGGTGCGCACCCCGGCCGAGGCGCTCAAGGTCGTCTCGGAGGATCTGCGCACCGCGATGGGCCTGCTCGACGGCAGGCTCATCGCCGGTGACGCCGAACTGGCGTCCCGGCTCGTCGACGCCGCACGGGACCAGTGGCGGCGCGGCGCGCGCAAGCGCGTCCCGGAACTGCTCGAGTCCGTCCGCGAGCGCTGGCGGCGCAGCGGCGAGATCGCGCAGATGTCCGAACCGGACCTGAAACACGGCCGCGGCGGACTGCGCGACCTGAGCCTGCTCGACGCACTCGCGGTCGCGCAGGTGACCGACCGGGGGTCGGACGAGATCGCCGAGGCACGTGGACTGCTGCTCGACGTCCGCACCGAACTGCGGCGCACGGTCCGGCGCAGCAGGGACGTGCTCGGCGCCGACGACGCGGCCGTCGTCGCGGCCGAACTCGAGTTCGGCGACCGGTTCACGCTCGCCCGCGCACTGTCCAGTGCGGGAAGGACGATCGCCTACGCCGTCGACGTGGCGTTGCGCTCGGCGGACCCGCCGAAGGGCAGGTTCGGCAGGAAACCCTCGCGCACGCCGTTGGACGACGGTGTGGTGCTGCACGGCAACGAGGTCGCACTGGCGCGCGACGCCGTGCCCGCCCGCGATCCCGGGCTGTTGCTCCGGGTCGCCGCGTCGTCGGCGCGGACCTCGGCGCCCGTCTCGCACGGCACGCTGCGGACCCTCGCCGACACGGCACCGGAACTGCGCGCGCCGTGGCCGGAGTCGGCCCGCACCGCACTGACCGAGTTGCTCGGCGCGGGCGACGGGCTCGTCGACGCGGTCGAGGCGCTCGACCGCACCGGGCTCTGGGCCCGTCTGCTGCCCGAATGGGGAGCGGTACGCGACCTTCCCTCCCGTGAGCCCGTGCACGTGTGGACGGTCGACCGGCACCTCGTCCAGACGTGTGTCGAGGCCGCCAAGCTCACCGACACGGTCGCGCGTCCGGATCTGCTGTTGCTGGGTGCGTTGCTGCACGACATCGGCAAGGGGCGCGCGGCGGACCGCTCGGAGCTCGGCGCGAAGATCGCCCACCACGTGGCCGTGCGCATCGGACTGTCCGAACGCGACACCGCGGTCGTGACCGGCATGGTTCGGCATCACCTGTTGCTGCCGGACACCGCGACGCGCCGCGACATCAGCGAACCGGAGACGGTGGAACGGGTCGCCAAGACGATCGACTCGGACCCGCTACTGCTGGACCTGCTCCACGCACTGTCCAAGGCGGACTCACTCGCCACCGGGCCCGCGGTGTGGACCCGGTGGAAGGCGGGACTGATCGCCGAGTTGGTCGGGCGCACCCGCGAGCTGCTGGCGGGTACGTCGTCGCAGGAGCCCGCCGCGGTCGACGAGGCTCAGGCCGCGCTCGTCGAGGAAGCCGTGCGCACCACGAGGGGACAGGCGACGGTGTCGGTCTCCGGCGACGACGACAAGATCGCCACCGTCGTGCTCGCGGTGCCCGCGGGGGCGGAGCTGCTCACGCCCGCGGCCGGGGTGCTCGCGCTCAACTCGCTCCAGGTGCACACCGCCACCCTGCGCGGGCACGGCGGTGGCCGGGTCGGGGTGTTCACCGCCTCGCCGCGGTTCGGCACCCTGCCGGACCCGGCACTGCTGCGCGACCAATTCGCACGCGCGGTCGCGGGCGGACTGGCGCTGGCCAGGAAGCTGGCCGAGAAGGAGCAGGCCTACCACCACACGGCGCGGCCGGTCGAACCGAAGGTCGTGTGGTTCGACGACGAGACGGCGGGTGCGGACACCGTCGTCGTCGAGCTGCGGGCCGTGGATCGGATCGGCCTGCTGTACCGGGTGGCGGGAGCGCTGCGCCGCTGCGACGCGGACGTGCGGTGGGCGAAGGTCGCCACGCTCGGCGACCGGGTCGTCGACTCGTTCGCCGTCACGCCGCGTTCCGGCGTCGCAGGAGCCGCCGACGTGGACGACCTCGCGTGGCGCAGGCGGGTCGAGCAGGCGGTGCTGTCGGCGGCCTCGGCGTGAGGCTGGTGGCACGGGTTCGACGAGACATAGGAGACGGAGGTTTACCCACCACCACGTGAGTAGCCCTACTCAGCCCGATTGCGGTGTCTTCACGCTGCCGGGCGATGCCCCTCGGACGGCATGCTGACACACAGCTCGGACGTGAGCTCCCGTTCGGTGGGGTTCGCCTGGTGCTGGGGGTCTGGCGAACAGGCCGACCTGGGCGCTCACGGCCGGGAAGAGACGCCGCCCGGCCGGACGAGGGGGATCTGTGGGGGACAGACCGGCCGGGCGGCCCCTCGACCATCCGCGGCCAGTACCCTGGGACGTCGTCGGCGCGATGAGCCGGCGCCAGGAACGACGACCTGCTGGAGCGCGCACCCCGTGTTCGACACCCTCTCGGATCGGCTCACATCGGTCCTGCAGAACCTGCGAGGCAAGGGCAAACTCTCCGACGCCGACATCGACGCCACCGCGCGCGAGATCCGCATCGCGCTGCTGGAGGCCGACGTCGCGCTGCCGGTCGTGCGCGAGTTCATCAAGCAGGTCAAGGAGCGCGCCAAGGGCGCGGAGGTCTCCGAGGCGCTGAACCCGGCCCAGCAGGTCATCAAGATCGTCAACGAGGAGCTCATCGGCATCCTCGGCGGCGAGACCCGGCGCGTGAACCTCGCCAAGAACCCGCCGACCGTGATCATGCTGGCCGGTCTGCAGGGTGCCGGTAAGACGACCCTCGCCGGCAAGCTCGCGATGTGGCTGAAGAAGCAGGGCCACGCCCCGATGCTCGTCGCGTGCGACCTGCAGCGCCCGAACGCGGTGACGCAGCTGCAGGTGGTCGGTGAGCGCGCAGGCGTCACGACCTTCGCCCCGGAGCCTGGCAACGGCGTCGGCGACCCGGTCGACGTCGCCAAGCGCAGCATCGAGGAGGCGCGGCACGCGCAGCACGACGTGGTCGTCGTCGACACCGCCGGACGGCTCGGTGTCGACGAGGAGCTGATGCAGCAGGCCGCGGACATCCGGGACGCGGTCCAGCCCGACGAGACGCTGTTCGTCGTCGACGCGATGATCGGTCAGGACGCGGTGACCACGGCCGAGGCGTTCCGCGACGGCGTCGGGTTCACCGGTGTCGTGCTCACCAAGCTCGACGGTGACGCCCGCGGTGGTGCCGCGCTGTCGGTGCGGCAGGTGACGGGCGAGCCGATCCTGTTCGCCTCCAACGGGGAGAAGCTGGAGGACTTCGACGTCTTCCACCCTGACCGCATGGCCAGCCGCATCCTCGGCATGGGCGACATGCTCACGCTGATCGAGCAGGCCGAGCAGGCGTTCGACCAGGAGAAGGCCGAGCAGGCCGCCTCCAAGCTGGGCACCGGCGACATGACACTCGAGGACTTCCTCGAGCAAATGCAGGCCGTCCGCAAGATGGGCCCCATCGGCAACCTCCTCGGCATGCTCCCCGGCGCGGGGCAGATGAAGGACCAGCTCGCGCAGGTCGACGACGCCCAGCTCGACCGGCTGCAGGCGATCATCCGCGGCATGACGCCCGCGGAGCGCGAGAACCCGAAGATCATCAACGCCTCGCGGCGCCAGCGCATCGCCAACGGTTCCGGCGTCAAGGTGCGCGAGGTCAACGACCTGGTGAACCGGTTCTTCGAGGCCCGCAAGATGATGCAGCAGATGGCGGGCCGGTTCGGCTTCGGCGGAGGCGGCGGCAGCGCCACGAAGAAGCAGAAGAAGGGCCGCAAGGGCAAGAAGGGCAAGAACAAGGCCCCGAAGCAGAAGATGCCCGGCGGCTTTCCCGGTGGACTGCCCGGTGGCATGCCGGGCGGCATGTCCGGCGGGGGCGGCACCCCGGACCTGTCGCAGCTCGGCGGTGGCCTCAACGACCTCCCGCCCGGTTTCGACCCGTCGAAGCTCAAGCTGCCGAAGAACAAGTGAGCCATGTTCCACATCCGCGGTGTGGTCCTGCCCGACGGTCGTGAGCAGGACGTTTGGACCGACGGCGACCGGATCTCGCTGACCCCGGTCGACGGTGCGACGACACTCGACGGTGCGTTCGTCCTGCCCGGCCTGGTGGATGCGCACTGCCACCCCGGGATCGGCGTCGACGGCCCGGTGACCCTCGACGAGGCTGCGGCCCAGGCCACGGCCGACCGCGACGCGGGCACCCTGCTGATCCGCGACTGCGGTGTGCCGATCGACATCCGGCCCCTGCAGGAGCGCGTCGAGCTGCCGCGGATCATCCGTAGTGGCAGGCACATCGCGTTGCCCAAGCGCTACATCCCCAAGCTCGGCATCGACCTCGACCACCCGGACCAGCTGCCCGACGCCGTCGCCGAACAGGCCGTCGCGGGTGACGGCTGGGTCAAACTCGTCGGCGACTGGATCGACCGCGGGGTCGGTGACCTGGCGCCGCTGTGGCCCGACGACGTCGTCGCCGAGGCGATCAAGGTGGCGCACGACGCGGGCGCTCGGGTGACCGCGCACGTGTTCGGCGAGGACGCTCTGCCCGGGCTCGTCGACGCGGGCATCGACTGCATCGAGCACGGCACCGGGCTGGACCGCGAGCTCCTCGACCGCATGGCACGGCAGGGCACCGCGCTCGTGCCGACGCTGATCAACATCGAGAACTTCCCCGGTATCGCCGACCAGGCGGCCAAGTATCCGACGTACGCCGCCCACATGCGCGCGTTGCACGCGGGGGTCGGCGACATGATCGGCCAGGCCATCGACGCGGGTGTCGACATCTACGCGGGCAGTGACGCAGGCGGCATGGTCGCGCACGGTCGGTTGCCCGACGAGGTTTCGGCCCTGCACCGTGCGGGAATGCCCGCCGAGCGGGCGATCGGCGCGGCGTCCTGGGCGGCGCGCGCGTGGCTCGGCTACGACGGCGTCGTCGACGGTGGGCACGCCGACCTGCTCGTGTACGACACCGATCCTCGTGAGGACGTCGACGTCCTCTCCGCTCCCCGGCACATCGTTCTTCGCGGTCGCCTCGTGCGCTGACGGCCACCGCCGGGCTGTGATCGCGTGGATGCGCACAGTAGGCTCGCGGCGTTGTCGAGGAGAACCCGTCGAGGAGAACCCCGGGGAGGACCAGCGTGACGGCACCGGATCCGGGTGACGCGGTGCCGTCGGAAGGATCGTCGTCGGAGACCTCGTCCGATTCGCCCGGTGTCGCCGGTGCACCTCGCTCGGCCTCGCTGCCACCACCGCGCTGGGGATTCGGCGCGTTCCTGCTCGTCGAGTTCGTCCTGCTCGCCTCGGCCGCCCTGATCGGAGCGATCCTCAGCCGCAGCAGCGGCCCCGGCGAGGACGTGTCGGTGCGCAACGTGCTGATCGGCACGATCCTGCCCACGCTGATCGCCGCGAGCACCGCGCTCGTGATCACGCAGGTCCGCGGCAACGGTCCGTTGGCCGACCTGAACCTGTCCTGGCGCTGGGACGACGTCAAACTGGGCCTGAAGCTCGGCATGGTGGGCCTCGTGCTCACCAGCGTCGGCGCGTGGGTGTGGACGGAGATCGTGGGGGAGCGCAACGCCAGGTCGGCGATCAGCGCGCTCGTCGAGGACAAGCCGATGTCGGTGCAGGCCGCGGTCGTGATGTTCCTGTACCTGTGGCTCCTCGGCCCGATCTGCGAGGAGGTCATCTACCGCGGGCTGCTGTGGAGTGCCACGGAACGGCTGGAGTGGCGCAAGGAGAAATGGGGCCGCATCGCGGCTTTCGCCCTCTCGACCGCGGTGTTCGCCGTCAGCCACCTCGAACCGCTGCGCACGTCCCTGCTGTTGCTGATCTCCGTGCCCATCGGGCTGGCCAGGCTGATCACGGGACGACTGCTCGGCAGCATCGTGGCCCACCAGATGAACAACTTCCTGCCTGCCGTGGCCATCCTGCTCACCGCGCTGGGTATCGCCGAGGCGTGAGCACGTGGGCGTGCTCGGAGTGACCGGGCGCGCGGGGTCTACAGGGCCTGCACGAACAGGTGCGCAGCCAGTCCCAGACCGGCCAGTGCGATCGCGATCCGCAACGGCCGTTCGGGAAGACTGCGCACGATGATCGGCCCGATCCAGGCGCCGACGAACGAGCCCGCGGCCAGCGACACCGCGGCAGGCCAACTGACCGGGGCGAACAGGGCGAACGCGATCGCCGCCGTGCCGTTCGCCGCGCCCGTTGCGACGTTCTTCAACGCGTTCGACACCGGCAGCGCATCGGGTAGGGACACCGACAGGACGGCGAGCATCATGATCCCCGAACCCGCACCGAAGTACCCCGAGTAGACCGTCACCGCGAGGAACGCGGCGACGAATCCCCTGCCGGGCTTGCGCTCCTTGCCCTTCCGCGCGGCGCGGATGTCCGCGGCCTGCCGCAACCGGTCCCGCAGGAGCAGCAGCATCGAGCCCAGCGCGATGAGCCACGGCACGACGAGTTCGAATGTGTCGGCCGGGGTCGTCAGCAGCAGGGCCGCACCGGCCGAGCCGCCGACCACCGCCGCGGCGATGATCCGCACGAGCCTGCGGCCCTGGCCCCGCAGCTCCCGTCGCGACCCGCCCGCCGCGCCGACGGTCGTGGCCAGCATCGCCACCGTGTTCGTCATGTTGGCCGTCAGCGGCGGCAGGCCGGCTGCCAGCAGAGCCGGATAGCTGAACAGCGAGGCCAACCCGGCGATCGACGACGCCAGCCCCGCGGCGACACCGGCTCCGGCGAGCAGGGCGAGCGTGCCGACGTCCACGTGCGATCCTTTCCACGACAGCCAGTGCGCACGACCCGGTTCGGGCCGCGGACGCTCCGGAGTGCCCGGGGTCCGGACCGCAGTGTTCTCCGGTGCCGAAGACGGCCGGGTAGGGGAGCCCGGCGCGGGTGAGCGAAATCGCTCTGGCAAAATGGGAGCTTGCCCGCTCCGAACGGGCCCTCTCACCGCGTTCGGAGCGAGACCACAGACCTGCGGGGCATCGCCGATCCGCTCCCCACTCGGGGTGGTGCCTACGAACCGAGCAAGCGAACACGACAGGAGTACCCACACCCGTGGCCGTCAAGATCAAGCTGCAGCGCCTGGGCAAGATCCGCGCGCCGTACTACCGCATCATCGTCGCGGACGCGCGCACCCGCCGGGATGGCAAGGCCATCGAGACGATCGGCAAGTACCACCCCAAGGAAGAGCCGAGCTTCATCGAGGTCGACTCCGAGCGCGCCCAGTACTGGCTGGGCGTCGGCGCACTGCCCACCGAGCCGGTGCAGCGCATCCTCGAGATCACCGGTGACTGGCAGAAGCACAAGGGCCTGCCCGGTGCCGAGGGCACGCTGAAGCCGCGCCCGGAGAAGAAGACCAAGCAGGAGCTGTTCAACGAGGCGCTCGCCGCCGCGAACGAGGAGCCCTCCGTCGAGGCCGTCACCCCGAAGAAGAAGAGCGGTGGCAAGAAGGCCGACAAGGCTGACAAGCCCGCGGAGGAGACCGCCGAGGCCACCGAGTCGGCCGAGGCTTCCGCCGCGCCGGAGGCCGAGGGCGAGAAGAAGGCCGACGAGGCGTGAGCTTCCTCGCCGATTCGCTCGAGCACCTCGTGCGCGGCATCGTCGACAACCCCGACGAGGTCCGTGTCGACCTGGTCACCACCCGCCGCGGCCGCACCCTCGAGGTTCACGTCCACCCGGACGACCTCGGCAAGGTGATCGGCCGCAGCGGTCGTACGGCGACCTCGCTGCGCACCGTGATGGGATCCGTCGGCGGCAAGGGAATCCGCGTCGACGTGATCGACACCGACCGCTGAGCGGATGACCGAACAGGTCGTTGTCGGCCGGGTCGCGAAGGCGCACGGCATCCGTGGTGAACTCGCCGTGGACGTGCGCACCGACTCGCCGGACGAGCGGTTCGTCGAAGGCGCGGTCCTGACCGGCAGGACCCGAGGCGGCGACACCTTGCGACTCACCGTGGCAGCCGCCCGCTGGCACAGCGGGCGGCTGCTGGTGCGTTTCGAGGAGGTCCCCGACCGGACCGCAGCCGAGACGCATCGCGGACTTCTTCTGCTCGCCGACGCAGGCGAGCTCCCTCCCATCGACGACCCCGACGAGTTCTACGACCACGAACTCGAGGGGCTCAGCGCCGAGTTGGCCGACGGAACGGTCGTCGGCACCGTGCGCGAAGTGGTTCACTCGCCGGGCGGTGAACTGCTCGTCGTCGACAGGGAAGGCCTGCCCGAGGTGCTCGTCCCGTTCGTGCGGGCGATCGTCCCCGAGGTCGACGTGCAGGCGCGCCGCGTCGTGCTCGACCCGCCCGAAGGGCTGCTCGAGGACAGCGACGCCGACGTCGCCCGTTGAAAGCCCGTTGAAAGCCCGTTGATCAGCCGCTGACCCCACCGTCCCGCCGAAGGCCCGCCGTGAAACTCGACGTCGTCACGATCTTCCCCGAGTACCTGCAGCCGCTGCGTGCGGCGCTGGTGGGCAGGGCGATCGAGCGCGGGCTCATCGAGATCGGGGTTCACGACCTGCGGGACTGGACCTACGACGTGCACCGGGCCGTCGACGACGCGCCGTACGGCGGCGGTCCCGGCATGGTGATGAAACCGCAGGTGTGGGGCGAGGCACTCGACGCGGTGTGCACCGAACGGTCCCGGCTCGTCGTGCCGACGCCCGCGGGGACGCCGTTCACCCAGACCATGGCGCGGGCCTACGCCGAGGAGGAGCACCTCGTGTTCGCCTGCGGCCGGTACGAGGGCATCGACCAGCGGGTCTTCGACGACGCCGCCCGCCGCATGCCCGTCGACGAGGTGTCCATCGGCGACTACGTGCTCGTCGGCGGAGAGGCCGCGGTGCTGGTGATGGTCGAGGCCGTCGTCCGGTTGCTGCCCGGTGTGCTGGGCAACCCGGTCTCGGCCGAACAGGACTCGTTCTCCGACGGCCTGCTCGAAGGACCCAGCTACACCCGCCCCGAGGTCTGGCGTGACCTCCCGGTGCCGGACGTGCTGCGCTCGGGAAACCACGCCCACATCGACCGCTGGCGACGCGACCAGGCACTCGAGCGCACCTACCACCGGCGCCCCGACCTGCTCGAACGGCTCGGCGAGGCCGACCTCGACGCCCGCGACCGTGCGGTGCTCGACAGGCTGCGCGACCAGGGTTGACGCGGGCCGCCGGCAGCCCCTTGTCCGGTACGGACAGCCCACATGCCATACTTGACCAGTTGGCGCGACGTGTGAGCACGCGCTGCCGAAACTCCAGGGCCGCCCGCTGTGAGGCCGGTGCGCGCCCGGACCAACTCAAGCCACATTGCCACTAGGACGAGGACGGACCAGAAGATGAACACCCTGGACGCGCTGGACGCTCAGTCGCTGCGTTCCGACATCCCCTACTTCCGCCCGGGCGACACGCTCAAGGTTCACGTCCGAGTCATCGAAGGCAACCGCGAGCGGAACCAGGTCTTCGAGGGCGTCGTGATCCGCCGTCAGGGCGGCGGCATCCGCGAGACGTTCACCGTGCGCAAGATGTCGTTCGGCATCGGCGTCGAGCGCACCTTCCCGGTGCACTCGCCGAACATCGCGAAGATCGAGGTCTCCAAGAAGGGCGACGTGCGCCGCGCGAAGCTCTACTACCTGCGCGACCTGCGCGGCAAGGCGGCCAAGATCAAGGAGCGTCGCGAGAGCCCCTCCGCCTCCTGAGCTTTCGGGAGCTTCCCGTAGCCTGACGCCGTGGTCGAGCCTGTGTCTTCAAACGCCTCAGAGGACGAACCGGAACGCCCGGACGAAGAGCGGAAGAATCCGTTCGACAAGCCCGCCGACCCCGTCGATCCCGCTGACCGTGGTGACGGAGCCTCGGCCGAGCACGGTCACACCGGAGCCGGCGAGAAGGCACAGGGCGCCGGCGGTGGCGGCGGCCGCGGCAAGGCGAAGAAGCAGCGGTCGTTCTGGAAGGAACTGCCGATCCTCATCGGGATCGCGCTCGTGCTGGCCTTCCTGATCCAGCAGTTCCTGGCCCGCGTGTACATGATCCCGTCGGGCTCCATGGAGGAGACCCTCCACGGATGCCCGGGGTGCACGCCGGACCGCATCCTCGTCGACAAGCTCGTCTACGACTTCTCCGAACCCGAGCCCGGAGAGGTCGTGGTCTTCCGTGGCCCCGACTCCTGGGTCGGCGGCCAGCTTGCCGAGGACGACAGCAATGCCGTGGCCGACTTCTTCCAGATGGTCGGCTCCGCGTTCGGTCTCGCCCCGCCCGACGAGCGCGATTTCGTCAAGCGGATCATCGCCACCGGCGGCCAGACCGTCGAGTGCTGCGACGACGAGAACCGCGTTCTGGTCGACGGCAAACCGCTCGACGAGCCGTATCTGCACCTCGAGGGCGACCGGCCGCAGGCGCCGTTCCCGAAGGTGACGGTGCCCGAGGGCTACGTCTGGATGATGGGCGACAACCGCAATAACTCGGCCGACTCCAGGGCGCACAACGAGGAGGGAACGGCCAGTGGCGCCGTTCCCGAGGACAACATCATCGGCAAGGCTCGGCTGATCGTGCTGCCGCCGTCGCGCTGGGACGTGATCAGCGCGCCCAACCCGCAGGAGAGCACGGCGAACGCGATGAGTGCACCCGCGTGGCAGCAGGGACTCCCGCTGGGTGTCGGCGTCGTCGCGGCCTGGCCCGTGTTGAAGGTCGGCCGCCGGATCAGTTCGGCCGTCGGCGGGGCGGTACGCCGCGAGCGGTAACCACACCCGGCGAGCGTTGGACGTTCTCGTGCCCAAGCCGACGACAAGCCCGAAGAGGTCGCGGACCGCGACCCGGTCGCTCCTGACCGCAGACTGCCCACGTCCACCGCGCGCGATCATCCGCGGCGCGACCCCATGGGCGTTGCAGGGCGCGTTGGAGCGTCGCGGCCTCGGTCCGGTGGCCGGGGTCGACGAGGCAGGACGTGGTGCGTGCGCCGGTCCGCTGGTGGTCGCCGCGTGCATCCTCCGCAACGGCGACGCGGCGCGGCTGTCCGAACTGACGGACTCCAAGCTGTTGACCGCGGCCGCGCGTGAACGCGTCTACGACCGGGTGGTGCGCCGCGCGGTGTCCTACTCGATCGTGATCGTGCCGCCGTCGGAGGTCGACGCCCTCGGCATCCACGTCACCAACATCGAGGGCATGCGCCGAGCGGTCTCCGGACTGTCGACCCCTCCCGGATACGTGCTCATCGACGGGTTCGGCGTGCCGGGCCTGCCCGCGCCCAGCGTCCCCGTGATCAAGGGCGACCGGGCCGTGGCGTGTGTGGCGGCGGCGTCGGTGCTGGCGAAGGTGACGCGGGACCGGATCATGACCGAGCTCCACGCCGAGTATCCGGAGTACGGGTTCGACGTGCACAAGGGCTACACGACGGGCGAGCACGGCGAGGCGTTGACGGCGCACGGGCCGAGTCCGGTCCACCGCTGGTCCTACACGAACGTGGCGGCCGCGGGCGGTCTGCACGGCAAGCAGCCTCCGCACAAGGTGCTGCTCACCGCGGCCGCGTTGCACGCCAAACCGGCGCGTACCCGCGAGAATCAAGAGGTGCTCTTCGAGCTCCCGGCAGGGTGATCAGGCGGCAGTCCGTCGAGTCGGGACTCGCCGAGTGTCACAATGGTTGTTCGCCACCGAACGGCTCGTAAGGCTTGCGAGGAGCAGATGAGCGCAGAGGATCTCGAGAAGTACGAGACCGAGATGGAACTGTCGCTGTACCGGGAGTACCGCGACATCGTGGGCCAGTTCTCGTACGTCGTGGAGACCGAGCGGCGGTTCTACCTGGCCAACGCGGTCGACGTGCAGGTGCGTGACAGCGGCGGCGAGGTGTACTTCGAGGTGCGGATGTCCGACGCGTGGGTGTGGGACATGTACCGCCCCGCTCGGTTCGTCAAGAGCGTTCGGGTCATCACGTTCAAGGACGTCAACGTCGAGGAGCTGGAGAAACCCGAGCTCCGGTTGCCCGAGGAGGGGCCGTTCGGCGGCTGATCCGCCGCTAGCACGGGACACCGACAGGTCGAACGGCAGCGGTGCCCGACGCGGTGAGTTGTCCACATCGCCCCGGTTGTCCACAGTTTCGCGAATTGCCCCTGCCGCGGGCCTGGCACCCCTGTGATCGTGAGGTCACGGCCGGCGCGTGCCGGCCGCGGACCTTGGGGGTGAACGCGTATGAGCGCCACAGTGGGTGGCACGTCGTCCCATCGGCCCCGCAGCAGAGGACGCGGGGCACATCTGGCGTTGGGGCGGCGCGGTGAGGAGCTCGCGGCTCGTTATCTGACCGACCGCGGGCTGGTCGTGTTGAGCCGCAACTGGCGATGTCGCGAGGGCGAGCTCGACATCATCGCGACCGACCGCACGACGCTCGTCGTGTGCGAGGTCAAGACCCGTTCCGGTCCGCGTTTCGGAGAACCGGCCGAGGCGGTCACGGAGGACAAGCAGGCGCGCATCCGCCGCATCACGTCGCGGTGGCTGTCGGAGTTCGGTGTCGGCTGGTGTCCGATCCGGTTCGACGTGCTCGCCGTCGACTGTTCCCCGGGGCGCGCACCGACAGTCCGGCACATCCCGGGGGCGTTCTGATGCCCCTCGCGCGTGCCTGGTCGGTCGCGCTGATCGGCGTCGACGGGCGTCCGGTGGAGATCGAGGCCGACATCGGGGCCGGACTGCCGGGGACGAAACTCGTCGGCCTGCCGGATCCGGGTCTGCGGGAGGCGAAGGACCGGGTTCGAGCGGCCGTGCGCAACAGCGGGCAGAGCTGGCCCGACAGCAACATCACGCTCGGGTTGTCGCCCGCGAATCTGCCCAAGGACGGTTCCGGGTACGACCTGGGCATCGCGGCGGCGGTGCTGGCCGCGTCCGGTGCGGTGCCCGCGCACAAGCTCCTCGACACCGTGCTGGTGGGGGAGCTGGCTCTCGACGGACGGGTGCGTCCCGTCCGCGGCGTGCTGCCCGCACTGCTGGCGGCCCGCAGGGCCGGATACCGGCGGGCCGTTGTGGCGGTCGAATCGCTGGCCGAGGGTGCGTTGGTCGCGGGCCTCGACGTCGGCGGTGCCGAGCGGCTCAGCGAGTTGATCGCCTGGTTGACCGATGACGGTGGGCTGACGCGTGCCGACGTACCCCCGGACTCCTGCCTCGACGAGAACGTGCCCGATCTGGCCGACGTCGTCGGGCAGCCGGAAGCACGGTGGGCACTGGAGGTGGCCGCGGCAGGGGGACACAACCTGCTCATGACCGGCCCGCCCGGCATCGGGAAGACCCTGCTCGCGAAACGCCTTCCCGGTCTGTTGCCGGCACTCGACGACGACGAGGCACTCGAGGTCACGGCCGTGCATTCGGTGGACGGCGCACTCCGAGCCGAGTCGCCGCTGGTGCGCGTGCCGCCGTTCGTGGCGCCGCACCACTCGATCTCCGTGCCCGCGCTGATCGGCGGCGGTAGCGGCCTGGCAGGTCCCGGCGCGATCAGCAGGGCCCACCGAGGGGTGCTGTTCCTCGACGAGGCTCCGGAGTTCGGTGGCGAACGCCTCGCGGCGTTGCGCACCGTGCTCGAGGAGGGCGAGGTGCGCATCGGGCGTGCGAAGGGCTGGGTCCGGTATCCGGCGCAGTTCCAACTGGTGCTGGCGGCGAATCCGTGCCCGTGCGCTCCCGCCCGCGAGACCGAGTGCCGGTGCAGCCCCGCCGCGCGACGGCGCTACTTCGCCAAACTCTCCGGGCCACTGCTCGACCGGGTCGACCTTCGCGTGCGGATGCGGCCTGCAACGTCGTTGAGTGTCGTCGACGCCGGCGGCCAGAGCGAATCCACGGCGCAGGTCCGGGAACGGGTCGTCGCGGCGCGCGAGCGGGCGGCGAAACGGTGGTCGGAGCGGGGTTGGCGGACCAACGCGGAGGTACCGGGGCCCGCCTTGCGCCGCGAGTTCGCGTTGCCGGGACCGGTCACCCGGCTGCTCGACCGCAGCCTCGACCGCGGGGCTCTCACGGCGCGAGGAGCCGACCGGTGTCTGCGCATCGCGTGGACGCTTGCCGACTTGGCGGGTGTCGACGAACCGGACGGCGACCACGTCGCCGCGGCCTTGGAGTTCCGTGATCGGAGGGCGGCATGACCGAGCACAGGTCCGCGACCCCGGACATCGGGACCACGGACGTTGCGCGGGCGGACGTTGCGACGGCGGATCAGCCGACTGCCGACGAGGTGCGCCTCGCGCGTGCATATCTGCTGGGGGTGGCCGAACCGCCTGCGCCCGCACTGCACGCGTTCGTGGCCGAACACGGTCCCGTCGTCGCGGCCGAACGCGTGCGCCGGGGCCAGGTGCCCGACGGGGTCGCACGCGAGACGCAGGCGCGGCGGCTGGTCGAGCGGTCGGCCGACGATCTGCGCCGCGCCGCCGAGTCGGGGCATCGGCTGGTCATCCCGGAGGACGACGAATGGCCGGCGTGGCCACTGCTGTCGTTGCAGATCGCGACGGGGCGGGGCGTCCGTGACGTCGCCGCGCCCGTCGCCCTGTGGGTCCGCGGAAGCGCCCGACTGGACCAGGTCGTCGACGGTGCGGTGGCGATCGTGGGCGCCCGCGCGGCCAGCGAGTACGGCGAGCACACCGCCGCCGAGCTCGCCTACGGCCTCGTACAGGACGGTGCGGCCGTCTTCTCCGGTGCCGCCTACGGCATCGACGGAGCCGCGCACCGCGGTGCGCTGGCTGCGGGTGGACCGACCGTCGCTGTGCTGGGCTGCGGTCTCGAGGTCGGCTATCCCGCGGGCCACGTCGGCCTGGTGAACCGGATCGCGGAACAGGGTGCGGTGATCAGCGAGTACCCGCCGACGACTCCGCCCGCACGGCACCGGTTCCTCGTCCGGAACCGGCTTCTGGCGGCGCTGACCGCAGGCACCGTGGTGGTCGAGGCGGGGCGGCGCAGCGGGGCGCGCAACACGGCGGCGACCGCGGGTGCGCTCGGCAAGGTCGTAATGGCGGTGCCCGGACCCGTCGGGTCGGCGACCTCCGTGGGATGCCATGAGCTGATCCGTGACGCCCACGCCACGCTCGTGTCGTCGGTCGACGAGGTCCTGGACACCGTCGGCAGTATCGGCGGAGCGGCCCGCACGGAGTCGGCGCCACGTCCACGACGACCCACTGACGACCTCGGCCCCGAGGCGTTGCGCGTCCACGAAGCCGTGGACGAGCGCACGGGCACGGCGGCCGAACGCATCGCCGAGGCGTCCGGAGTGCCGCTGCCGCGGGTGCGCGCGCTCCTGCCGGAACTCGAGTTGTCGGGACTGGTGGAGCGTTGCGACACCGGGTGGCGCAGATCGCGCGCGACCAGCAGGTGAATTCCAGCCGGGTGACCCCGAGTGGGTGATGCGAGAGCGAAGGAGGAGGTGGCGGACACCTGCGGATTGCAGCTTGATCATCGTGGCGTGGCGATGCTTGACCGCGCACGTGCGGTACCGCAGCGTCAGCGGCATGAGTTCATCGACCACGCGTGGTGGTCGCGGGCGCCGGCCCGCGGACCGGCGCACCGACCTGCGCCGGCTGCGTGCCGCACTGCCTTCCGGCACCGCCACGGTCGTCGACCAGTACGAGCGGCACCTGACTTCGGAACGTGGCCTGTCCGCGCACACCGTCCGTGCCTACGTCGGTGACGTCGTCTCGCTGCTGGCCTTCGTCCACGGCACGGGCGCGACCGGGCAGGACGCGTCCGAACCCGGAGTGGACACTGCCGGAGTGGACGCTGGCGGCGTGGACACTGCCGGAGCGGGCACTGGCGGAGTTGATATTGCCGGAGCGGACGCTGCGGACGGCGGGCCCGCGTTGGCCGGTCTCGACCTCGAGGCCCTGCGTGCGTGGCTCGGCAGCCAGCGCAACGACGGCCGCAGTCGCACCACGCTGGCGCGACGGGCGGCCTCCGCGCGGACCTTCACGGCGTGGGCCGCCGACCGAGGCCTGCTGGCGGTCGATCCGGGGCTCCGGCTGGCGGCACCGAAGGCACACCGGACGCTGCCCGGAACCCTGCGTCCGGAACAAGCGGGCGAGGTCATGCGCGCGTCGGCGGCAGGGGCGCAGCAGGAGGACCCCGTCGCGCTCCGCGACCACGCGATGGTGGAGCTGCTGTACGCGACCGGTATCCGGGTGTCCGAACTGTGCGCACTCGACGTCGACGACGTCGACCTCGGCAACCGGCTGGCGCGCGTACTGGGCAAGGGGGACAAGGAACGCATGGTGCCGTTCGGCGTGCCCGCCGACACGGCACTGCGCCGGTGGCTCGACCTCGGCCGTGGTGCCGTGGCGACGGGCGCGTCCGGGCCGGCGTTGTTCCTCGGTGCCCGCGGTGGGCGCGTCGATCCCCGGACGGTACGACGCGTGGTGCACGACGCCGTAGAGTCGGTGTCCGCTGCCGACATGGGGCCGCACGGCCTCCGCCATTCGGCGGCCACCCATCTGCTCGAGGGGGGAGCGGACCTGCGCAGCGTTCAGGAACTACTCGGTCACGCTACGCTTGCGACCACGCAGCTCTACACACACGTGACCGTCGAGCGGCTGAAGGCGATTCATGACCGAACCCACCCCCGTGCCCAATGACGCCGGTGGAGTTTCGGCAGGTACGGCCGGTTCGACGCACGCGGACGACAGGCACACTGACGGCACACCTGCCAGGTACGCCGGCCGCGACAGTGCGGCGAACGGCAGGACTGCGGGTGACAGGGCGGGTGACACAGTGACGACCTCGACGTCCCCGGCCGAGACCGACGAGCGGCCCGACGCCGACACACCGCCCGAACCCGACACGGCTGATGCCGAAGCCGCAGCTCCGGCGCGTACCGAGGCGGACGTGGCCATCAGGGCCCTGTGGCAGGAGTTCGCCACCGAACCGTCGCAGCGCACGCGCGACCGTCTCGTGCTCCACTACGCGCCGCTGGTGAAGTACGTGGCCGGACGCGTCGGCACCGGGTTGCCCACCCACGTCGACGTGGCCGACCTGATCCAGTCGGGGATCTTCGGGCTGGTCGACGCGATCGAGAAGTTCGACCCCGACCGGGGACTGCGGTTCGAGACCTACGCCATGCAGCGCATTCGGGGCGCCATCCTCGACGATCTGCGGTCGCAGGACTGGGTGCCGCGGGTCGTGCGCAGCCGTGCTCGCGAGGTGCAGCGCACCCTCGAACGGCTCGGTGCCCGGCTCGGCCGCACACCGACCGACGCCGAGGTCGCCGCGGAGCTCGGCATCTCGCTGGCCGAGCTGCGGGAGCTGTACGGGCAGTTGCGACTCACGAGCGTCGTCGCGCTCGAAGCGCTCGTCGCCGAAGGCAAGGAGAGCGAGTCGGTCGTCGAGTCGCTCCCGGACGACGATGCGGTCGACCCCGCGGCCGTGCTGGTCGACAGGGACAACCGCAAGCAGCTCGCCGACGCCATTTCGCAGCTGAACGAACGTGACCGGATCGTCGTCAGTCTCTACTACTTCGAGAGCCTGACGCTCGCCGAGATCGGCAAGGTGCTCGGCGTGACCGAGTCGCGGGTGAGCCAGTTGCACACTCGCGCCGTCCTGCGTCTCAGGGCGAAACTGCAGGAGGGCGCCGCGGGCTGAGCCGGACCGTCACGAGGGGCCGGCCGAAGCCTCATCGGGCCACGGTTTCAGCCGCAGCGGGCCCGCCGGTGGCACGAACTCGAGCGGATCGAGGTACTCCTCGCCGCGACGCACGCCCCAGTGCAGGCAGGCCACGGTGGGACACCCGGCGTGGTGCCCGGCGACCGTCCCGATCCGCTCCCCGCCGGTCACCCGCGTGCCCGGTGTGACGCCGTCCTCGGGTGAGGCGCGCACCGGTTCGTAGGTGGTGCGCAGGCCGCCGTCGTGCTGGATCGACACGACGCCTCTGCCCGCCACCGTGCCGGCGTGCACGATCCGGCCCTCCGCGGCGGCGAGCACCGGTTGGCCGGGTGCGGCGGCCAGGTCGACGCCGCGGTGTCCCGGTCCGTAGGGAGAGGTGGGCGGGTCGAACGGGCGCACCACCCGTGGCCGCGGCGTCAACGGCCAGTCGAACGAAGGGCTGCGCACCGTGCTGGGGAGGCCCCGGCCAGGGGAGTGCTGGGCCTGCGCGGGAGCGACCGGCGTGGGGCTGTGCAGGGTCACGGCAACGACCACGACCGTCATCGCGATCGCCTCGGCGGCGACCAGGCGACGGCGGGTCGGCGGTCGCCGCCGGTGGGGTAGGCCGAGGCTCGTCCGGGCAGAGCTCATTCGTCCAGCGTGGCGGCCGGCAGCCGGACGAAGGGTGGGTACGGCGAATCTGTGGACGGCCAGGGCCGGTGTGGACAACGTGCTCGTGGACAGGCCGCCCACGGACAGATCCCCACGGACAGATCCCCACGGACAGGCCGCCCACGGACCGAGCGCCCACGGACCGAGCACTCGGGGACCGGCCGCTGCGGATGACTCGCGCGGCGCGCGCCGGCACCGGACCGCCGAGGTGGTCCGGGTCGAGCGCCGGCGTCCGGTCGGCGTACACTGCTTGGCGCAGTCTGTGTACGCACAGGCTGACTTCGCGTGCACGTGCGCGCCCCGCCGAGCGGGGCAGCGGTGCCCGGCGGTCTTCCAGGTCGAGGGTATGGCCAGGGAGTCCGGTCACCGGCACGGCACCAGGGCGGCCACCGACCCGGTGGACCGCGACAACCGGCCCGCGTATCGGACGTCGAATCCGGTGCGCCGAGACAGAAGAGGTGCGAATCAGGCCATGGCCGTCGTCACCATGAAGCAGCTGCTCGATTCCGGCGTGCACTTCGGGCACCAGACCCGCCGCTGGAACCCGAAGATGAAGCGCTACATCCTCACCGAGCGCAACGGCATCTACATCATCGACCTGCAGCAGACGCTGAGCTACATCGACCGCGCGTTCGAGTTCGTCAAGGAGACGGTCGCGCACGGCGGCACGATCCTGTTCGTCGGCACGAAGAAGCAGGCGCAGGAAGCCATCGCGACGGAGGCCCAGCGCGTGGGCATGCCGTTCGTGAACCAGCGCTGGCTCGGCGGCATGCTGACCAACTTCCAGACGGTGCACAAGCGTCTGCAGCGTCTGAAGGAGCTCGAGTCGCAGGAGCAGACCGGCGGCTTCCAGGGCCTGACCAAGCGCGAGATCCTCACGCTGACCCGCGAGAAGGACAAGCTCGAGAAGACCCTCGGCGGTATCCGCGACATGTCCAAGGTCCCGAGCGCCATCTGGATCGTGGACACCAAGAAGGAGCACATCGCCGTCGGCGAGGCTCGCAAGCTGAACATCCCGGTCGTGGCCATCCTCGACACCAACTGCGACCCGGACGAGGTCGACTACCCGATCCCGGGTAACGACGACGCGATCCGCTCGGCCGCGCTGCTGACCAAGGTCGTCGCCGAGGCCGCGGCCGCCGGTCTGATGGCGCGTTCCGGCCGCAACGGTGCCGCTCCGGAGGGCGAGGACAAGCCCGAGGCCGCCGCCGAGCCGCTGCCCGAGTGGGAGCAGGAGCTGCTCGCCGGCTCCGAGACCGCCGGTCAGAGCACCGCTTCCTGATCCAGTACAGACACCACCTGCGCATCCCGCGACAGAGAACGGAAACGCACGATGGCGAACTACACCGCGGCAGACGTCAAGCGCCTCCGCGAGCTCACCGGCTCCGGCATGATGGACTGCAAGAAGGCGCTGGAGGAGAGCGAAGGCGACTTCGACAAGGCCGTTGAAATCCTGCGCATCAAGGGCGCCAAGGACGTCGGCAAGCGTGCCGAGCGCGCGACCGCTGAGGGCCTGGTGGCCGGTGCCGGCGGTGCCCTCGTCGAGCTGAACTCCGAGACGGACTTCGTCGCGAAGAACGACGAGTTCCAGCAGCTGGCCGACAAGCTCGTCCAGGTCGCCCAGGAGCAGAAGACCGACGATGTCGAGAAGTTCAAGGCCGCCGAGGTCGACGGCAAGACCGTCGCCGACGTGGTCCAGGAGCTCTCGGCCAAGATCGGTGAGAAGCTCGAGGTCCGCCGGGTGGCCTACTTCGACGGCAAGGTGGAGACCTACCTCCACCGTCGTGGTTCGGGTCTGCCGCCCGCGGTCGGCGTGCTCATCGAGTACACCGGCGAGGGCGATGCGGCCGCCGAGGCCGCCCGTGGTGCCGCGCTGCAGGTCGCTGCGCTCAAGGCGCAGTACCTCTCGCGCGACGAGGTGCCCTCCGACGTCGTCGAGAACGAGCGTCGGATCGCCGAGTCGACCGCCCGCGAGGAGGGCAAGCCGGAGCAGGCTCTGCCGAAGATCATCGAGGGCAAGGTGGGCGCCTACTACAAGGACAACGTGCTGCTGGAGCAGCCGTCGGTCACGGACAACAAGAAGACCGTGAAGGCGCTGCTCGACGAGGCAGGGGTCACCGTGACGCGGTTCGCCCGCTTCGAGGTGGGCCAGGCCTGACCCAGCCAGGCGCATGTGCCCCGTCTCCCGCCAGTCAGGAGGCGGGGCACATGTGCGAGACACACCGACAGTGACGATCCGCGACAGTCCGTCGACGACGCCGAAGGGATGCCGGAGATGAACGAGGGAGACGCCGACAGGCCCGGACGCGGCTACCGCAGGGTGCTGCTGAAACTCGGTGGCGAGATGTTCGGCGGTGGTTCCGTCGGCGTCGACCCGGACGTGGTCCACTCGGTCGCCGTGCAGATCGCCGAGGTTGTCCGCGACGGCGCGCAGATCGCCGTCGTCATCGGCGGCGGCAATTTCTTCCGCGGTGCGGAGCTGTCCCAGCGGGGGCTGGACCGCGACCGCGCCGACTACATGGCGATGCTCGGCACCGTCATGAACTCGCTGGCACTGCAGGACTTCCTCGAGAAGGAAGGCGTGCCGACACGCGTGCAGACCGCCATCACGATGGGCCAGGTCGCCGAGCCGTACATCCCCCGCCGGGCCGAGCGGCACCTCGAGAAGGGCCGCGTCGTCATCTTCGGCGCAGGCACGGGGATGCCGTACTTCTCCACCGACACGGCCGCCGCGCAGCGCGCTCTCGAGATCGGGTGCGACGCGGTGCTCATGGCCAAGGCCGTGGACGGTGTGTTCACCGCCGACCCGCGGGTGGACGCGGACGCCAAGCTCTACGACGAGATCACCCATCGCGAGGTGCTCGAGCGCGGCCTCAAGGTCGCCGACGCGACGGCGTTCAGCCTGTGCATGGACAACAACATGCCGATCATCGTTTTCAACCTCCTCACCGAGGGCAACATCGCGCGCGCGGTCAGCGGTGAGAGGATCGGGACCCTGGTCAGTACACCCACGAACCTGGAGCAGCCGTGATCGACGAGACGCTCTTCGACGCAGAAGAGAAGATGGAAAAGGCGGTGTCCCACGCCAAGGAGGAGCTGTCGTCGGTGCGCACCGGCAGGGCGACCCCGGCGATGTTCTCCCGCATCACCGTCGAGTACTACGGCGCGCCGACGCCGCTCAACCAGCTGGCCAGCGTCAACATCCCCGAGGCGCGCATGGCTGTCGTGAAGCCGTACGACGCCACGCAGCTGGCGGCGATCGAGAAGGCCATCCGGGACTCCGACCTCGGCGTGAACCCGACGAACGACGGCAGCATCATCCGCGTCGTCATCCCGCAGCTCACCGAGGAGCGGCGCAAGGAGATGGTGAAGGTCGCCAAGCAGAAGGGCGAGGAGGCGCGCGTGTCCGTCCGCAGCGTGCGCCGTAAGGCCAAGGAGGAGCTCGACCGCATCGGCAAGGACGGCGAAGCCGGTGAGGACGAGGTCGCGCGCGCCGAGAAGGAACTGCAGAACCTGACCGACAAGTACGTGGCGCAGGTCGAGGAGCTCGTGAAACACAAGGAATCCGAGCTTCTCGAGGTCTGATGACGAAGGTGACCGACGACCGGGAGCAGCGCTCCGGTGCCGCCGAACCTGGCCGCCCTCCGGACGACGTGCGCGATGCCGCAGAGCCCGACCTTCCCACCTCCGCCGGAGGTGGGGAGCCGGAGGGTGCATCCGAGGGTGTGGGGGAGAAGAAGCCGTCCCGCGCCGGTCGTAACCTCCCCGCCGCGATCGGGGTCGGGGTACTGCTCGGTGCCGCGATCCTGGTGTCGCTGTTCACGGTCCGCTACCTGTTCATCGGTGTCATCGCGATCGCCATCGCGGTCGGCACCATCGAACTGAGCAGAGCGTTCCGCTCGGCCGACATCCGGATCGCCCTGACCCCGGTGTTGGTCGGTGGCCAGGCGATGATCTGGCTGGCCTGGCCGTTCGGTCGCGAAGGTGCCCTGACGGCGTTCGTCGTGACCGTGTTGCTGTGCCTGCTGTGGCGTCTGCCCGGTGGTGCGTCCGGCTATGTGCGCGACGTCGGGTCGTCGGTGTTCGCCGCGGCGTACCTGCCGTTGTTCGCCTCGTTCGCGGCGATGCTGGTCCCGCCGGACGACGGCGTGGGACGGGTGATCGCGTTCCTCATCGTGGTGATCGCCTCCGACACCGGTGGCTACGCCGCGGGAGTGTTGCGGGGCAGGCATCCGATGGCGCCGTCGATCAGTCCGAAGAAGAGCTGGGAGGGCTTCGCGGGTTCGATGACGGCGGGCATCGTCGCGGGTGCGCTGTCGTTGGCGTTCCTGGTAGACGGGCACGCCTGGCAGGGTGTGCTGTTCGGTATGGCGATCGTGCTGACGGCCACGCTCGGCGACCTGATGGAGTCGCTCATCAAACGGGACCTCGGCATCAAGGACATGGGTGACCTGCTGCCGGGCCACGGTGGGTTGATGGACCGCCTCGATTCGCTCCTGCCCTCGGCACTCGCCTCCTGGCTGCTGCTCAGCCTGTTCGTCCCTGCCTAACGGTCCCCCCGAGGGCCCCATAGTCGCGTTGAGCGCCGCCATGGGGCCGTTGGGTGCATGTAGCGGTCAGTCGTCGTACGGGTCGTCGACCTCGGCGCGGCCGGTGCCGAGGTCGACCGACCGGCTGTGGTCCACCACGGAGAAGACCGCTCCTGAGGGGTCGGCGAGGACGGCGACGCGGCCGAACGGGCTGTCGAACGGTGCGGTGACGACCTGACCGCCGAGCATGATCGCGTGGCCTGCCACTGCGTCGGTTCCCCGGTGCGGATCCACCTGCAGGTACACCGTCCAGTGCGGCTGTTGATGACGCTGTTCCGCGGCCAGCACGTACCGGTACAGCACGGGCTCGGCGTTGATGCGCCATTCCAGGTAGTCGATGCCGTCGGTGCCGATCTGCTGGCTGGTGTAGCCGAACAGCTTGCCGTAGAAGTCGTCGGCGCGGCTGGCGTCGTGGGTGTTGAGGTCGACGCCGCTGAACGTGCCGGGCAGGAGCTTGGCGAACGTCCACGACGGCGCGAGTTGCCAGAACACGACGGGTGCGCCGCTCGGGTCGATGGCGTGCACGACGCTGCCGCGGTCGGGGATGTCGACGGGGCCGAGGGTGACGAGGCCGCCGAGGTGCTGCACCCATTCGACGGTGGCGGCGGCGTTGGTGACCGCGAGGTGCGGGATCCAGCCCGTCGGCTGGTGTGGACCGGCCTGGTACAGACCGCCGGTCTCCCAGCCGTTCAGGGTCGCGATGCTGTAGCGGTGGGTCACGGGCGCCGGGTCACGCCGGACGTCGAACTCCCACCCGAACAGCTCCCCGTAGAACGCACGGGCGGCTGCGTCGTCGGGGGTGGCGAGTTCGATCCAGCACGGTGTTCCTGCGGGCAGGATCGCGGATGCCGCGTGCGATTCGGACATGGTCACCAGACCCCTTCGGTGCCGTCCTCGTGCGTAAGTGGTCGATGATCTTACGCCTTCGGGGCGGCGTCGATAGGCTGAGTGCGTGAACCGGTTCTCCCGCAAGACGGAGGTCTACCCCAGTCCGAACATCTGGTACCACGCCGACGTCTACGAACTCGAGAACCAGGTGCAGGACGTCGACGGCGTGATCTGGCGGGAGCTGGAACGGCAGGCTCCGTGGTGGGGTGCCGACGTGATCGACCTCGGCTGCGGCGACGGGTTCCACCTGCCGCGGCTGGCCGAACACGCGCGATCGGTGCTCGGCGTGGAACCGCATCCTCCGCTGGTGCGCAGGGCGCGGCAGCGGGTGGCGGAACTGCCGGGGGTGACGGTCGAGCGCGGTCGTGCCCAGCGCATTCCGGCGGCGGACGGTGCGGTCGACGTGGTCCACGCGCGCACGGCGTACTTCTTCGGACCCGGATGCGAACCCGGGTTGCTCGAGGTCGACCGCGTGTTGCGGCCCGGCGGCGTGCTGGCCGTCGTCGACCTGGACACGCGGCACGCGCCGTACGGCGCATGGATGTCGGCCGATCTTCCGCACTACGACGCGGATGCCGTCGATGCGTTCTTCGCCGCTCAGGGCTTCTCGTGCGCCAGGGTGGAAACCCGCTGGGTGTTTCCCGACGAACGCACCGTCGAGGCGGTACTCGGGATCGAGTTCAGCCCCGCGGTCGCGCGGCGGGCCGTCGCCGAGACGTTGCGCCGCCGCGGGAGCGCGGGGGAGGTGGAGCTGCCGGTCGGCTACCGCGTGCTGACCAGGAGGAAGCCGACCGGCCTCGTCGCTCACTCATCGGCCGCGGGTGCTTCGCCGAGTATTCCGTAGAGCGTGCGGCGTGCCTGGTCGAGCGCGTCGGCCGCGCGCGACTTCTGGTCGCTCGTCGCGACGTGGGAGACCTGCTTGACGGCGCCCATGAGCGCGCCGGCGGCGTCGCGGAGCGCCACCTCGTTCGGATCGGCCTCCTCGGTGAAGTGTTCCCACGGCGGCGAGTCGATCTTCTCGGCCGCAGCCCTGCCTGCATCGGTCAGTTCGAACAGGCGCTTGCCGCTGCCCTCGTCGCTGCGGACGAGGCCTTCGTCGGCGAGTGTCTGCAGGGTGGGATAGATCGACCCGGGGCTCGGCCGCCAGAACCCGCCGCTGCGCTCGGCGATCTCGCCGATGAGTTCGTACCCGTGCCGCGGCTGTTCGGCCAGCAGTGCGAGTACCGCCGTGCGTACGTCGCCCCGCCTGCCGCGTCGTGGACCGCCCGGTCCCCGCCGATGTCCACCGCGGCGGCCGGGGCCGAACCCCGGGCCGAAGCCGCCGTCGAATCCCGGGCCGAACGGCCCGAACGCGGGATGACCGTGGTCGGAGTGGTCGTGGCTGTCGAATCTGCGAAAACGTCCTCTCATGACGTCCGCCTCCTCTGTGTGATGTGGGGATCTGCTCTGTCTCCGATCGTCGGCGACACATCAACGATATATCGCTAACAGTCGGCGCGCAATATGTCGACATGTGGGATCATGGACAGCGCTATGACTGCCCTTCCCCTCGTCTTCGACGCACCCCGCCGCGGCCTGCCCGCGCGCCACCTCGCCGACCTCACGCTGGACGAGCGTGCGGAGGCTGTCGCCGAACTCGGCGAGAAGCCGTTCCGTGCGAAGCAGCTGTCGAACCACTACTTCTCCCGGCTGACCGTCGACCCGGAGGAGATGACCGACATCCCGGCGGCCTCCCGGCAGAAGCTGGTCGACGAGCTGATGCCGCCGCTGCTCACTGAGGTTCGGGCCCTGGACTGCGACGACGGTGAGACGCGCAAGACGCTGTGGCGCGCGCACGACGGGACGCTGCTGGAGAGCGTGCTCATGCGCTACACGGACCGGGCGACGTTGTGCATCTCCAGCCAGGCCGGATGTGGCATGGCCTGCCCGTTCTGTGCCACCGGCCAGGGCGGGCTGGAGCGCAACCTGTCGACGGCGGAGATCGTGGACCAGGTGCGGGCCGCGGCCGCGGTGATGCGCGACGGCACGATGTCGGGCGGCGAGGGCAGGCTGTCGAACATCGTGTTCATGGGCATGGGCGAGCCGCTCGCCAACTACAAGCGGGTCGTGGCCGCGGTGCGGCGGATCACCGAGCCCGCGCCGTCGGGACTCGGCATCTCGCAGCGGTCGGTGACCGTGTCGACCGTCGGCCTCGCGCCCGCGATCCGCAAGCTCGCCGACGAACAGATGCAGGTGCGCCTCGCTTGTCCCTGCACACGCCGGACGACGAGCTGCGCGACACCCTGGTGCCGGTCAACAACCGCTGGTCCGTCGACGAGGTTCTGGAGGCCGCGCGGTACTACGCCGACACCTCCGGGCGGCGGGTGTCGATCGAGTACGCGCTCATCCGCGACGTGAACGACCAGCCGTGGCGGGCGGATCTGCTGGCCAAGCGGTTGCGCAAGCACCTGGGGCACCTGGTGCACGTCAACGTGATCCCGCTGAACCCGACGCCCGGGTCCAAATGGGACGCCTCGCCGAAGGATGTCGAGCGCGAGTTCGTCCGCCGCGTCAACGACGGCGGAGTGGCGTGCACGGTGCGCGACACGCGGGGTCAGGAGATCGCCGCCGCCTGTGGCCAGCTGGCCGCCGAGAACTGATCCGCGGGCCTCAGCCGGCGAGCGCGCGTAGCCGTTCGGTCGACGCGGGGGAGTTGTAGGTCCGCAGGACGTCGCCGCGTGCCGGACAGCGGTCGAGGTCGGGACAGGTGAGCGGGACGACGGCGGTCAACGTCGTCGCCAGATCGCGTGCGGGCAGTGCGCCGAGAATAGGCTTGTCGCCGAACACCTCGCGGGAGGTCATCAGGTCGGCGAGGAAGCGAGGGAAGCGCAGGCGCAGCAGCGCCTCGTGGAGCGGCATCTGGGCGAGTTTGGCGTATCGGCTCGACTCGAGCCCCGTCGTCAGGTCGTGCAGGCATACGCACAGCGCGTGTCCTTTGTGGCGGATGCGCAGGTGCCACGGCAGCCGGTCGAGGATCCGATCGGCCAGCCGGACGTAGAACCCCTCGCTGTCGAACGCGCAGGCGACGGCCCCGCCGGTGACGGGGGTGGACAGGCGGCGCAGCGTTCTCTCCGCGTGCTGTCTGCGCAGGGCGACGCGACGCTGTCGCCGTGACGGTGCGGCCTGCGGTGCCGCAGGTGTCGGAGCCGGGGTGCTGACGAGCTTCCGGTGCTTGCCCACCCCGTTCACGGTAGGAAGCGGATCGGCCGTGGTCACTCGCCTGTTCCGGTCCGCACTCGACCGTGATCCTCACTCCACGCGTCGGTGTTCCCTCGGTCGTGGGGCCCCGGAACCCGTATGGGTGGCCGCCGATCGCTATCCGGCCTGAAGGTCGTAGAACCGTCCGATGTGTGCGGTGATGGCCTCCGAAGCGGCACCGGCAGCGCCCTGCTCGACGGCGGCGAGGATCCGCCGGTGTTCCTCGGCAAGTCTGGCGGCCGTGTGCGGCCAGCGCAGCATGCGGCCGTAGGCGGTGCGCATCTCGTTCTGCACCGCGTCGCCGAGCGAGGTCAGTAACAGGGTCGCGAGTTCGTTCCGGCCGGCCCTGGCGAGTCCGGTGTGGAACTCGCGGTCGAGCTCGCTGAATCGCTCGGGCGACACGTCCGGTTCGGCCATGGCGGCGACGAGCTCGTGCAGTGACGCGAGGTCGGCCGGGGTGGCCTCGGCTGCGGCGCGAAGAGCGGCGCCGCGTTCGAGATCGATGCGGATGGCCATGAGATCGCCGCGGTCGAAGCCGGACAGACTCATGCGCAACCGGACCAGTCGATCGACGAGCGCGGAGCTGCGCCCGGTCACGACGTATCTGCCGTCGTCGTGGCGTAGGACGTACATCGATTCGAGTACCTCGAGCGCGTGCTGAACGTCGTGGATGCCGAGTTCGAGGGTGCGCGCCAAGTGGGCCGCGGAGGGCAGTGGATCTCCTTCGCCGAGCCGTCTGCGCAGGATCACGTGCTCGACGGCGGCGACGGCCGTGCGGCGGGGTCGAAGGGAGCGAACGTTGTCCGGTACGGGCCCATCCATCGAAAAGTCGCCTCCTCGACAGCGCTGTCTGGTGCGGCAGCGTAGCTCGATAGTGGTCGGACCACAATCGAGGACTGATCGAAGCTCTGGTGGTCGGTCACAGCCGCAGGTCGTCGGGCAGGGGAGCGAAGAATCGCTCGACGTCGGCGTCTGATAGCTCGTCGAGCCGTGCGGGGTTCCAGCGCGGTGCATGGTCCTTGTCGATGATCTTCGCGCGGATGCCCTCCTCGAGGTCCGGATGTGCGAGGAACCGGCTGCATACCCGGTAGTCCTGCACGAGGCAGTCCTCGATCGCGGGTATGGTGCTCGCCCGCTGAAGTGCGCGCAGAGTGACCTTCAGTGCGGTCGGTGATCCGGCGGCGAGCGCGTTCAGAGCGTCGGTGGCGGCCGCCGCGCGAAGTTCTTCGACGATCGCGGCGACGTCGACGGGTGTGTAGCAGCGGTCGATCCACGCTCGGTGCTCGGCGAGCGTGGGTTCGGGTGGGCGGCTGTACTTTGCCACCGTCTCGGCGGGCGGGCAGCCGGCGAACAGATCGGCCCTGAGCTGGCGGAGTAGTGACGAGTCGACGACGTGGTCGGCGAGTCCGCAGTAGACCGCGTCGCCGGCACCCACCCGCGTCCCCGTCAGGGCCAGGTGGGTGCCGATGCGCCCCGGCGCGTGGGTGAGTAGCCACGTACCCGCGACGTCGGGTGCCAAGCCGATGGCAACCTCGGGCATCGCCAGTTGCGCACGTTCGGTCACCACCCGGACGGCGGCGTGGCAGCCGATGCCCATGCCCCCGCCGAGCGCAAGCCCGTCGATCAGCGTCACCACGGGTTTGGGATAGCGGGTCAGGCGTGCGTCGAGCCGGTACTCCTCGCGCCACAGTTGCCGCGCCTGTTCGGGGTCCGACCTGGCCGACCGGTGGACGACGCCGATGTCGCCGCCCGCACAGAAGGCGCGTGGCGATGCGGAGTCGAGCACAACCACCGAGACCGCGTCGTCGTCCTCCCATAGGTCCAGGGCCGCATGCATGTGCCGGATCATCGGCAGGTTCAACGCGTTGAGTGCTTCGGCGCGGTCGAGCGTGAGGTGTCCCGCGGTTCCGTGTACGCGGCAGGCGACACCTGTCCGGTCCTCCATCGAGCCTCCTTCGGCCAGTACCGCGTGTCGAGATTAGGCCTTGCGGCGATGTCTGGCCAGTCCTATGGTCTGACCACATCGCTGTCGTACCAAAACTCGGAGCTGAGATGGACACGAGCGAGGAACCGATTCGCGTGATGCTCGCGAAGATCGGACTTGACGGACACGACCGCGGCGTCAAGGTCGTCGCCAGGACCCTGCGCGATGCGGGGATGGAGGTGATCTACACCGGCCTGCACCGCAGTCCCGAACAGGTACTCGATGCCGCCGTGCAGGAGGACGTCGACGTACTCGGCGTGAGCCTGTTGTCGGGCGCTCACATGCCGATCTTCACCCGCATCTTTCAGCTGATCGACGACATGCCGGACCGGCCCCGCTTCGCGCTCGTCGCAGGCGGGGTGATGCCCGACGAGGACGTCGAGGAACTCAGGAACATGGGCGTCGCCGAGGTGCTCGGACAGGACACGACGCCGGAGACGATCGTCGAACGGATCCGCGGCGTCTGTGCACCGGTCGGGGAGGCGTGATGGAACAGTGGAGCTGGCCGCCGAGTTACGACGAGTCCTACCGCCCCGAGATCGCCCAACGTTTCTGGTTCCCTCGCAGGGAGACGATGCCGGCCGAACAGCGGGACGAGGCGATTCTCGAACGCATCCGGCAGGTCATGGAGTACGCGTGGAACAACGCGCCTTTCTACCGTCGCAAGTGGGACGAGGCGGGTATCCACCCGTCGTCCATCAGGAGCCTCGAGGACTTCGAGAAGGTTCCCGTGGTGCGCAAGGAGGAACTGCGCGCCGACCAGGCCGAGCACGAGCCGTTCGGTAGCTATCTCGCCGCGCCGCCATCCGAGGTCAAACACATCAACGGCACGTCGGGGACCACGGGAAGGCCGACGGCGTTCGGGATCAACGAGCGTGATTGGCGCAGCGTCGCCAACGCGCATGCCCGCGTCATGTGGGCCATGGGCATCCGCCCCGACGACACCGTGCTGGTCGCCTCGCCGCTGAGCCTGTACTGGGGTTCGTGGGGCGCCTACATCGGTGCCGAGCGCCTGGGTGCGCGGGTGTTCCCGTTCGGAGCGGGAACACCGGGCCAGACCGCACGCACGGTGCGCTGGATGAAGCAGATGGGGGTCACCGTGTTCTACGGAACGCCGTCCTACGCCCTGCATCTGGCGGAGGTCGCGCGGGACGAGGGGTTCGATCCGGCCGGCTTGGGGCTGCGGGCACTGTTCTTCTCGGGGGAACCGGGTGCCAGCGTGCCCGCGATCCGCTCGCGCATCGTCGACGCCTTCGATGCCCAGGTGTACGACTCGGGCAGCATGGCCGAGGTCAGTCCGTGGATGCACCTGGGCGCGGGTGCGAACGAACCGGGCGTGCTGTGCTGGCAGGACCTGGTCTACACCGAGGTCTGCGACCCGGGCACCTACCAGCGGGTGGACTACGGCTGTGAAGGCACGCCGGTGTACACCACGCTCGAGCGCACCAGCCAGCCGATGATCCGCCTGCTGTCGGGCGACCTGACACGCTGGGAGGCCCCGTCGGCCGACCGTGGCCGCACGTACCCCTTCCTGCCGAGGGGTATCTACGGGCGGATCGACGACATGTTCACGGTGCGCGGCGAGAACGTGTACCCGAGCGCAATCGACGACGTCGTCATGGCGGCCGACGGCTACGGCGGTGAACACCGCATCGTGATCAGCCGCGAGTCCGCTATGGACACCCTCGCCGTTCAGGTCGAGTACAAGGACGTCCCCGAATCGTCGGTGGATTCCTGGGCCGGCGGCATCGCGGACCGGTTGCGTTCGGTGCTCGGCATCGGTGCGCGGGTGGTGCCCGTCGAGCACCAGACGTTCGATCGCACCGAGTTCAAGGCCCGCAGGGTCGTGGACGACCGGGATCTGTTGCGGCGCTTGGAGAACACGCCATGACGGTGCAGGCTGAGATCGTCGACGGAGTTCTCGCGGGGAGGCATCCAGCGATCGCGCGAATGCTGACCCACGTGGAACGGCGAACGTCCGGTGTGGACGAAGCATTGGCCGCGCTGCACCCGCACGCGGGCCGGGCGCACGTGCTCGGCGTGACCGGACCGCCCGGCAGCGGCAAGAGCACGCTCGTGTCCGCACTGGTCCGCCACTACCGCGACCAGGGCAGAACGGCAGGCGTGCTCGCCGTCGACCCGTCGAGCGTGTTCAGCGGTGGCGCCATCCTCGGCGACCGCATTCGGATGAGTGATCACGGTGGTGACGAGGGGGTGTTCATCCGCTCGGTGGCGACCCGCGGGGCACTGGGTGGGCTGTCCCGAGCCTGTCTGGATGCGATCACGGTTCTCGACGCGGCCGGCATCGACGTCGTCGTCCTCGAGACCGTCGGTGTCGGACAGGCCGAGGTGGACGTGATCAGCGCGGCACAGACGATCGCCGTGGTGAGCGTCCCCGGCATGGGCGACGACGTGCAGGCCATCAAGGCGGGACTGCTCGAAGTCGCCGACGTGCACGTGGTCAACAAGTCCGACCGCGAGGGCGCGTCCCGCACCGTCGCGGAACTGCGCGAGATGTTGCGACTGAGCCACCGGCGCGCCGGACAGTGGAACGTGCCGATCCAGCAGACCGTCGCAGCCACGGGCGACGGCGTGGCCGACCTCGCGGACGCGTTCGCCAAACACCTGACGTGGATGGCCGAATGCGGGGAGCTCGACCGGCGTGCCCGGCGCAACGCCGCGACACGCATCCGCTGGGTCGCCGAGGAACTCGTCCTCCAACGACTCAGGCCGGGCGTCGCGGAGTTCGACGCCGCGGTCGATGCCGTGACCGCACACCGTAGCGACCCGCTCGCCGCGGCACGCCGGCTCCTCGACCGGGCCTGACGGGGCCCTCTCACGAGCGTTCGGAAGGAATCCCCATGACAGAAGAGAAGAACCCCCTCAGCTCCGACGACCTGGCCGCGGCCGCGGCCGCCGATCTGAAGGATTGGGAACAGGACGAGCTCGCCGCGTTCCTCGCCCGACAGCCGGAGTCGCGTGAGGAGTACCGGACCGGCAGCGGCCTTGCCGTCGAGCGGGTGTACACCCCGGCGCATGTGGACGGTGACTGGCGGGACATCGGACTGCCCGGCCGGTATCCGTTCACACGCGGGCCCTATCCGACGATGTACCGGGGTCGCACGTGGACGATGCGTCAGATCGCCGGGTTCGGACAGGCCGAGGAGACGAACAAGCGTTTCCAGTACCTCATCGCGCAGGGACAGACCGGTCTGTCCATCGACTTCGACATGCCCACACTGATGGGTTTGGACAGTGACGATGCGATGAGTCTCGGTGAGGTCGGCAGGGAAGGTGTCGCGATCGACACGCTCCCCGACATGGAAGCCCTGTTCGACGGCATCGACCTCGAACGGATCAGCGTGTCGATGACGATCAACCCATCGGCCTGGATCCTGTTGGCGATGTACGTCGCCGTGGCCGAGCAGCGGGGCTACGACCTCAACAAGCTCTCGGGGACGATCCAGAACGACATCCTCAAGGAGTACGTCGCTCAGAAGGAATGGATCTTCCCGGTCCAGCCGAGCATGCGCATTGTCCGGGACACGGTGGGCTACTGCGCGGAGAACATGGCGAGGTACAACCCGGTCAACATCAGCGGCTACCACATCAGCGAAGCCGGTGCGAACGCCCAACAGGAGATCGCGTTCACCATGGCGATCACCAAGGCGTACGTGGAGGACGTCGTCACGGCGGGGATCGATGTCGATGCGTTCGCACCGCGGCTGTCGTTCTTCTTCGTCAGCCAGGCCGATCTGTTCGAGGAGGTGGCGAAGTTCCGTGCGGTGCGGCGGTTCTACGCCCGCATGATGGCCGAGACCTTTGGCGCGAAGAACCCGGCCTCGATGCGACTGCGCTTCCACGCGCAGACCGCCGCCGCGACGCTGACGAAGCCGCAGCCGATGAACAACATCATCCGTACCGCGTTGCAGGCGCTGTCGGCGGTGCTGGGCGGTGCGCAGTCGTTGCACACCAACGGGCTCGACGAGGCCTACACGATTCCCAGCGAGCAGGCGATGAAGATCGCTCTGCGCACCCAGCAAATCATCGCCGACGAGACGGGCGTGACCAACGTGATCGACCCGCTCGGCGGTTCCTACTACCTCGAGGACCTCACTGATCGACTCGAACAGGGCATCTGGGACTACTTCGCCGAGATCGAACGCCTCGGCGGTGTGGTCGCCGCGATCGAGCAGGGTTACTTCCAACGGGAGATCTCCGATTCGGCCTACGAGTACGCCCGCCGCAAGGCATCCGGCGACCGTCCGGTGATCGGCGTGAACAAACATGTCGATGCCGAGTCCGGGGAGAGGATCGAGACACATCAACTCGATCCGGAGTCGGAGGCTCGGCAGATCGCCAGGCTTCAGCAGGTGCGCAGGGAACGTGATCCCGAGCGCGCCGAAGCCGCCATGAAGAACCTGCTCGCCGTCGCGTCCGACCCGGGGGCGAATCTGATGCCGGCCACGATCGATGCGGTCAAGGCCCACCTGTCCATGGGTGAGATCACCGCCGCGTTGCGCGAGGTGTTCGGCACGTACACGGAGACACCCGTGTTCTGACCTGCTCTCTCTCAGTGTCGAGAGTTTCCGGAGGTCGTCATGTACCAGCAGATCCCCGATCCCCTGTGGGACAGCCTCGCCTGGTCCGCGTTGGTCGCGGCCGTCCCACTCCTCACGTTGTTCGTGCTGCTGGGCGTGTTCCGCATGCGCGCCTGGCTGGCCTCGCTCATCGGTCTCGCGTTGTCCGTCGTCGTTGCGGTGGCCGCCTACGGAATGCCGGCCGGGTTGGCGTTCAATTCTGCGCTGGAGGGCGCCGCGTTCGGGCTGTTCCCCGCTCTGTGGATCGTCGTCAACGCCATCTGGATCTATCAGATGACGCGGGTGTCCGGGCACTTCGACGTGTTGCGGCGAGCGTTTTCCCGGATCAGTGACGACCAGCGGATCCAGGGCATCATCATCGCGTTCTCGTTCGGTGCGTTGCTGGAGGCGCTGGCGGGGTTCGGTGCACCGGTCGCCATCTGCGCGGTGATGCTCGTGGCCGTGGGATTGAAGCCCATCAAGGCCGCGACCGTGGCCTTGATCGCCAACACGGCGCCGGTGGCCTACGGTGCCGTCGCACTTCCGGTGATCACGCTCGAGCGGGTCACCGGCCTCCCCCTCGACGACCTGTCGGCCATGACGGGCAGGCAGGTTCCCGTGCTGGCGCTGATTGTGCCGTTGGTACTGGTCGTGGTGCTGGACGGCAAGCGTGGTCTGCGCGAGGCGTGGCCTGCGGCGTTGGTGTGCGGTGCGACGTTCGCGGTCGCGCAGTGCCTCATGGCGGACTTCAGCGCTGTGCAGCTGACCGACATCGCGGCGGCGCTCGCCGCGGCGGCGGCGGCGCTGCTGTTGGTTCGCCTGCGTTGGTCGCTCC
>Ga0079224_100000346_pt1 | contig 43629 bp, 32 predicted proteins | sample Stecom2015_FD_80414 | JGI IMG/M metagenome (GOLD analysis project Ga0079224, IMG submission 80414) | Agricultural soil microbial communities from Utah to study Nitrogen management - Steer compost 2015 | ecosystem: Environmental > Terrestrial > Soil > Agricultural land | place: USA: Utah... | reverse complement strand
CAGAATATTGTCGGTAGTTTTGATGAAATATTCTCCCGAAAAATTCAATCTGTTTTCAAATAGCGCCAAGTCCACCCCCACATACGTCATACGTGTAGTTTCCCAAGTCACCTGCTTGTTGACGATCCGCGTCACGGCACCACCTGCGGCTAACTCTTCCCCAAAGGGGTAATTCAATCCAAGGGAGATAAGGTCTTGATAAGGATAGTTGGCTATGGACTGGTTGCCCAACTCGCCCCAAGAACCTCGGATCTTGAAATCCGCTACCCAAGGGAATGCCTCTTGGAAAAATTTTTCTTGGGATAACCTCCAACCTGCCGAAAAGGATGGAAACAAACCCCATCGGCTATCCTCTGGAAACCTGGATGATCCATCGTATCGGAAGTTAGCTTCCAACAAATACTTGTCTTGAAAGCCATAGTTTACCCTTCCGAAATAAGAGGAAAGGGTGTTTCTGGATGCTCCACCCGTATTGGTTGCCCGTACGGTGGCTCCCGCGTCAATTTCGTATATCTCGTTGTTCGGAAATTCATCCCTAAAAGCCCCAAGGTACTTCGAATCATAAGCTTGGGCTGATTTGCCGACCAGTACTTGCAGTGCATGTTCGTCAAATGACTTGTTGTATTCAAGAAATGATTGGAGCGTCAAGGCACCACCTTGATTCCAGGAGACCCTTAGGCTGTTCCTTTGGATGGAATAAGTGGGCGTGACGGGATAGGTGGCGACAAAGTTTTTAGATTCGGACAAATTGTGGGTATAACCGGCCTGTCCCGTGATCTTTAAATCATCCGTGATCTGCCAAACGAGACTCCCATTGGTATATATATTGGTAAGGGCCCCACTTACAAAGGACTTGCTGTTTAAATCCGCTTCTGGATGGAGCGTTTCATTTCTGCCGTAGAAGCCGTCTTCGGTAAAGCCCGGAATAGCATTTGAATTCCGCATCGCACCTGCAACGATATTACCGATACCGCCACTGCCAGAAGGCTCCTTGAAGCTGTTCTTATATCCTGCCAGTTTGACGCTGACGCTTAACCGCTCATTCAGCTTACTGTCCAAGTTGAGTCGCAGGTTTATCCGATCAGCATTATTTTTCATAATGATCCCTTGCTGGTCATAGTATCCCAGGGAGAACATGTACTGGGTAACTTCCGTACCACCGCTTACTGAGAGGTCGTGCTTGGTTTCCAATCCGCGTCCAGAACCAAACAAATATCCTATGTGGTCAAAATTCGGATAGGCCGGGTCTGTCCCCGCTCGAAATAATGCGATTTCTTCATCGGTATATCTTCTCTGTTGGCCTAAATTCAGGTTGTTTTCATTTACTGCCTCGGCATACTCCCAAGAATTCAACATTTCGGGGATCATCGTGGGGTTTTGGCTGCTGACATAGGCATTATACCTGAAGATAGGGTCACCTGATTTTCCCTTTTTCGTCTCGATCAATATTACCCCGTTCGCGGCTTTAGATCCGAAAATGGCAGCGGATGCAGCATCTTTTAAGACAGAAACACTTTCTATGTCATTTGGATCGACATCATCTAGCGACGATTCGATCATATCCACCAAAACAAGTGGACTGTTTCCTGCGGAACTAAACGTACCTTGGCCCCTGATCAATAAGGAGGCGTTGTTTTTACCGGGATTTCCGGATCCTTGCCTAACCGAAATCCCGCTCATTTGCCCTTGCAAAGCCAATGAAGATTTCGGCACGGTCCGCTTCTCTAAGGCTTCAGTAGTGACAGAAGCTACGGAACCGGTTAAATTCATTCTGCTTCTCGTGCCATATCCCACTACCACGACCTCGTCCAGACCCTGCATGTCCTCCTCCATTACGACATTGAGGACGCTTCTACCGGCTAGGGCGATCTCCTGCGTCACATAACCGATAGATGAAAACACCAGAACATCGTTTTCGTTAGGTACATTGAGACGGTAATTCCCATCTATATCTGTTACAGAACCTGAAGATGTCCCTTTGATCAACACATTAACTCCTGGAATTCCTTCTCCTGTGGATGAGGAAGTTACCCTACCCGATACATCTACTACATGACTGATGACGACATTCGGAGGCGCGACTTTCTCGCCGGCCCTTTTCTTCCTCACACTGATGTTATTGTTAATTTGCTGAAAAACTAAACCCGAAACCTGGGAAACATCTTTTAAGATAGCGGCGACCGTGGTGTTCCCCTTTGGCTTGCTGTACCTGTCTTTTAAGAAGGAATCCTTTTTGTCGTAAGTAAAGACATAGTCTGTCTTCGATTCAATATCAGTAAAAACATCTGCGAGGGGATTGTCCCGATAAAACGTTTCTATAACTACCTCATGAACACTTACCGCTTGTTGGGGATCGGCATCATGCGCGAAGGCCAAACTGACCAGTAACAACTGGCCCAAAATACCCATCCACAAGCAACTTGTCGGCTTGATGAGTAGTTTGTAAAGTGATTTTTTCATACGTTTGTGGTTGTGGATTAGACATAGTTAATCTGCATTCTATCCTTTAGAAGGTTGACAGCCGTTCCTAATGGATAGCATTGAATTCCAAGCCGGAGATATACGCCTATCTTCGGCTTCTTTGTTGAACAAATTAGTAGGTTAAATATACATGAGTTTGATTTAGAAGGTGATGAATACCTTTTTCCCTTTCAATTGAAACGTCATGTTTTTATTAAAACTAATGTCTTCCAATACGTGCTGAAGTGATTCACGTTTGTACCGGGCCCGGAGGCTCCAGTCAACAGGCACATTCCCACTCACTTCGACTTTTACACCATACCATTTCTCTAGAGAGTTTCGGAAATCATTAAATCCAACGCCCTCAAATACTAAGATCCCTTCTTTCCAGCCAAAACTGCTCACATATTCGAAAGCCCTTTGGACCACTTTTAAGTCCTCCTTTCGAGCCACAACCTCATCCCCAGGGAACATTACCCGAGCCTCTTCCTGCCCAACCTGTACGCGCACCTTTCCTTCCAATAAGGCAACTTTTATTTCATCATCTTCGGGATAAGCACGTACGTTAAAAGAAGTGCCCAACACCACAGTGTTTATGTCAGCAGTATTTACTACGAACGGCTTTTTTTCATCTTTCGCCACCTCGAAATACGCTTCCCCTACGAGTTGAATCTGTCTTAGCGTGTCTGAAAACTGCTCGGGAAAAGTCATCCGGCTCTCGACGTTTAACCATACCTTCGTGCCGTCAGGTAAGAGGTGGCTCGAACGCTGCCCCGCATGGTTAACTTTTTCGATCCATGCGACGGTTTCAGAGGTGATGGCCTTTCGGTCTTCCAACACTGCCGCCGAAAACCACGCTCCCGTCACCAATAGGACAAGTACCGCTGCAATTTTCAACCATTTATATGCGAAGAGCACTCGGCGTAGTTGATTTTTATCAGTGTGTTCTTCGCCTAATCCAGCCGCCCAGATCTGATCCCTAAGTCCTTCCATTCGAGTGCTGTATTCGTCAGATAGAGGCATGCCCCAGATTGCTTCCAAGCGTGCTAATGTTTCACGGTTTTTTGGGGAGGCATTTAACCATTCTTCCAAGGCTTCCTTTTCAGTTGGAGAAGCCTTACGGCTCAGGTACCGACCAATTAATCGATCGATGTCGGGATGGTGTTGATCCATGCGCATTACTTTATACCCTCATAACTCCCAGACTCCGCAAAACCCGTAATGGAAAACAAAATATTTTAAACATTTTTTCGACCCGGCGTAGGATGTCCTCTGCATCCCTAAAAAGTACAAGGGGAAAAAGACTATCCGCCCCTTACGCGGAGGCGAATAAGATACAATAGGTAAAGGTTATAAAAAGAGAAATTAAAAAAACAGGCCGTTGAAACAAGTCGCTTAAATAAACTTCTTGGCTTTGCTCTTTTCCAAATATTTTTCCACACCCTCTCTCAAAGCTTCTATCGCCAACTTTAAATGTACTTCCACTGTGCGGTCAGAGATGTCCATTAGCTGTGATACCTGCCGGTAGCTCAAGCCCTCTTCCCGGACGAGTTGAAAAACCATTTTGCGCTTTGGGGGTAAATTATGGATGATTCTGCCGATTTGATCTTGCAGTTCCTTTTCAATGAGCACGTCAAAGGGGTCGGCCACCCCCTGTGTTTTGGGTTGGAAGTCTACAAATTCCAAAGGATAAGGATTTGCCCAGTCTTTCCGTTTGATAGTCGAGAGGCACTTGTTTTTTACCGAGGAATATAAATAAGCTTCAAAATGTTCAAGCGCGAACACCCTCTGCCTGTGTATGAGCAGGTTAGTCAATACATCCGCAACCACATCCTCTGCCTGCTGCAGGGAATTCACATACATGCGGGCGAATTGCACAAGTTTGGGGTAATAATGTTTGAAAAAATCATCAAAGGCTTTCTTATTTCCAGCTGCTATCTGGTCAAAACAGGAACGTTTGTTAAAGCTATTCATGAGGAGTCTGTTTATAAAGATATTCGTTCAACTTGCTTGCATTTAACATGGAAAAAACGAATCGCTCTTGCTTGACCACGCTCGCTGCGTCTTTTGACTTAATGAGGTCTTGCAGCCTAAAACCTGTACTTGCTTTGGAAGACATTACCTCTGCTTTAGGCTAATCTTTTTGATGAGCGCATTGACACTGGAATATAATGTAAAAAATTTATACTATACCACATTCATTTACGCAACGGTGATTATATAGAATATAATATCAAAAACATATAAAATAGTATCATAAAAGCAGAAAACGGCTTAACGTAGGCGACATATACACATCGAAGGTTAAAAAATGCAGGTACTTACCCACTTAGAGCGCCTTGTTCTTAAGTCGCTAAAGAACTCGTGGCAACAAAGGCAACGAAGGGTGGAAGTACCGTTGTGGCAATGGGAGAGTTAGCTCTTTTCTATTTGAACCACTTATCCAAACGGTCCGACTGCGTAAATTATTCGGAAAAAGAGCCCAAACATTTTCTTTTTAATCTTTTTTGAACTTTATTTCGGTTACGTTACCGTGTGTCGGCAGCCCCTGTCAACGATAGTTACTGGCGGAGGATCCCGTGCCTGGTTGTAAAAATAAATTCTAGCCACGTTAAAAAAAACCAGAAAAACCCCCAAACTCGACATCTCCATGGAAATTACCTCACTTGATTTACTCGTTATTGTACTTTTTTTCGTCCTGATGCTCGTCATTGGCCTATGGTCCTATTTTAGAAACGACAGTGCTGAAGATTATTTCGTTGCAGGCGGCAACCTCCCCTGGTGGCTGTCGGGAATCTCCCACCACGTATCGGGTTACAGCGGGGCTGTATTTGTCGCTTATGCCGGTATCGCTTACACCCATGGGTTTTCCCTATATGTATGGTGGGCCCTGACCATCGGGATTACCGTCATCGCAAGCGCCAAGATATTTCCTGTTTACTGGGTGCGTCTGCGAAAACGCTTTCAGATCCAATCTCCCCTGGAGTTTCTAGTTACACGATACAACCTACTCACCCAGCAGATCATGGCTTGGAGCAGCGTCACATTGAAGCTTTTCGATATCGGAGCAAAGTGGGCCGCCTTAGCCATCCTATTGAATGTTTTTACAGGGATATCCCTGACTTGGGGCATCATCATCTCGGGCGGAGTTTCCCTTCTATACATCACCTTCGGCGGGCTGTGGGCAGTGGTGATGACCGACTTTGCTCAGTTTGTCGTTCAGCTGGTGGCCGGTATCGTTATGTTTGTTGCCGTGCTTGACCATCTAGGAGGAGCGGGATCCATGTTCACCATGTGGGACAGGTTGCCTGAAGGCAACAGCCAGCTTTTTAATGAGCCTTATGGCGTGGGATTCGCCCTGGTCTTTTTGTTTATCAATTTCCTTTCGTACAACGGTGGTCAGTTGAACTTGGCGACACGTTATATTTCTTCTCCTGACGAACAACAAGCCAGCAAGGCGGCTAGATTATCAGGCATTCTTTATCTGATCTGGCCTTTGATTCTTTTCTTTCCTTTATGGGCTGCTCCGCTGTTGTTGCCGGACTTGGCTGATCCAACCGAATCCTACGGGATTTTGACCATGCAATTGCTCCCTTCCGGCCTGGTAGGGTTGGTGATTGCCTCTCTATTTGCTAACACCATGTCGATGACTTCGTCCGACATCAATACCATTGCCGCTGTTATCACCAGGGATATCCTTCCTGCAGTGGCCAAAAGGTTTAGAGATGAAAAAACCTCCTTAACCACCGCACGTGTTACCACTTTTGTCTTTACCATGTTGACCATTCTGGTAGCTTTTCAATATGAGCGGTTCGGCGGCGTTCTGGGATTGATTATCTCTTGGTTTGGTGCCTTGGTCGGCCCTATCGCAATTCCTCTGCTCTTCGGGGTAATCCCCGCGTTTAGATCCTGTGGCACCACTGCTGCCATATCCTCTATTTTGGCAGGATTGCTCACATTCATCATCACTAAAAATGTTGACCTGTCGCTCGCATTAGAAGTGGGGCTTCCCGTTATCGTATCTGCGATTGTCTATATCAGTGTAGGTTTCGCCGCCAAGGGGATACCGGACAAAGTCGCGGCCATGTTGAAATCGATTAGCAGGGAATAAGAGGATAGCACGAGCCTTCTTTGGAAGGCTCGTGCTATCCTTTCCACCTGATACATGCCGCATGTCTCTCCTTATAGATCCACATGCTGTCAATCTTAACACTGTCCTTTCCTAATCTTTTTGATGCCCTTTGCTACTCAGCCCCTCGCCTATTTTTGAGTAATTTTTCAAAAAGACCCATTACCCACCGAAGATTCTACCATTGAGCAAATGAGGGAAAATTAAGTTTTTTGACAGAAAATTTGGTGTTTTTTTCGGAATTCCGAAAAAAATCACTATATTCGGGTACGTACACTTCAAGTATCGCTATACCGATGAAACTGGCGTCTTCTCTACTTATCCTGCTTAGAATTCAATCTTCAAGCCATTTGAACCGGTTGAGCCTATCCCCTCCTCATCCATACCACCTATCATCCAGTCCTATGAAAAAGATTTCATTAAATTCATGCTTCTACCTGGTCATCACGATCATCTATTTTTCCCCCCCGACGGTTACTGCACACGGCCTTTCTACAATGGGTAACCATCGGTCTCTTTCCGAGCTAGAGCTGGCGGTTTCAGGAACCGTTTCGCATGCTGGGAGCGGAGAAGCTTTACCTGGAGTTTATATCATGGTAAAAGGCAAGGATATCGGAACTGTAACGGATATAGACGGCATATACGATCTTACCGTTCCTGAAGAAACCGATACCTTGGTGGTTTCTTCAGTTGGTTTTGTATCTCAGGAGATCCCTGTGAACGGAAGAACGGTAATCGACATTCTTCTGGACGAAGACATGCAAAGTCTTGACGAAGTTGTCGTGGTTGGGTACGGCGAACAAAAGCGGGTAAATCTCACTGGCTCAGTCTCGACGCTTTCCAATGAGGAGCTCACACGTGTTCCCGTAATGAATACCACTACTGCTTTGGCTGGCAAGCTTCCTGGCTTAATTGCCGTCCAGCCCAGCGGAGAACCAGGGCGGGACAATGCCAATTTATCGATCCGAGGGTTCGGCAATGCGTTGATTGTCGTGGACGGTATCGTCGGCAGAAATTTCGCCCGTTTGAATCCCAACGAGATCGAAAGTATCACGATATTAAAAGATGCTGCGTCCACAGCCGTATATGGTGTTAGCGGAGGCAATGGGGTAATTCTTGTCACCACTAAAAAAGGAACCATCGGCAAACCTCAATTCAGCTACTCCCTGGATTATGGCGTTCAGACGGTCACGAAATACCCCCGGTTCGTCAATTCTGCAGAATATGCCATACTGAAAAACGAAGCCTCAACCAATCTCGGTGGAGACTTGATCTACACACCAGAGGAAATTGAGAAATTCCGTGCCGGCACGGACCCGAACTATCCCAATTTTGACTATTACGACTATTTTGTCAAAGACTATGCACCCCAAAGACAACAGAATATTTCAGTCAGGGGCGGGAGCGAAAACATACAGTATTTCTTCCTTCTAGGTGAATCAAAGCAAGCGTCTATGTGGGAAGGGGATAACCAGGATTACTCCCAGTACAATTTCAGATCCAATGTGGATGCCAAAATCAATGATGATCTGGATATCTCAGTCGTTTTTGGGGCAAGGACCGAGGATCGCAACAGCTTGATTCAGGATTCCTATCTGATGGCGTCTTGGTTACAATACTCCTGGCCCATTTTCGCACCCAAAACGCCAGACGGCCGAATCGCTTCTACCAATTATGGCCTGACTGCGTATTTGGATAAAGATCTCACGGGATACATCAAAGACAAGATCCATACTTTCCAAGGAAACCTCACCATCAATTATAAAATCCCCTTTGTACCGGGTATGAGCGCCAGAGTGACCGCTTCCCAAGACATGTCTTTCCGTGAAGAAAAACAGTGGCTAAAACAATACACCACTTACTCTTGGAACGAAGCTACCCAAACATCCAGCCCCGTAGGCACCCGAGGAAGCAACACCCTTCAGCTCTCCGACTGGAAGGAGTCGGCTACACGGCTTCAGGCCTCGCTCAACTATGCTAGGAGCTTTTTGGACAAACACAATATCAATGCCCTGCTGTTGTACGAAGAATACGAAAATTTGGGCACGAATTTCTGGGCGAGCCGAACTGGATATGTGGTTCCTATAGATCAAATTTTTGCTGGTCCAGACCTTAACAAAAACAACAACGGAAGTGCCTCCGACAACGGAAGACAAAGCCTGGTAGGTCGTCTAAATTACGATTTCATCGGTAAGTACCTGATCGAATACAGTTTTCGCTATGATGGTTCAGCCAAATTCCCTGTAGACAAAAGATGGGGTTTCTTTTCCGGCGTCTCGTTGGGGTGGAGACTGTCAGAAGAGAACTTTATCCGCGATAATTTTTCCGGAATCGACAACTTAAAACTGAGAGGATCCTGGGGACAGTCCGGTAACGACGATACCGGCAACTTCCAATTCCTGACTGGCTACACCTATCCCTCTACCAGCTATATCTTAGGAAACGGGGTTGTCACTAAGGGGATGGTGGATACGGGTGTACCCAACCCCAACATCACCTGGGAGCAAAGCGAAATGATCAACTTAGGCCTTGACTTTAGCATGTGGAACCGGCTTTTTGAACTGGAAGCCGATGTCTTCTACCGCAAGCGAGGGGGCCTTTTGGCACAAAGAAACCTACAGCTCCCTAGTACTTTCGGGGCCGCGTTGCCTTTTGAAAATCTCAATTCCGACAACACCAGAGGCTTCGAACTGATCCTGAGGCACAATAATCAAGTGGGTGGACTCAGCTACCATATTTCGCCGAACGTTTCATTTACCCGGTCCAAATGGAACCATGTTGAACAACGGAATTTCACCTCACAAGACGACAATTGGAGAAGCAACAACCAAGATCGTTGGAAAAACATCTATTGGGGGCTGAAGGCTGTCGGACAGTTTCAGTCGGATGATGACATCAAATCCTCCCCTATTCAGGACAACCAATCCAATTCAACTTTGAGGCCCGGCGACATCAAATATGACGACTATAACGGCGACGGCGTAATCGATAACGCTGATCGGCAGATAATCGGACGAGGGCCAACTCCGGAGATATTCTATGGGATGGGTATTGACCTGGCATGGAAAAACTTCAGCGTAAACATGACTTGGCAAGGCGCCGCCAACTACAATGTGGAGCAACAGCACTTCTTGATCCAACCATTTGCTAATGGTATGAATGCATACGCCTACTTTATGGACAGATGGCATCGGGCAGATATGACCAATCCGGATTCGGAGTGGATCCCCGGCAAATATCCCAGCACGATCAACGACGGCGCGCCCAATAACAAAATGTTTTCGTCCTTTTGGCTGAAAGAAGCCAGTTACCTGCGGCTAAAATTCCTGAGTATCAGCTACAACCTGGATGTTCTAAAACGCTTTGGAATCCAACAGTCCAGTATCTCCTTAAGTGGACAAAACTTGCTCACCTTCTCTAAATTGGGCCCCATCGATCCTGAAAGCCCGAGTGGCCGCCTCTCCTATTACCCCCAACAAAAGACCTACAACCTAGGGATCAACGTTGCATTTTAATCTTATGAATATGAAAACCAAAATACTCGCGATGTGTTTGACCATTAGTCTTTCTGGTTGTATTCAGGAAGTATTAGACAGACAGCCACTGAACCTCATTGTAGATCCAGATGTCTGGCAATCAGAGCAATTGATTGACATCTACCTGGTCGGGTTGTATGATGCTATTCCCATTGGCTTTCCTACCAGTCCGGCCGCCTTTCAAGCCAATTTCACGGATGAATCGTCTTACCATGAAGAAAATCCTCCTGTCAGCAACTACGGTGCTCAGAGTATCAGTCTCAATACAGGAATGTACTCCTGGATCAGAAGAGCGAATTACTTTTTAGACAAGATCCCGACTAGTCTCCTGTCAGAAAACCAAATCAAATCACTTACTGCGGAATGCCGTTTTATCCGCGCCTACTACTACTTTGATCTGGTAAAAAAATACGGGGGAATGCCTATTATCACCGAAGTTCAGGTGTTCGAAGATAATCTGGAAGAGCTCAGGGTCAATAGGAATAAGGAAGATGAAGTTTATGAGTTTATTCTCACCGAGCTGAATGCGGCAATAGTTGATTTGCCGGATGATCGGGATGCCAACAATGCCAACCGGGCTACCAAATCTGTCGCGCAGGCGCTAAAATCCAGAGCGATGCTGTATGCAGGCTCCATTGCAAAATACGGCAGTGTTCAGTTGGATGGATTGGTCGGCATTCCTGTGGAAAAAGCCAGCCGATATTACGCTGAATCCAAAGCGGCATCCTCTGCGATCATTGAAAGCAACAGATTCGGTCTGTATGATCGGCTGTATGATCCTGCGACAGGATCCGGTAATCCGGCTGCCAATTATCAAAACATATTTCTCGACAAAGGAAACAAAGAAATTATCATCCAGAAAGCCTACAGCTTCCCGAACAAAGCGCACAGCTACGACAACTACAACGTTCCCGAAGGATACACAACCAACCAGGGCAGCGCTATTTGTCCCACCTTAGAAATGGTAGAATCATATGAATATAGAGATGGCACCCGTGGCATCTTCGACATAGAAAACAGGGAATATGACTCCCCGGAGGATCTCTATAAGGACAAGGATCCTAGGTTTGAAGGCAGTATCCTCCGTTCAGGAAGTGCCTTTGCGCACAGACCCGTGCAGATCTATAGGGGCATTTATGATGAAAATGGCACGCTTTACGAAAGCCTCGCTCCCTTTCCCCGGGACCCCTCCATTAACCAAGTTGGTTTAGACGGTCCTTTCCCCACGGGGAACTACAGCAAAACGGGCTTCTATATCAAAAAATACTTGGAGCCGGGATCTGCAGTAGTAGAGCCTGGGTTTTCAAGCCAAAACTACATCGATTTTAGGTATGCGGAAATCTTGCTGAACCACGGGGAGGCCGCCTTCGAGTTGGGCGATATAGAAGAAGCATTGGCTGTGATCAACCAAGTTAGAGCACGGGCAGGCATAAGAATCCTGTCTGAGTCAGAGCTAACCTTGGAAAGGCTCCGCAATGAACGAAAAGTAGAACTGGCTTTTGAGGACAAGAGATTCTGGGATATCCGACGGTGGCGAATAGGAACCGACCTTTTTAGAAGTACGTTTGCCGGTGGACTGTGGCCCTACCTGAAGTTTGAGAACGGAAACTACAAATACATCTTCAGAAAGGTAAGCGGTTATCCCATAGATGGCGGTATGCCAAGAATTTTCAATCAGAGAGATTATTACAGCAACCTTTCTGGATATATCTCTACCAACAGCAACATTGTAAATAATCCAGGATGGTAATCTTAAATAAAATGAAATCAACACTCCTTTTATCGCTAACCCTAATCATCTCAGGGGGTTGCGAAATTGATAACTACGAAGCTCCCGAGCTGACCCTAACCGGTAAGGTTATCGATTATGAGACGAAAGAACTGGTCGAGTCCGGCGGCATCAACTCCGGTACCATTATAAAATTATACGAGGGGAATTCGCAACAGCCACTGCTGTATAAAACCTTTCCAGAGGGAACCTTTGTCAATAGCAAGGTCTTTGAGGGCATTTACACCATCGAGGCTGAAGGCCCTTTTACCATGTCGGGAGGCAAACTGGAAAATGTAGCCATTACCGGGAACCGGGAAATCCCTATTGAGGTAATGCCCAACGTCAGGTTATCCATCGCAATTGAGGAACGAAGCGGTTCAACTGCAAGAATTAATCTCACCTATGCCAAAGTAATTTTGGACCAAGATTTACTTGATCTAGGCCTGGTTTGGGGAGAGTTTAAAAACCCGAATATCTACTCATTTGCAGGTGGATCGATCGTACAGGAAGATGTGAGAGCGCTACAATTAAACGCCGGTGAGAGGGAGTTTACTATAGAAAATTTAAAACCCAATACTACCTACTATGTTAGGGGAACCGCACGTACCATGAATCCCGGGAACTACTACAACTACAGCACCCAACTCATATTACAGAGTCCTTAGGAGGCGAGCGAGCAAATCAAGACCATACCACATGAACGGTAGATCAAACCGAAGGGAACGTATATCTTTTGCACGCTTGGGTTTCAGCTATGGCAGGCGGAATACCCTCCGTCCTTTGCGTCTACATAGGAGTATAACCCGATTCAGTCCCCTGCATCTTAAACAAGCTGAAAGTCCCGTCCCACTGCTGCGAATTCCGTTGATGAAGCGATAGGGTTAGGCACCAATATTGCATCTTTTCGTCCGGAACCAACCCATATCACGATGGAAAAAAATAAGAGCAATAAGGACCACATCAAATACGTAGAAGAAACGAGAAACCTCAAAAGCCCGGAAGAACTGGCCAAGGAGGCTCAGCTTACTCAAGAAGACAAAGAGGCCTTGGGCCCCAAAGACCTCAGCTTAGATGGAGGAGATGATGAGCAATTGCTTGACCGGGTAGACCCTGTTGATTTTGATGGCACAGAACTGGATATTCCTGGAAGAAACCTGGATGATGACCAAGAAGCACGAGGCGCAGAGGACGAAGAAAACAATCACTATAGCCTCGGAAGCGAAGATAACGATCAGCTGGAAAGAGGAGAGCCATAAATTCAATACAAGCCGCCCCTTTCTTGGGGCGGCTGTTTTTCACGATCAGGGAACATTCCTCGCTTTTCTCCCTCCCTCCTAATTGAATCTCTTAGCCTTCAATTATAATTCAAGATTTTTTGTAATTTTTTTCCTAAATCTTGAAAAACTATAAAAAAGAATTCCTAAGTTTAAGGTACGTACACGGAATTGTTTCCACTATCCGTTTACGTACCCAATAGGCTTTGAATTTAACCACTAACCATATGGCCTTTCCAACATCCATATCCTCCACTGCCCTTCATTCGCTTCTCCGAAAAGCTGGGCCGAGCATACTTCTTCTTCTTTTCCTCGGCCTTCCTGTCTTTGCCCAACAAGCCCTTCAAGGCGTCGTCACCGATGCGGCTACCGGAGAATCGCTTCCGGGAGTAAATATCTTATTGAAAGGAACCACATCTGGAACAACCACTGATATCGACGGGAGATATAAACTGGCGCTTGCCAGTCCGGAATCTGTTTTGGTGTTTTCTTTCGTAGGATACGACACCCAGGAGGTGGTGGTCGGAAACTCCACCCAGCTTGATATAAGTTTGGAACCAGATCATTCAGAGCTGAGTGAAGTGGTAGTCGTAGGATATGGAACAGTGAAAAAAAGCTCCGTCACTTCCGCCATTTCTAAAATAGAAAATGACAAGTTAGACCAGATCCCAGCCGGGAGGCTTGAAACCGCTTTAGTAGGACGCATGGCTGGCGTAAACATTTCCACTAACCGCAGCACCCCCGGAGCAGCACCCATTATCCGAATCAGAGGAGCGGGCTCCATTTCAGCCAGCAACGATCCCCTGGTGGTGATTGATGGGTTTGCCGGGGGCACCCTTGCTAACGTCAATATGAACGATGTGGAATCCATTGAAGTCTTAAAAGATGCTTCATCTGCGGCCATCTATGGCTCAAGAGGAGCTGGAGGCGTCATCATCGTAACTACTAAAAAAGGTAGATCTGGCAAAGCACAACTCAATATCAACTCCTATGTGGGGGTGTCCAACGCGATCACCTACGACGACTGGATTTATGGCCAAGAGTTTTACGACTACCAGGTGAGATATAAAAACCGCGATTTTGTAAGAGAAGGCGGTGATCCGACCATTCCCATGTGGGGAGATGATCGTCGGCCTGCTACCTATCGGGTAAACCCCGTAATCAAAGAAGGAAATTACAATTGGGAAGACATCCTGTTGAGCCCTGCCACGATGCAAAATTACAACGTGTCTGTTTCCGGCGGCAACGAACACGTGACGTATTACCTCTCGGGGACGATAAAAGACGAACAAGGTACCCTGCTGAATACATGGTACAAAAATTATGCTTTGCGGGCGAATGTAGAGGCAAAAATCAACAAGGTATTAAGTGCCGGATTGACCATGAGCCCAAACTTCTCACGCCGCCGCACTTCCCCACTGACGATGGAGGCCATTATCAAAACATCTCCTTTTGTTTCTCCGGAGAAAAAACCCGACGGCAGCTACCCCCGACCGCTGGACTATTGGGGCACATCTGTGTCTGCCCAAGTCAGTCCCCTTGCCTCCTTATATGGCACGCATAACTATTCGGAATCCATGAATAATATTGGGGAAGTATATGTGGGATTAAATCTGACGGAGGGCCTCTCCTTCCGATCATCTTTGGGCACCAATATTACCTATACCACCGGAGAAAATTATTCCGGTGCTGAAGCCAGCACCAACGGTCTAACTTCTGGCTCAGCTTCTGACGCAAGAAGCATCAACGTAATCAATGAAAATGTCTTAAGCTATAACAAAGAGTTTCGCGGCGGGCATAGCCTGAGTGCTATTTTGGGTGCTTCCTATCAAAAGAGCGGGGCAAGATCCTCTGTGATGGCTGCAGTTCCTGGCAGCTTTGGGAATAGCATCGTACGTACGTTAAACAATGCAATCATCAATCCAGCTGGTACCAGAACATCCAAATCGCATTGGGGGCTTTCTTCTTATTTCGCCCGGTTAAATTATGGGTATAAGGAAAAGTATCTCCTCTCGGCCTCCTTCAGGACAGATGGAAGCTCAAGGTTCGGCCCCGAAAACCGTTGGGGGTATTTTCCCTCAGCCTCCATAGCTTGGAGAGTTTCTGAGGAAACGTTTTTCCAGAATATACCCCTCATCAGTGAACTTAAATTGAGGTCTAGCTATGGCGTCGTCGGGAATTTCAACATTGGGGATTTCCAATACCTCGGGACCATAGCTGACACTTATTATTCTCCCGACGGGAATGTCGTCAAGGGTCAAGCGCAATCTACCTTCGGCAATCCTGCACTCAAGTGGGAAAGGACTGAAAGCCTTGATTTTGGGTTGGAGTTGGGCCTATTTGACAACCGGATGAATGTGGTTTTTGATTATTACACCAAAAGAACCAACGATCTCTTATACAATGTATCTATACCTGCCATTTCCGGCTTCACCAACACCATCGTCAATGTCGGAGACATCAGCAACAAAGGAATAGAACTAGAACTAAACACCCATAATATTGAAGGAGACTTTAATTGGAGCACGTCCTTTAATCTCACTAAGAACAGAAATGAAGTATTGGATCTGGGAGGTGTGGATGAAGTCATCAACACCCACAGCAGGGGCATGAGCTGGTTGTTGCGATTGGGTGAACCGATGTTCTCGTATTACGGCTATAAACTAATTGGCGTGCTAGAGAATGCCGAAGATGTAGCCAACTCCCCCACCCTGCCAGGATCTACCCCTGGAAATGCGAAATACCAAGACACCAACAACGATGGTGTCATCACGCCAGAAGACCGGGTGGTTTTGGGTAATTTTCAGCCAAAACTGCTGCTGGGGATGGTGAACGATTTTTCATGGAAGGAGTTTGATCTCAGCTTCGCCTTTCAGGCTTCATTAGGCGCGAAAATGTACAACCTGGAAAACCTGTATTACGAAGGACCAACGGTCAGTGCGATGAGAAGGCCTTTGATTGAGAACCAGTGGTGGTCAGAACAAGAGCCGGGAGATGGCATGTCACCTTCCACTGCGCTGAGTGCCTTGGCCTATGTTGCCAATAGTGATTATTATTTAGAAGACGCTTCCTTTCTGGCGCTTCGTAACATCAACCTCGGCTATACCTTGCCCTCTCCGCTAGCCTCCAAGCTGAAGATGAGCAATTGCAGGATATATATTTCCGCAAGTAATCTACTGGTGATCACAGCGAAAGAATTTAATGGATATAACCCAGAAGGCTATACTGGAGGTGAGATTGACGGGATCAGCAGCATGCCTGGCTTTAATAATGGTACTGAACCCATCAACCGAACCTATGCAGTGGGTCTGAACTTGAATTTTTAAACCGAAAAAAGACAATAAAGATGAAAAATAGGATCTATAGTCTCTTCATCCTTCTGGCTTCCAGCTATTCCTTCTCCGGCTGTAATGATCTTGTCCTTGATCTTACCCCTCAATCCGTCCTCACAGAAGCGGATTTTTATAAAACCGCACAGGATTTGGACGGTGCGGTACTAGGGATTTACAGCAGCTATCAAGCACGAAAACCTCGAGATTGGGCGGTACTGGAAATGCCTACAGACAATATCCACAGAACCGGCTACTTCAACATTGGGGGCTTGGATGAGTTGAACAACCTCGCATTCTCCCCAGAAAACCCGCTATTTGCAAGCTTTTGGGAAAACTCCTACAATGGCATATTCCGGGCCAATGCCGCTCTGAGCTATTTGGATAATCCTACCGATTACGCCCCCGGAAAAAAAGATCAACTGGAAGGAGAAGCCAAGTTTATGCGTGCCTTGTTTTACTTTGACTTGGTGCGGATGTTTGGAGGGGTACCCAAGGCGATCACCTTGCTTAGCATTGATGAAGCCAAAAATACCCCTAGAGCCAGCCAGGAAGAAATTTACAGTTTGATCATCGCGGATTTAAACGATGCCCTTGCTAAACTTCCCGAACCATCCCAACAAGCAACAGGAAGAGCCCATAAGGCAGCCGCATCGGCACTTCTAGCAAAAGTGTATGTCTATTTGGAGGACTGGACCAGTGCAAAACAAGCATTAGACAGGATAGAAGCTTATGGTTACCGATTGGTTGATGATTTCGCACAGCTCTGGAGTCTGTCGAATGAGGACAACGAAGAAACCATTTTTGCTATTAAATATACCGAAAACACGAATGGCCATGTGCTGTCTACAGACTTTCTCCCCTATTTTGGGGTGACGGGAATTTCCACCCGAGGAAGTGAAAATGTCTTCCCTTCTTGGAGTCTCCAAAAAAATACAAAGAAAACGATTCACGGAAAGAGGTGACCATCACCGAGTATTGGAAGTCACCAGGGAGCCCGGCAGCCGAACCGGCCATCTGGTATCCCTACGTTAGTAAATTTGCTGTCCCCCATCCACCCAATAGTTCGGGACTGGATATTCCGGTAATGAGATATGCGGACATGCTTTTGTTGCAGGCAGAGGTTCAATATCGACTCCACCAGCCCGAGGCCGCATTGGGTGCCTTAGACCAGGTGAGGGAAAGGGCTTTTGGTAGCACCTCCGAAAACTATAGCCTCAATGATATTGCAACCGCTGAATCCTTTATGGATAAGCTGTTAGACGAACGGCAAATAGAGCTGGCGTTGGAAAATGAGCGATGGTTTGACCTTGTGCGAACAGATCGGTTTATAACCGAATTGAAGCAGGTAGAAAGATACTACAACATTACAGACCAGGAGGCCCAAGTGGTTGCCCTCAACCCCCAGCCTCACCACAGATTATTCCCAATCCCTCAGCACCAGATGGAGCTGGCTCCGGGGGTATTGGTACAGAACGAGGGATATTAAAAGTTTTGGTCACCAACAATTGCGGATTTAGACATGAACAAGCCTAACGAAAGTCTTTCCCGACGTCAATTCTTGAAAGTTAACACTGTAGGTGGAATTGGAGCAGCTTTTGGGCTAAGTGGGGTTCTGCACGGCGAGGAGTCACCCTCTCCCAAAGTCTTAAAGATCAAGCCACGGTATCACCGTTGGCACGTGGATCCGGGAGTTGATTGGTTGGAAAAAAACACAAGCTACGCCCACCTGGATTGGGCGATCCCCTTGTCCCAAAGTGCTTTGGTGCTGGTGGATGTATGGCAACGCCACTATCTAAAAGACACTGAAGAAAGAAGCGAAATCATCATCCAGGATAAACTTCTGCCGCTGATCACTACCTGTCGACAACACCATATGCCCATCATCCATGCACCCTCTCTTCCAGTAGCCAGAGAACATCCCAATTGGACAAATCTGATAGAGAAATCCGAAATGACAAAGCAACGGGATGACTGGCCGCCGATGGACTTTCGAACCCTGACTGGTCCCTATAAAACCTATCAACGCCCCTTTGAGCCAAGGGAAGAAGAGAGACAACAGCTTCCTGAACTGACCTTTCATCCTGATATCCAACCTTTGAGCAATGAACCAGTGATCGGCACGGGTGAAGAACTCCACCGTTTATGTAAAAGAGAAAACATTTTATTTCTCTTCTTTGCGGGGTTCAACACCAATGCCTGCATCCTAAGCAGGGATTATGGAACCCTTCAAATGAGCAATCGGGGCTATCAGGTAATTCTGATTCGCGACTGTACCACAGGGATGGAATCAGCAGATACGTATACCACGCTGGCCCAGACTCATGGGGCAATTCTTTTGTTGGAGATGTTCGGACAATATTCTGTAAGCTCGGATGAAATTACACATCATCTCTCATAACATAAAATATAGTTCAGTTGAGGCCATAGCCGACCTGCTCTTTGTATGATCAAATCAGCTTTATGTCAAATTTAATGAACCGAAGAAAGTTTTTTGCCCGTGCGGCAGCTTCTGCATCAGCGGTGGCGGTTGGGTCCCACCTGATGGCCTTTTCTGAAAAAAAGGGGGAGAAGCCAGTAGCCGGCAACCTGATGAAAGAGGTTTTGAAGTACCGTAAGATCGATTCCCATGCCCATGTCTTTTTCACAAAGGACAGTCCGGATACGCAAATTGAGTTCGCGGACAGATTAGGGATAGAGAAGTTGGTCATCTCTCGGCCAATGGCGCCAGGCAGCGTCGGGAAGCCCGAGGAATTCGTCAGCTGCAATAATCTGGTACACGAGGCGGTAAAAAAATACCCCGATCGTTTTATCGGTCAACCGACCATTAATCCCACTTATCCTAAGGAATCCCTGGAAGAGCTTAAACGGTGCAAGGACCTGGGAATGGTTGGGTTGAAATTGTACAACCACGTCAAACTAAACGATCCCCTCTTCTATCCTGTCATCGAAAAATTCATCGACTGGAAAATGATTATCCTGATGCACGTTGGGATTGGTCGTTCCAGGGTAGAATTCGATCCCGGGGAACCAAAAAATGTGACCATCCCTGAATACTTTATTGATGTGAGCCAACGCTATCCAGAAGCCATGTTTCAGTTGGCACACCTAGGCGGGGGTATCGATTGGCTGAATGCCTGTAAAGCGGTGAAGAACCTTCCCAATGTTTTTGTGGATGCATCCGGAAGCAATAATGCCGGAGGCATGCTTGATTACGCCATAGAGTATGTGGGCGAGGACCGCTTATTATTTGGCTGTGACAACAGCTTCTTCCAAGGAGTAGGCACCGTATTGTCCGCTAACCTTACGGAGAAACAACGGGAAAAAATCTTTTTTGATAATTATAATAATATTTTAAGAAAGGCAGGAAGACATGTTAATTGATTGTAACACCTATATCGGACACTGGCCTTTCCGCCAACTCGATCACAACACCTGTGCCGCCCGCCTCGAGCACATGGACGAACTGGGCGTCGATTTAGCCGTCGTAAGTAACCTAAATGGCATCTTTTATAAAAACCCACAAGCCGCTAACAAAGAGCTATACGAAGCCATTCGTGCAGAAAGGAGATTTTCTGACCGCTTTATCCCCTTTGCCGTGATCAACCCCCTTTTTGCAGGATGGAAGGACGACGTTGACGCCAGTATTGGGAAATTTGGGATGAAGGGGATTCGGCTATATCCCCAATACCATAAATACGACCTGGACCATCCGGCATGCGTAGAATTGGTGACAATTGCACGGGACAAAAACCTCCCTATTGCAATGTCCTTAAGAATGGTGGACAGCCGGCCCAGCTCATGGTTAGACATCCAAAACGAATGGGCGTTGAAGGATATTTTACCCATTATCAAAGCCGTTCCGGATGCGAAATTTCTAGTCTTAAATGTAGCCAATAATACCAGCCTGCAAGAACAGGAAATGGAAGCAGTCCGCCGGGCAAACCTTATCATGGACACATCAGGAAGGAACATTATCCACCTAGGGGCCATGTTGGAATCGTTCGGAAAGGACAAGTTTGCCTTTGGCTCTCACGCACCCTTATTAGATCACTACACGGGCTTGATCAGAGTGGAATCCTTAAGGGAAAACGAAGCAAATCAAACCACCAAGGACTTACTCCGATCAGGAAATATTAGGCAAATGCTGGATTTATAAAAATATCCTTGATATCATGCAGTCTCATATTAAAATAAACCACCGGAATAAACCGCTACACGAGCTATAAACAGAAGACAATGGATACATTGAACAAGTCATTGAGCAGAAGGAGCTTTATAAAACAAAACACCATCTTAGGTGTAGGCTCTATGTTGGCCTTAGGTGCTACCCCTAGCCTATTTGCAAGCCCGAAAGCAGGCCGTCCCGCGATATTGGGAGGCGATCCCATACACCAAGGGGGGTGGAGTAAGTGGCCGATTTGGGAACCTGAAACGGATGAGAAGCGGGTATTGGAGGTATTAAGAAGCGGCGTCTGGTCCCGAGCAGGAATCGTAAGTGAATTTGAAGCAAAGTGGGCAGAAACAGTCGGCACGAAGCGTTGTCTTACCTTGGTCAACGGCACCAACGCTTTGATAACATCGCTGATACAGTTGGACATAGGAGCAGGTGATGAAGTACTGGTACCGCCTTACACCTTTATCGCTACTGTAGCCGCCGTCTTGGCTGCAGGCGCCATGCCCATCTTCGTAGATATCGATCGCGACACCTTCCAGATCGACCCGAAAAAAATTGAAGCTAAAATCACTCCCCAAACCAAGGCCATCCTGCCCGTTCATATCTGTGGCTTACCCGCAGACATGCATAGCATTATGGAGATTGCGAAAAAACATAATTTACTGGTAGTCGAAGATGCCTGCCAGGCTTGGACCGCGGAAATAGACCACAAGCAGGTAGGCACCTTCGGAAACGCTGGGTGCTTTAGCTTCCAAAATTCTAAAAATATCCCCATTGGAGAAGGCGGCGCCATTGTAAGCAACGATGATGAATTTATAGACCGTTGTTTCTCGTATCACAACTACGGACACGCATATGGATCCATGGTAGGTGTAGTTGGTCCGGGAAGCCAGATGCCCGGAACCAAACTACGGCTGACGGAGTATCAGGCTGCTATAGGGTTAGCGCAACTTGTCAGATTTGAGGAACAGTCGCAGACGAGAAGTAAAAACGCGGAATACCTTCGGGACCAGATCAAGGACATCCCGGGAATATCTCCATATCGGTTGTACGATAATGTGACGCGTGCTGCTTACCATCTTTTCCCGTTCCGGTATCATCAGGAAGCATTCCAGGGATTGTCCAGGGAGGATTTTATGAAAGCACTTCGTGCGGAGGGCATCCCCTGCTCCAGCGGATATACTACTTTGAACACCATGCCATTTCTTAAAACCGCCTTTGAGTCGAAAAACTACACCAGGATGTATTCCAAGGAATTGTTGGATTACGAGAAATACATGGAGCACAATCAATGTCCCGAAAACGACATCCTTTGTAACGAAGAAGCGGTCTGGTTTACGCAAAACATGCTTTTGGGACCGCGCTCCGATATGGATGATATCGCCCGCGCGATACGGAAAATACATCAAAACGCTGATCAACTAAAAAAAGCCTCGTAATATGAAAAAAGCTCCATGGATAGCTTTTGCTTTAGCCCTATCGCTACCGCTGTGCCTTATCGCACAATCATCCCCTATGGCTAGCAAAGGGTGGAAAGCCGGAGTAGCCAAACAGGTGATTACACCTACAGAACCACTATGGATGGCGGGTTTTGCCTCCCGTACTGAGCCTGCCAACGGCACCTCACATGATCTATGGATCAAGGCACTGGCATTGGAGGATGCCGAAGGCTATCGATCCGTATTGGTGACCTCTGACTTACTTGGGTTACCTAAGGACCTCTCCGACAGGATCAGAGAGAGGTTAGCTACCAAGCATGGGCTCAATAAATCGCAGATTATTCTCAATAGCTCCCATACCCATTCGGCTCCGGTTCTGTCTCATTCCCTGTCAGACATTTACCCTATGTCTGAGTCCCATTTAAAAGCGGTAGAGAAGTATTCCTCTGAATTGGTGGAGCAAATGATCCAATTGGTAGGCGAGGCCATCGATCGCCTTGAACCTGCGGCGGTTTTTGCTCAAAATGGTGTCACCCGTTTTCAGGTTAACCGGCGCAATAACAGCGCAGTTCATCTGGAACGCCAGACTGAGTTAGCCGGCCCTATGGATCCTGCCGTCCCGGTGTTGAAAGTGGTCAATCTTTCAGGGGATATATTGGCGATAGCCTTTGGTTACGCCTGCCACCCTACGGTGTTGAGTGACTATGAGTGGTCCGGTGACTATCCAGGCTTCGCCCAAATTGAACTGGAGAAAACTTACCCCGGCACTACGGCCATGTTTTTCCAAGGAGCGGGTGCTGACCAAAACCCCTTGCCCAGGCATACGGTTCCTTTGGCTATCCAATATGGAAAAACCCTTGCCGCTGCCGTCGAGAGAGTTTTGTCTGAGGAAATGAAAGAACTGGAACCTACCCTTCATACCGCCTATGCCGAAGTTGATCTTCCTCTTACCGAGGCACCTACTGCTGAAGCACTCTCCGCTTATATCAATCAAGCCACAGGATACCAAAAACGGTGGGCAGAACGCCTCCTCAAACGACTTGAGGCTGGGGAAAAATTCGAGACGTCCTATCCTTATCCTGTTCAAGTGTGGAATCTGGGAGACCAGCCTATCTTTACGCTTGGAGGCGAGTTGGCCATTGGCTACGCCATTGAGTTAAAAAGAATTTTTGGGCAGCATGTTTTTGTCATGGGGTATTCTAACGACGTCATGTCCTATATCCCCACCACCGCCATTCTACGGGAAGGAGGATATGAAGGAGCTACGGCCCAGATGGTGTACGGACTGCCTAGCACCTGGGGATCTGATTCGGAAATCCTTATCCTCCACCAGCTTATCCGATTGGCCAAAGACGCTAAAGTCGCGCAACCGGAAGAAAAACTATTTTAACCCCTAAACATCAAAATCACACCGTGACATCAAAAAACAGTTCGACATTGATTGCCAAATCCTATTTCTCTGGCTTTGAAAAAGCGCACGACACCTATAACGCACTTTCCGCTGCCAGTGATGGAAAAATATATTATGTACTATCTTCTGATTCGCTTGAAGTAGGAGGAAAATTCTTCAGGTATGATCCATCTTCCGACCAGACCGAGTTTATCGCCGACCTCACCGAAGCCTGCGGTGAACAAGATCTCAAGGCGGTCCCCCAGGGAAAAAGCCATGTCAGGTTTTATGAACGGAACAAAAAGCTGTACTTCTCCACCCACGTGGGATATTACGAGTTGATCGAAGGCATGGACAGGCTACCCCAAAATCCTCCGGACGGGTACGGTAAGTATCCTGGCGGTCATTTCTTATCTTATGACCTATCGACCGGCGCCATGGAAGACCTGGCCTTGGTACCTCATGGCGAGGGCATGGTGTCGATGACCATGGACACTGCCCGGGGGCATTGCTACGGTATTACCTGGCCAACAGGGCATTTTATCCATTACGATATAGATAACGGGCAGCTCCATGATCTTGGTCCAATCTCGCATCGGGGTGAGGCCGGAATGCCCGGAGACGACTTCCGCACCCTTTGTAGATCCCTTTTGGTGGATCCCAGAGATGGTCAAGTGTACTTTTCGACGGCAGAAGGCGACATATACAACTACCTTCCGGATAACCTTCAAGTAAAGCGTCTGGAAAGCGTCAATCTACGGCGTGATTATTTCGGTCGCTATGACCCTACCCGGCCTGGAAGCATGGGGTACAACTGGAGAAAAATCTTTTGGTATCCACCGGAAGAAGTCGCGTACGGCGTTCATGGAAATTCAGGCTATCTTTTCCGGTTCGACCCCCGAAAAGAGCAAGTCGAAATTGTCCAAAGGATCACTTCTGAACCTTCGCAAAGATTAGGCATGTACGATCTGTTCAGTTATGGCTATCTTGGCTTCCAGCTGGGGCCTGATGGAGAAACAATTTATTATCTCACAGGCGGACCTATTTTCGACAATGGTAAATGGTTAAGGGGGGTAGATACCATTGCAAAAGGTGCCGCACGCGGAGAGGAAAACCTTCACTTTGTGACCTATCACATTCCTTCAGCGAAATATACCGATCATGGTCCCATTTTCTATAATAATGGGGCGAGGCCTACTTATATTAACTCTATTGCGGTGGGCAAAGATGGAAATATTTACACGCTCGCCCGATTTGAACACCAGGGCAAGATCATACAAGACCTGATCAAGATCCCTAACCCCTCACAAATTCATTAAACCTTTAACAGTACAATTCGAGCAATATGTCTTTTACTAAAAATGTTTGCTTTCTGTCAGCCGCCGTTCTTGCAGCTTTTTCCTGTACAGAAAAGCGGTATCCTGATCCACTATCTATTGAAGAGGCTTTAAATAGCTTTCAATTGCATGAAGATTTTGAGATTGAAATTTTTGCGGCCGAACCTCATGTAATGGATCCCGTGTCCATGGTTTTTGATGCCTCAGGTAATATCTATGTGGTGGAAATGCCTGACTATCCCTATAAGCCCGAGCCAGATCAAGGACAAGGAAAGATCAAAATGCTATGGGATAGAGACGGCGATGGCGTGATCGACGAAGCAACCGTATTTGCTGAGAACATTCCCGACGCCACCAACGTCCACCCCTGGAAGGATGGGTTGTTAGTTACCGCGGCTCCTCACATTTGGTACTTTAAGGATACCGACGGGGACGGCGTAGCTGACTCTAAAGAAGCGCTTTTTTCCGGCTTCTTCGAAAACAACTCTGAGGCTCAGATCACCAATCTTCGCTTTGGTGTGGACAACTGGTTCTATGCCGCAAACAATGGCCAACATGGCGAGGTGACTTTTAGCGAAAAGCCGGAGGAAACCCCTCTGCCGATGCGCGGATCGGATTTTAGGTTCCGGTTGGACCGCGGGGAATTTGAAAGAACTACCGGTCCGGCTCAGTATGGTCAGACCCTGGATGATTGGGGCAACAGGTTCTTTACCCAAAACACCATCCATATTCACCAAGTAGTGATTCCAAGAAGGTATGTACACCGACATGCCCATTTACCTTCGACTGTATCTATCAGCAATATTTCTGATCATGAGTTGGAAATGTTTCAGGAAACGCCGCCACCTTATTGGAGAGCCGAAAGAACCAGAAGAAGAAACGAAACCTATCAGGAACAAAACTTGGACCGAGTGGAACATGCTGAAGATCATTTCACAGGCGCCTCAGGCGGCACCATCTATTTGGGCGATGCTTTCCCTGAGGATTTCTACGGCAATATCTTTACTGGAGAGGTGGCTGGAAATTTAGTGCATCGCGACGTGCTCACTCCGCATCCTGAAAACCCCACTTTCATTGCCAGCAGGGCACCCGAAGAAGCTGACAAAGAATTTCTATCCTCGACGGATCCATGGTTCCGTCCTTCTGAATTTACGGTCGGACCTGATGGCTATTTATATGTAGTGGACATGTACCGGCAGCATATAGAGACCCCGGTATCCATTCCGGATGATTTAAAAGAAGAGATGGATTTCGATTATGGCAAGGAGCACGGGAGAATCTATAGAATCAAACCTAAACAAGATAACACACGAACGCTGAACGATACCGATATCAGGAGTAAAACCGTGACAGAATGGGTGGAGCTACTGACACATCCAAACCATTGGTGGAGAAACCACGCGCAGAGACTGCTTTTGGAAGAGCAAGAAAAGACAGTGATTCCGCAAGTTCAGGCATTGTTGGAAGAAAATGAAGATCCAAGAACCCGTCTTCATGCACTATACGTGCTTGAAGGAATGGAAGCCTTAGATGCTCAGATCGTCCGGCGGGCCATAAAAGATGCCCATCCCTCCGTGCGTGAACATGGGATTAGGCTGGCAGAAAAATTTCCTGAGAATCTACCACAGATTGTTGAGGCCATTGATGATACAAATCCCAAGGTTGCTTTTCAGGCTACGTTAAGCCTAGGGGAGTTTTCGGGAGCAGAAGTGGTCAAGGCTTTGGCTAAGGTGGCGGCACGACAAGGAGGTAACAACTGGTTTAGAACCGCCGTTCTGAGTTCGGAAGCAGGATCTTCCATGGAACTACTAGAGCAATTGGTAAACAACAACTACTTCAACGACGAGGATGAAGCCAAAACAGCTTTTTTCACGGCTTTCTCTCATGTAGTAGGCTCAAGAAATCAGGCGGAGCAGGTGAAACTCTTTCTGGATTTTCTAGCCTCGCAAGCTGAAGGCTTTCAAAAAGCCGGGATAAATGGGTTCGTCGCTGGTCAAGCTAAAACAGCAGAATTAAAAGAGAGACTAAAAAGCACGGAAGAATATGCTGAAATGAATGTTCAAGAAGCGCTTCAGGAAATCAGATCTACCTTGGGAATATAGCCTCAACGAAACGGAAAACATTGATGAGCAACTTTCGGAAATTATACTTGGCGTTATTCAGTATCATGTTGTCCATCCCTGGAGTTATAGCTAAGGACGGGGCACTCGACAAACCGAACGCTAAACCCTCCCAACCGGCTCATATTGTTTTTTTGATCAGTGAAGATCCTGATAACTACGATGCCCATCTGACCATTCCTATTTTTGCGCAGCAACTGAAAAAGGAACTAGGTTATCAGGTAACGGTATTGCGAGGTACGGGGGAACGGCAAGCTTTCGAATTTCCGGGGCTGGAAGCACTTAAAGAAGCAGATCTCGTGGTGCTTTTTGCCAGGCGATTGGCGCTTCCCAAAAAACAGATGAAACTTATCCAGTCCTACCTCAACAAGGGAAAGCCCTTGGTAGGGATCCGTACCGCCAACCACGCCTTTGCTGTCCGGGAAGAGAATATTCCAAGAACACATACTGATTGGTGGGATTTTGTACCTAAAATCCTGGGTTGTGAAAATCGAGGTTATGGTCCAGTGGGTCCCGGGACCTTTGTTCGTGCGGTGCCTCAGGAGCACAGTAATCCCGTACTCACCGGGATCGCCCGTGACGCTTGGCATAGCAAAGGCAATTTGTATCTGGTAGCCCCCCTACTTGATACCGATGCCACGGTATTATTGGAAGGTCAGTCAGATGGTAAGACAGAGCCCATAGCCTGGACCAGAAGGGCGGGAAGCAGCCGCGTGTTCTACACTTCCCTAGGATATCCTAGCGATTTTGATGTCCCGGAATTCAGGCAATTACTTATCAATGGAATTCGGTGGGCTTTAGAAGAAGAAATAGTTTTGTAGGTTAACAGTAAAAAAATGAAGAATACGAGAAGACAATTTATCCACACATGTATCGGCCTCGTCAGCGGCGGTTTGGTCTTGAACGCATGTGGATCAAGCGACACCAAAGAAACTAAAGAAGAAGCTTTTGTTGGAGATCCTTGTGAAAACATGGCGGGGATCACTGAAGAGGAGATAGCTAAGAGAAAGCAGCTTGGCTATGTAAATAAAAGCCCCATTCCAGAAAACCGCTGTGACAACTGTCAGCTTTATATACCCCCCAAGTCAGATAAAGAATGCGGAGGCTGTATGCTGTTTAAGGGACCTGTCTATGCAGAAGCTTATTGCACCTATTGGGCACCGCAATTGTAAAACTTAACCCTTGGAACATGAAGTTTTTTTTAAGTCCGAACCTGTATCGCCACTTTCTTATAATTCTGTGGGCTGTGTGGGGCACAGGTCAAATCTGCGCGCAGCAGACCGGAAGCCCCCGTGGATTACTGCTCTCCACCTTTGATGTGGATGCGACCCCGCCCATAAGTAGTCCGCTCACCTATGATTCGACCGCCAATAGCTGGGATTTGGGCTTGCGGGCGAAGGGGATCGTGATACAAGGAGCAGGCCTGCCAATTGTCTTAGTGGCCATTGATTGGATTGGCATTGCAAACGAAAGTCAGGATGCCTTTAAAAGTGCATTGGCGGAGGCTGCCCATACCACTCCAGAGCGGGTTGCGGTGCACGCACTCCATCAGCACGATGCCCCCATCTCGGATTTCGGCGCCGAAAAAATGCTTATAGAGGCGGGCTTAGATCCCGCTGCCTTCGAGAGCAGTTTTGATAAAGAAGTAATCCGGCGTCTTCAGGCAGCCATACAAGTTTCACTTAAGTTTGCCCAACCGGTAACTCATATCGGAACAGGTGAGGCGGCCGTCGAAAGCGTCGCTTCCAACAGGAGGATACTGGGTCCGGATGGAAAAGCCATCTTCTCACGGACGTCTTCTACCAAGGATTCCACCATGCGGGCTAAACCAGAGGGATTGATTGACCCCATGGTTCAGTTGATCAGTTTTTGGAATGAAGAAGAGCCCTTATCGGTATTGAGCTACTACGCAGTGCACCCACAGAGTTATTATTTGACAAAGGTTGCCAACCCTGACTTCCCAGGCGTTGCAAGATTTCTCAGACAGTTGGCAGTTCCTGAGGCCCTCCACATCCATTTTAACGGTGCCGGGGCGAATATCACTGCTGGCAAATACAATGACGGTTCCCCTGAAAATAGGTTGATCTTGGCCGAAAGGATGGCAGAAGGCATGAGAAAAGCTTGGGAAGCTACCGAGAAACATCCTATCAGTGCAGTCGATGTAGGATGGACGGTGGAGCCAGTGGCATTAAAACCCCGACCTGACCTCCATCAATTGGAAGAACAAATGTATTCCGAGGGCTACCGCTTCCTCTCCAACAACATGATTAAACTAGCTTGGTGGAAACGGGCAGAAGCTGGAAAGACTATTGATATTTCTTGTTTAAAATTGGGGCCCGTCAGGGTCCTCCATATGCCGGGTGAACTTTTTGTTGAATATCAACTGGCGGCCAAAGCCGAAAGACCGGATCTATTTGTAGCCATGGCAGCCTACGGGGATTATGGGCCCTTTTACATTGGCGATTCTGCCGCCTATGGCCAAGGCGGATACGAGGCCGTCACGAGTCCGGTGACCCCCGAAGCAGAAGCCGTGCTTATGAAGGCTGTACGGACGCTCCTCCATGAGGGCGGGACCACCGATGTTCCACGTCCTAAAAGCAAAGCCGAGGTCTTAGAAGGCATGGAGGCGGCTATGGGTGACCTTCCGGACAGGGAAAATTTGCCACCTATGAACATCGAGGTTCTCGACAGCCGCCGCGAATCCAATTACACAAGACAATCCATTGTTTTTACGGTTGCCGAAGGCGAAGAAGTACCAGCATATTTATACATCCCCGACCGGAACGCTTCTCTGGACAAGCTCCCCGCCATGCTTGTCCTTCATGGTACCGGTGACCTTGGAAAACAACTAGTTGATGGAAAAAGCCACTTGGCTAATCGCGCTTTAGCCAAAGAGTTAGCAGAAAGGGGCTATGTGGTGATCGCCCCGGATTACCCGAGTATGGGTGACCTGAAAGACTATAATTTCGACACAGACCGTTATGCATCGGGTACGATGAAGGCCATCTTTAACCATATGCGTAGTGTGGACTTACTGACAGAGCTGGCGGAGGTAGACCCAGAACGAATTGGTGTGATTGGGCATTCCCTCGGGGGGCACAACGCGATCTTTGTCGGTGCTTTTGATCCTAGACTGAAGGTCATCGTCAGCAGTTGTGGATGGACACCTTTCCGCCACTATGATATTGGCGAGGAAGCCTCCCAGCGATATGGCGGGAGGCTTGGCCCTTGGGCGCAAGACAGGTACATGCCCTTGATCCGAGACAAATTTGCCCTAGACGAAACCCAAATTCCCTTTGATTTTCCAGAAGTAATTGCTTCTCTTGCGCCGAGGGCATTTTTCACCAACTCACCGAAAAACGACAGCAATTTTGATGTCCAAGGGGTCCATAAAGGACTAACCATTATCACCGCGGCCTATCACAAAGAAGGGGCCTTGGACAATCTTCAGGCACACTTTCCTGCTGCCGGGCACGACTTCCCCACTGAGACGCGCTTGGCTGCCTATGAATTCATAGATAAAGTACTGCAGCACCACCCAAGTAAATCGGCACTGGAGAATGCAGAGCCCTAGTAACATTTACGCCACCTTCAACTAAATTGCACGGCGAACAGAAACGCAAATGAACCATTAAGATCTGCAATGAACAAAACTCTTCGTATACTGGTCTCGTGCCTTTTAGTCCTGTTTCTAGCCACTTCCTGCCAGATCCACAAAATCATTGAACTTCATGCAGATTCGAGTTGGTGCTGGTTTCAAGATGACCGTGCGCTGGTGGATGGGGATCAGCTCGTCTATTCCGGGGTGACCTCTAAAGGGGCAAATATTGTCTCCAGCTACAATTTCATCACCGAAGATACGCTAACAGTTACATTGAATCATGATTCCCTACCTCCTGATGACCACAACGTCGGGGTCTTGATGGTTCGTCCGGATGGAAGGTATCTGAGCGTGTATGCCGGCCATGGGATAGATCAATGGATGCGATACCGCATTTCCTCTTATCCCGGAAACATCCGTCATTGGGAACCTGAAGAGCTGATTGATGTAGGCGGAAGGGTCACCTACTCCAATGTTTATCGCTTGGGCAGGACAGGAGCCACCTATAATTTTCACCGCGGTATCAACAGGAACCCAAATTATATGGTATCTACTGATGATGGCATTTCATGGAAGTACGGAGGCCGTTTGTTTGAATTTGAAGGAAGGCCTTATGTCCGGTACGCTTCTGATGACAAAAGCAGAATTCATTTTATCACAACAGAGGAACATCCGAGGCATTATAACAATGGTATCTACCATGCGTATATCGAGGATGGACAAGTGTTTCGGTCAGACGGAACCATAGCGGGAGCATTAAGTGAAACATCCTCCAGCAGCTTACAACCGCAGGATTTCACGGTGGTTTTCGCAGGTAGTGGGCAAGAAAGGGCGGATGTAGCCTGGACCAGCGACATCCAATTGGATCAGAATGGCCACCCGTATATTGTCTTTTCGGTCACCAAAGACCCTATTGCTTTGGGAGAGACAAAAAACACACAGGAGGGTGGTTTTGACCACCGATATCACTACGCCCGATGGGACGGCCAGCGTTGGCATGAGTCTGAAATCGCTTTTGCGGGATCGCGCCTGTATCCTGGTGAGAACGAATATACCGGCTTGATTACGCTGCACCCTACCCGTCCAGATGTGGTTTATCTCTCATCAGATGTACATCCCAAAACTGGCAAGGTACTGATGACCCAAGGGCAGCGGCGTAGAGAAATTTTTCGGGGAACAAGCAAAGATGGCGGCGCCAGTTGGCGATGGAAGCCTATCACCCGAAGATCCACTGCAGACAATATAAGGCCTATCGTATTAGAATATGCCGGAAAGGAGGTCTTTATATGGCTGCGAGGCCGATACACCAGCTATAAAGATTATGATTTAAACGTGATAGGTCGGGTTCCAAGAAGCAACTGATTAACTGGTCAGCGAGAAAAAATGCGGGATCACCGCAAGTCATACACAGAGATAAAAAAGCCTTCCATGAAATTTCATGGAAGGCTTTATAACATCTAAAACAGCTAGTTTACTTGGCCCAATAGTCCACCACCAATACATCTTCCAAATGCGGGATTAAAACCTGGACAAATGCTTGATGGTCTGGATGAGGTAGGTAGACGTCACGGTCCCCCTCACTTTCAAACGTCACGAAAAAGCAATGGGTAAAGCCCTTGTCATTTCCCTCTGGGCTGTTATTGATCCCCCATTCGTAATCTCTGATTTCCTTGATCTTACCCTCTAGGGCATGGAATGCATCTTCTACTTTTTTGATGTCCTCTGGGGATGTCCCTTCTTTAAATTTGATCAGCACGACGTGCCGCAACAATTCTTTCATGTCGGATTCTTGGTTTGTATCGGTAATGTTATTGGTTCCGCTTTCTACTGAAGCGGTCTCGGTATTGCAAGACATCAGCAGCGGAAAAAGAAATGCAAATAGAAAAAGATGTTTCATAGAAGTTTAAGAATAATTGGTTGAAGCACAAATTAACAAAAAAGAGGGGTAGTAAAACCTTAAAACCAAAAAAAAATAAATTTTCTATTTTTCGACCTAAAAGATCACTATTATTAGGAAGATTTTACGATAAGAGCAAAGACTTCTATAATTCATGGACAATATTGATCTCGTGTATGTCGTCGATGACGATCCTCTTTACATTTTCAGTATGAAAAAAGTGTTGAAACTGACAGAGTTCTGTAACGAAGCCAAGTTTTTTAAAAATGGACAAGAGGCACTTGATGATCTAATTCCCCAGCTAGAAGAAGGCATTTTGCCTGATATCATGTTCCTAGATATTAGCATGCCGCTAATGAATGGCTGGGAACTGCTAGATCATCTGGTAAAATATCCGCGGGCCCGCGAAATGAAGATATTTATCGTCTCCTCGTCAATCGACCCCTATGACACGGGTAAGTCTTCTTCCTATCATATCGTCACCGATTATATTTACAAACCGATCACCATCGAAAAAATGAAAGAACTGAAGGCAACTTTGCGCTCTTAGCAGCAAAGGGAATTAAAATCGGATGTCAACCTTCTTTTCGTCTTAGCTGCTTTTTTTTGGATTGTTGCTTTTTGGCATCAAGTCGCTTTTGGACTGCTGCTTTACTGGGTTTAGTCGCCTTTCGGGCCTTTTTCGGCGCAAATGCCTTTTCTATTAAGCGATGGAACTTGATCGTCACCTCTTCTTTGTTTTGAAACTGTGAGCGATGGTTTTGGGCGCTTAATGAAAGCATCCCCTCTTTAGATATAAATGAGGAAAGCCGCTGGAAGATTAAACGCTTTTCTTCTTCATCCAACAATTGAGACTGCTTTACATCTAACCGGAGGGTTACCTGCGTGTTGACTTTGTTGACATTTTGTCCGCCCGGCCCGGTACTCCGCGAAGCAGAGAATCGACACTCTTTTATAAGTTCCTTTTCTCTGATTTTTTTGACTAGGCTCATGGTGCGGACAAGTTTCTTTAGTGCGGGTGTAAATTTATAGAATGAATCCTTATCTTCGACCTGATAATTTAGCAAGCGAGTGCTTCCTTATCTGCTATTTTTCATTGAGTCTACATCCTAAAACCATATGAGCCCTCTTTTAGTTTTTGGTGTCATTTCAGCTTATTTTCTACTGCTCATCCTCATTGGCTACCTCACCTCCCGCAAGTCGGACAGTCTTACCTTCTATAATGGCAATCGGGAGTCGCCCTGGTACCTGGTAGCCTTCGGTATGGTCGGAGCCTCTCTCTCGGGAGTCACCTTTATATCGGTGCCGGGAGAGGTAGGTAATACCAATTGGGCCTATCTCCAATTCGTTATGGGCAATATGGTAGGCTATGCCATCATCGCCCTGATTCTTATCCCTTTATTCTATAGAATGAACCTCATTTCCATCTATGAATATTTGAGAGAACGTTTTGGCCCTAAAACCTATGTCTCCGGCTCCCTGATCTTTTTGGTATCCCAGACCATTGGTGCATCCTTCCGACTCTTCCTGGCTGCGGCGGTTTTACAGATTGCATTCTTCGATGCATTTGGAGTTCCTTTTTACGTTTCTGTGTTTACCACAATAGTGTTAATCTGGCTATACACCTTTAAAGGAGGAATCAAAACGATTGTTTGGACGGACACGCTTCAGACCGCTTTCTTGCTACTAGCTGTCATTGTCAGCATTATCATCATCTCGGACCATCTTGATCTTAGTAGTACAGCAATGATGAACCTGGTAGTGAAGAGCGATCTATCTGATGTTTTCGTATGGGACGGCCTCTCCGGCCAGAATTTTTTCAAAATGTTTATTGCGGGGATTTTTATCACTATCGCCATGAATGGTTTGGACCAAAACATCATGCAAAAGAACCTTACCTGCAAGAACCAAGGGGAAGCGCAAAAAAACATTTTCTGGTTTTCCATTTCCTTTTTTATCTCCACACTGTTTTTTCTTGCGTTAGGCGTGTTGATTTATCACTATGCGTTCCAAAACAATGTAGCCATCCCAGCCGCTTCGGACGAACTCTATCCGCTTTTGGCATTGAATCATTTTGGAACTTTTGCGGGAATAGTATTTATGATAGGCATTATCGCCGCTGCCTTCTCCAGTGCGGATTCCGCTTTGACAGCCCTCACTACTTCCTTCTGCATTGACATCCTCAACCTTCCCAGCCGGAAAGGCCTGGACCAAGAAAAGATAAGACTGGGCGTTCATATCATGTTTAGCTTTATTATGTTTGCCACGATTGTTTTATTTGACCAAATCAACGACAAAAGTGTGGTGAGCGCGGTTTTCAAAGCTGCGGGCTTCACCTACGGCCCCCTTCTAGGCTTGTACGTGTTTGGCCTAAGCAGCAAACTGAATATTAGAGACCGATGGGTCCCTCTTATCTGTGTTTTGAGTCCGTTGGCCTCCTATGTCCTCGACCGAAATTCCGCGACTTGGTTTGGAGGATACCAGTTCGGTTTCGAAATTTTGCTCATTAATGCGGCATTTACCTTTTTGGGCTTAATCATAGTGATTAAAAGAAGATAGAAGGGCGGTGCAAAGCTAAGAGCTGGGCCCTTAATCGTAAGCGCTGTTTTGTTGATCAAAAATCAGCTATTGGCATGACAACGGTCATCCTTAGCACCAAGGGAAGCGCCTACCTTTAGGATAATTTAATTGTTACTTTATCCTAGTTAATGAATACAGCCGCCCCACACCTTTTCCATATTCCTGTAATGGGATTGGGATTTACCATTGATACTCCCCTTAAGGTCGCCCGTTTTGGAATCTCTTCCGTGTTGTCCATTGTAGAAGATGAACTTCTGGAACGCATGCGTGAGTTCTATTGCAAGTCGGAAAACTTACCCTTCAAAGCCCACAGCAACCAAGATCCTGATTTTAGAGCGAAGCGAATCACCTCGTATTTGGATCTGCTAGATGATCTTGTAAAAATGCAGATCCGTCGTATCAGGACGGAGGCCTTCGTTCCCGGTACAGACATCACCCAGTATTTTGACATGCTTCCCGAGCAAAATGCAAGCAAAAAACTATACTTAACGATGTTGAATTCTTCGGGAACAAAACGGGAAGAGCTTCAACAACAACTTCGTGCTCTAATCCAACCGGGTAATATCGATGTCAACATCATGACCAAGGTGGACAAAATGAACTACGATCAGGAAGGGGCCCCTCTCCCATTGGACTGTTCTGATGCACTCGCGGCTTTGAGAGGTTTTGCAAAAAGCGTTTTGGCTTCCTCCGTAGTATTTTCCGCAGGGCTAAATCCAAGGCTCTACAGCTATTGTGAGGCATTTGACGACTTTTTTCCCTCTGAGGACAACATGCCTAAGAAAAAAATCATTTTGAAGGTCAGCGACTACCGCTCCGCATTAATTCAGGGCAAATTTTTAGCGAAAAAAGGGTTGTGGGTCTCAGAATTCAGGGTGGAATCAGGTCTTAACTGTGGGGGCCATGCTTTTGCGACCGAAGGCCTGCTCATGGGACCGATCCTAGAAGAGTTCAAAATCAAAAGGAAACAACTGCAGGATGAGCTTTTTCTTCTTTGCAACCAAAGCCTCCAATCCAAAGGCAGACGGGTATTCCCAAAAAAACCGGCCCTGAAAATTACGGCACAAGGCGGCTTAGGTACCCCCGAAGAGAACCAATTGCTACTTTACCACTACCAACTAGACAGTGTAGGATGGGGCAGTCCCTTCCTGCTGGTGCCAGAAGCCACCAATCTGGATGAGGAATCTTTACAACAACTTGCCGGCGCCAGCCCATCGGATTACTATCTCAGTCACGCTTCTCCCCTAGGAGTTCCTCTTAACAACTTTCGAAAAAGCAGTTCGGAGGCACAAAGAAAAATGCGTATTGAGAAGAACAGACCCGGCAGTCCCTGTTATAAGAAATATCTCTCTTCTAACACAGAGTTTACAGAACAGCCTATCTGTACCGCATCAAGACAGTACCAACATCTAAAAATAAAACAACTTTTAGGAAGCGGCTTGGCACCTGACGTCCAGCGGGAAGAGATTAGGAAAATAGAAGAAAAAGACTGCCTTTGCGAGGGCTTAGGTGCATCGGCTTTATTAAAAAACAAGCTTTCTCCAGCCCACAACCTGAAGGCAATATCCCTTTGCCCCGGCCCCAATTTGGCTTATTTTTCCGGTACCTTTTCGCTCAGAGAGATGGTTGACCACATTTATGGTAGAGCGAATCTTCTTAACCAACTCAAGCGGCCACATGTATTTATTAATGAGCTCCAGATTTATCTGGATTATTTCAAGAATAATCTAATAGGGAGCTTGAATACCATGACCTTCAAAAAGGAAAAGCAGTTGGAGGCATTTATAGAGAACCTATCCAAAGGAATCAGTTATTACAAGAGCATGCCGGCCATTCTTGGTGCAGAATCTACGCGACTTCTGGAGGAGTTTGATGCGGAATTGACCAAGCTTTCGGTCACCGTACAACAAGTCTAACAGAGCACCCTGCGCCAAGGCAGCACAATCTTAATGGATAGAACAAGCTTCTGGCGAGGTGAAGGTCTATGGTGTTTCCGATGAAAAAAAAGCATCGGAAACATCTTTTTTTTCTGAGACAATCCCAAGACTACTTGAACAACATCTTTTCCACCGCCTTTCCGTTTATTCTATAGTTTAATTTTTTTCTCTACGTACTTAAACACTATTATTTTGCCTTACAATATAAAATTTTAATAAATAGGAAATTATGCAATTGTGCGTATATTAGTTAAGGATTACTATGGACTATGAACCCGAACTATCACGAAGGAAACCCAATTGACTTTTCATCTCTGTTATCGCTTCTGTCCATCGCTGTTTTTATAGCTGATGATAAAGGCCAGATCATTTTTTGCAACAAGGCATGTGTAACAGCTCTTGGTCCTCTCGAGCGCAATCCATTCGCATACGCACGCACCAGTGCAAATGGTCTGTACGATTTCATGGGGGTTTGCCGGGAAGTGCTGATGGGGAAACAGCCTGAACGGGCGCTGGTCACTATTTCCCACCCGGACACCCATAAAACCGCCTGCTTTAAACTTTCCGCCAAGCTTTTTTCGGAAAAGTATGTGTTATTTACCGCAATAGATCATACCGAAAAGGTTAAACTTGAACAGCTGATAGAAGAGAAAAAAGAACAATTCTTTTCGATCATGAGCTCCCTGGGTGACTTGGTTTTTAAAATAGATCACAAAGGGTATGTTACGAAAATCTGGTCCTTAGCCCCTCCCCCGTCTTCCCCTTTTTTTAGCATAGCGGAGGGAATACATCTCTCCGAGTGCTTTCCCAGCAGCATTGCTGACACTTTAGCAAGTGCCATTGTCGATGTTGTGGACACATCTGTGGCCAGTCAAGTGGAGTTTTGTTGTTCTAACGGTGGCTCAGAGCAATGGTTTTCGTCTCAAATCTCCCTTGTTAAACCAACTTCCGGAGTAAGGGAAGTGATTGTAATTACTAAAGAGACAACGGAAGAGAAGAAAAACCAGCAAAGAAGCGCATATAAAAGCAGGCTGATCCATCAGCTCACCTCCATCAAAGATGGGCCACTGCTTCACGTCATCGAGGGAGATCCCCCAAAATATAACTTTATTTCTGGAAATCTTTTCTCCATCACCCGGTATACCGAAGATGAGCTTATTGCTAAAGATTGGTTAAACCTCATCCACGAGGATGATCGGGAAACGGTATTGTCCAATATCAGGGAATTGAAATCGGAACCCCAGCGGACTCATGTAGACCTGGTGTACAGGATCGAAAGCGCCAACGGAGACACAAAGTGGGTGAACAACCACATTTCCAAGACCGATGCGGAAGCGGGGGAAGTACTGATAGGAGTTATCCTAAATGTAACGGAACTTCATTTACTCCATGACAAACTGAAACAAAGGGACAGAATTCTAACTAACACCAGCAAGGTGGCTTTGATTGGTGGTTGGGAATTTGATCTGAAAAACAACAGGTTCAACCTGACAGAGGAGATTTATCGCATTCATGAAAGAGACCCGGCGAAATTTGAAATAGAAAAATCGCCTGACTACTACATCGAGGAACACCAACCCATCATTAAGCAATACCTTGAAGATCTTATCCAAAAAGGCAAAAATTTTGATGACGAGCTGCTGCTGTTAACGGGGAAGGGAAACCAGAAATGGATTAGAACGGTCGGCTGCGCAGAGTGGAACAATGGGCAAATCACCCATATCTATGGAATTATCCAGGATATCGATCAAAAAAAGAAACAAGAACTGATTCTTGAAGACAATGAAAGGCGCTTCAATGCCGCCTTTGAACTAGCACCATTGGGCATTGGCCTTCTGTCCCTAAGCGGTCATTGGTTAAGAATAAACACCGCCTTGACCCATTTTTTCGAACTCCCCAAAGATCAGTTGATAGATATTCCTATGCCAGATCTGAAACTAACAAATGGTGCAAGTAAATCTTTTGACATGGATTGGATCAGCCAACACCCCGATAAAACCCATCAATGGGAGCAAACCTACCTCACCGAAAGTGGTAAAACGAAATGGGGGCGGTTTAGCATCAGTGCTGCAAAAAATGAACAAGGAGAGGTATTGTATTTTATCCTCCAGGTAGTAGATATAACGGAAAGAAAACACTATGAGCGAAAGCTGATTGCCGCTAGAAAAGAGGCTGAGAAAGCGAACCGGATCAAATCCGATTTCCTTTCGACAATGACCCACGAAATCCGCACGCCCTTGTCCGGCGTAATAGGCATCACCAATCTTCTCCTGGATGAGATAAAAGACCCCGCACATCTGGAACAACTAAGAGCTTTAAAGTTTTCGTCAGATAGTCTACTCCTGCTTGTCAACGATATTTTAGATTTTTCAAAAATCAGGTCCGGCGTCCTGTCTCTTGAATCAAAGCCTTTTAACCTAAAACGGGTAGTGGAAGCCATAGAAGAGCTAAACTCACCCCGTGCCACTGAGAAATCCAATCAAATAGTGATCAAGTATGACCAGGATCTGGCCATTGATTATATAGGAGACGAGCTCCGAATCGGCCAAATTTTAAACAACTTGGTCCACAATGCCGTTAAATTTACCCAGAACGGTCTCATTGTTATAGGCGTAAAAAAAATGGATAGTGTCGAGAACAAGCATCAGCTCTTATTTTCTGTCGAGGACACAGGCATCGGCATCCCTTACGACAAGCAATCATCAATTTTTGAGCAGTTCACGCAAGCAGACCCATCCATTAGTAGAAGATATGGAGGGACCGGACTTGGGCTATCGATCGTCAAGGGCTTGACAGAAGCAATGGGGGGCAGGACACACCTGGTCAGCGAACCTTCCAAAGGCACGACCATTTCTTTTGAACTCCAGTTAGAAGTAGCCAATACTGGACCTCACCTCGCTGATTTGGACAAGCAGGAGGCAAAGGACCTACAAGGAAAGACCATCTTACTAGTGGAGGACAATCCTGTTAGTATGCTGGTATCGACCCAATACCTAAAAAAATGGAATGCCCATGTCATACAAGCGGTAGACGGACAAAAAGCGGTAGAGCAGTATTTTGAAAATCACGAAAAAATCGATCTTGTCCTGATGGACATTAATATTCCGCTCTTAAACGGTTACGAAACAGCAGTGCAGATAAAGAAAGTGAATGCTTCAGTCCCGATAGTTGCCGTGACGGCTTCCACCGATGAGAATGTAAAGCTTAGAAATTTGGTTCAGGCTTATTTGTTCAAGCCCTTTGACACCGATGATTTTTACAGGACAGTAAAAGAGCATATAAAATAACTTAAATTTAAACCCGATATACATTTTTGTAATGCCGCCAAGATGAAAATATTAGTACCTACAGACTTTTCAGATAACGCTAATAATGCCTTCGATTTTGCCAAAAAACTCGCTCGTCTCAACCAGGGTACGGTTACCTTGCTGTATGCCTACCACAACGTGTATGACTTTGCCATGCAATCTGCCGCTATTTCGGTTCAAATTAAAGAAGAGGCACAAAAAGCCATGCGGGAATTGGATACAGGTCGAGACCCGAAAATCAAAGTGGATTACAAAATCGTTCAAGGGTATGTGGCTACAACAATTGCATCGACTGCCTACCGCGAAAACTATAATCTGATCGTTATGGGCACCCAGGGAGCAAGCGGAATCACCAAAACATTGGTCGGTTCCAACACAGCCCACGTCATTAAGGATAGCATGGTGCCTGTACTAGCGGTACCTTCCCAAGCTTCCTTCGAGATGGTCAAACAGATTGTGGTGTCTTTGGAGTGGAAGGTGTCAGAGCAACAATTTTTTGAGCGCCTGTTTCAAATTACCCAACAGTGGGGATGGCCGTATCGAACTCTCCATATAAAATTACCAGAAGAAGAAGAACCATCTAAAGAGGTCGTAAGTCAATTAATACGCTTCCTCCAACAAAGCAGCCCAGAGATAACTCACGATCATGTGGTAGCCAAAAACGTGACAGATGGAATGGCCACTTACTTGGAGAACACAAACGGCAGCTTGTTTGTCATGTTTTACAAGAAAAAGCCATTTTTTGAACACCTTCTTCACAAAAGCCGAATCGAGAAAATGGCCTATCACACCCACGTGCCCTTGTTGGTCATTAAATGAAAAGCAATTGACAGCCCTATTACGGACGTTGCCAAACATAGGAGCTAGACCATCAGCTGAATAGGAATATTTCCCTATATTTAACGCGTGTATTCCCAAATATGATAACCAAACCATGAAGAAAACGTTAATCCTTGGCTTCTTCAGCCTTTTTTTCACCACCTATGCTTCCCTTGCACAAATGGGGAAGGTGTACGACAACCTTACCGTCAACAGTAAGATCCTAAAAAGCGACAGGAAATTTGCCATTTACCTGCCTCCGGATTATAACACGTCAGAGCGAAGCTACCCCGTATTGTATTTGCTCCATGGCGCAGGAGATGACCAAACCGGCTGGGTTCAGTTTGGTGAAGTGCTGCACATCACCGACAAAGCCATCAGGGTAGGTGATGCTACACCGATGATCATTGTTATGCCGGACGCTGACACCGGTAGAAGGGGTTACTTCAACGATATTAGGGGAGACTGGGATTATGAGGATTTCTTTTTTGAAGAACTCATTCCCCATATCGAAAACACCTATCGGGCCAAAACACAAAAACGTTATAGAGCAATTGCTGGTCTGTCCATGGGAGGAGGAGGTACCTTTATGTACGCTCTACACCGACCCGACCTCTTTTCTGCCGCAGCTCCTTTAAGTGCCTATATAGGTCCTTTGTCACTGGAACAAGCCAAAGAAAGAATGCCTAAAGACGCAAATTTGTCCGATGCGCAAATCAAGTCCTACTTCGAGCGTCACAATGCGATTAGCCTGATTGAAAATATGCCGGAAGATCAGAAAAAAGCGGTTCGCTGGTACATCGACTGTGGGGATGATGACTTCCTTTATGAAGGCAACAGCTTGGTCCATATTGCAATGAAAAAGAACGAGGTAGCCCATGAGTTCAGGATTCGGGATGGCGGCCATACTTGGTCTTATTGGAGAGAATCCTTACCTGAAGTCCTGAAGTTTGTTTCAGCGAGCTTCCACCAGTACTAAGATTTAGCATCAAAAAGAGGAGTTTATGTTGGTCTTCCACCATGATCTCCTCTTTATCGTTATTGATCGGGAGGTTTCCCAGGCGTTTGGACCATGGCCATCGCCTTTCAGGCCTGGTGGATTTTTTTACTTGCTACCGACCGCGCTGACCCTCTTCAAACCGGCGTACTTTGCTCCTTCCTCTACAATACCTTATATTTGTTAAAAAGACAGTCTACATGAATTTAAACTTAAAGTCTCCCATTGCATTTTTTGACTTAGAAGCTACCGGGATCAATATTTCAACGGACCGAATCGTAGAAATAGCTATTCTCAAAGTCTACCCGGATCAAACGGAGGAAATGAAAACGCTACGGATCAACCCTACCATCCCTATTCCCAAAGAAGTATCGCTGATCCATGGAATTTACGATGAAGACGTCAAGAATGCGCCCACGTTCAAAGAAGTGGCAAAGGAACTACATCAATTTCTGGTAGGGGCTGATTTGGCTGGCTTTAACGTTTTAAAATACGATATCCCATTATTGGTAGAAGAATTTTTGAGGGCGGGAATCGACTTCGATATCGAAAAACGCAACCTCTTGGATGCCCAGAAAATTTTCTTTTTGATGGAAAAAAGGAACCTCGCTGCTGCCTACAGGTTTTATTGCAACAAGACCTTGGAAAATGCGCACAGTGCTGAGGCAGACACCTTGGCGACATATGAAGTCTTCAAAGCGCAGATAGACCGGTACGATCAGCAGCAAATGGAAGACCTTCAAGGCAATGTGATTGGGGTGATGGAAAACGACATGAAAAAAATCCATTCCCTGATCAATGAAAAAATGGTCGATCTAGCGGGACGCTTTGTCTTCAACGCTGAGGGGGTAGAGTGCTTTAATTTTGGAAAACACAAAGGCAAGCCCATTGAGCAGGTGCTGAAAGAAGAACCCGGCTTTTACGATTGGATCATGAGAGGAGATTTTCCTTTGGATACGAAACGCAAACTCACTCAAGTTAAATTGCGCAACTTCAACAACAGATAACAAAAAAACCCGGGCAAGCCGGGGTTTCTTGTTATTTTTTATAATATTCGAGGGCCTTAGGCATCTGTCTGTTCAATTGGTCTATCCTCCTGTCGGGACCCGGGTGAGTAGATAAAAACTCTGGTGGAGCACCCCCGCCGGCTTTAGCCTGCATCCGCTCCCAGAATCTAGGTGCCTCGCGCGGATCGTAACCCGCCATCGCCATAAATATCAGTCCAAGTTGATCAGCTTCCAATTCCTGATCTCTCGAAAACTTCAGCATACCCACCTGGCTGCCAATACCCACCGCTTGCAAAAACAGGGTTTTGGTCAGGGTAGGGTTTTGTCCCATAGCAACCTGAAGCCCTCCTAGCAGTCCATTGGCTACCAAGCCTTGCGACATTCTCTCCCGGGAATGGCTGGCTACAGCGTGTGCCACCTCATGTCCCATCACCACCGCGATGCCTGTCTCATCCTGACAAACGGGCATAATTCCCGTATAGAACGCCACCTTGCCCCCAGGCATACACCAAGCATTTACT